>Ga0209384_1001733_pt1 | contig 10987 bp, 10 predicted proteins | sample CoawatmetaG05DNA_FD_187511 | JGI IMG/M metagenome (GOLD analysis project Ga0209384, IMG submission 187511) | Marine microbial communities from the West Antarctic Peninsula - Coastal water metaG058-DNA (SPAdes) (version 2) | ecosystem: Environmental > Aquatic > Marine > Coastal ... | reverse complement strand
ATTGCAGTTGCTCCATTGCCGTTATCTTCGTAATAGATATTTCTATCATTTTCTCTTTTGAGGTAAGCCAATTTAATCGCTCCTAGCTGTAAAGCCTGTGGTTTGGTTTAAGTGCTATTAAGTGGATAGTTATCCATCCCAGTCCGCCGCCAAACTCTTATGAATGGCCACTATTAACTGAAACTCTGGGATTAAAAATACTGATATATGTATAATATGTCAAATAATTATAATGTTACTTTGACGCTAACTGCGCTTAGTTACTGGTCGATGCCCGGCTAAAACAAGCGATTTACCAGTTAATCGATGGCATCCCGGTAGACCTAGGTATTCGGCAAAAGTAACTCAGTGATAGAGGAGTCAAATTATGTTTCATGAGCAAGTAGTTAATATTGGGATGGGGCAGACTATCTTAAAAAGCGCCGCGCTTTTCCCTCAGCAGCCGGCACTGAGATTTGAAGGCGAGTTGCAGACCTATGCCGACCTTTCAGATCGAATACGCAAGCTGGCTACAATATTGATCGAGTTAGGGGCTCGCCGCGGCGATCGCGTTGGCTATATGGGTTTAAATCATCCCACCTTTCTTGAAGCTGTTTATGCCTGTAGCTGCATCGGGGCTATTTTCGTGCCGCTCAATTTTCGTCTAACGTCCCCCGAGGCGAGCTTTATTGTTGGTGATTCAGGGATCCAAATCATGTTGGCCGATGACGCCTGCACAGAGATACTGGATGAGCAGAAACAGGATGTATCGGTTCAGCACTATCTCTCCATAGAGAGTGACAGACCCGGCTGGGCGTCTCTGGAAAATTTAATGGCAGTTGCAACGCCAGTCGAGACCGTTGCACCCATCGAAAACGATGATGTTGCCCTGATCATGTATACCTCGGGAACCACTGGGCTGCCAAAAGGCGCGATGCTGACCCACGGAAATATTTTTTGGAATACTGTCAATGTGTCGTTGCTTGAAGAGAGCATGGTCGGAGCAAGCCTCACCTGCGCGCCGCTGTTTCATATTGGTGGTCTAAATGTAACCACGCATACTTCCTTAGTTCGAGGTGTTGCGGTGGTGTTACATAGAAGCTTCGATGCCGGCGCTGTATTGCATGATATTGAAAAATATCAGGTATCCACAATGTTTGGCGCACCAACAATGTTCACCATGATGTCGCAACATGAAGCATTTGACCGTACCGACTTTAGCAGCGTGATTTCGTTTAATGTGGGTTCAGCCCCTGTACCTCTGCCGCTGCTTAATATTTATGCCAGTCGTGGTGTTACGTTTTGTCAGGGTTACGGACTGACAGAAACATCGCCCTATGTCACGGTACTGGGGAGTAAGTTTGCAACCAGTAAGATCGGGTCTGCCGGTCAGAGTCTAATGTTTACATCAGTGCGTATTGTTGATGGGAATGGCCAAACATTGGCTAATGGCGAGCGCGGAGAGATTTGGATTAAGGGGCCCAATGTTATGAAGGGTTACTGGAATCGCCCGCAAGCCACAGCTGAAGCGGTTGATAAAGATGGCTGGTTTCACAGTGGTGATGTGGGTTATTTCGATGAAGACAACTTCCTTTTTATCTGCGATAGAATCAAAGATATGGTTATTTCTGGCGGTGAAAATATCTATCCCGCAGAAGTCGAAAGCGTGCTGTTTGAGCACAGTGCTATTGCCGAGGTGGCTGTCATTGGTGTACCTGATGACAAGTGGGGTGAGTTACTGGTCGCCGTTGTAGTCTTGCATGCGGACACCACATTGACACTAGAGGAACTGCAAGACTTTGTCGGCAAAGAATTAGCCCGTTATAAACTGCCACGGAAACTGCATCGGGTTGATGCACTGCCCCGTAACCCTGCGGGAAAGGTGCAGAAGTTTATTCTCAAAGAACAGATGAGCAAACTTACCTAAGGTCTCTTAGCTGTAGAGTCGCCTAGAGAGGGTGGTTGCTATTCGGCAGGCTCTTTCGCTGGGCGCACCAGTCGGCCAAATAAGATGCCAATCTCAAACAGTAACCACATGGGAATGGCGAGCAAGGTTTGCGAAATAATATCCGGTGGCGTCAGCAACATACCGAATACAAAGCAGAGTACGAATACGTAGGGACGCTTCTTCGCTAGGTTATCTGGGTCAACTGCGCCCATCCAGGAAAGAATAACCACGGCAATAGGGATTTCAAAACTCAGGCCAAAGGCAAAAAATAGTTTTAGTACAAAGTCCAGATAACTGCGAATATCGGGCATCACAGTAATGCCTTCTGGCACTATGCTAGTGAAGAACAAAAACACCAGTGGAAACACAACATAGTAGGCAAAGGCCATGCCTGCATAAAATAAAGCCACGCTAGAGATAAACAGCGGTATGACAATTTTCTTTTCCCGTTTATACAGGCCAGGCGCTAGAAAGGCCCATGTCTGAAAGAGGATATAGGGCATAGCTGCAAACATGGACAGTACCAGTGTCAGCTTAAAGGGCGTTAAAAAGGGTGAGGCAACCTCGGTGGCAATCATGCTTGAGGATGCTGGCAGGTATTCGCGAATGGGCTCAGAGATATACAGATACAGCTCATTACTAAAAGAGAATAAACCGGCAAAAATAACTAACACAGAGGCAACGCAACGCAGCATTCGATCTCTAAATTCGATCAGATGGCTCATAAAGGGTTGGGTGCTGAGAGTTTCTGCTTCAGTCATTGGGGAGTTTCTTTATTAGGCTTTGCAGTATGGTCTTGGGCTGGTTCTTTATCTAATTCTCTCTCTGGTTCTCTCTCTAGTTCTCTCTCTAGTTCTTCGCTTGGCTCTTTATCTAGTTCTTTATTCAGTTCTTTATCTAGTTCGCTATCTACTTGATCATCCAGGGGGTCTTCTAGATCTTCATCTAGTTCTGCTCTAGCGTCAGACAGTTCGTTATCCAGTGTGATCTTGGCGTCAGATATCTCTTTATCCAATGCTGCCTGGGTATCGATGATTGTGGTTTCAATATCCTCTTTGACTGCGTCCAGGTCACGCATGATTTTCTCATTCTGCAGCTGACGACGAATTTCATCCATGCCCACTTCGTTTTCCAGTTCTTGTCTGGCGCTGGAAAGCTTTTGCTTCATACGCCCAATCCACAAACTAATGGTGCGCACGGTTTCAGGCAGCCGTTCAGGCCCCATTACAACAAGCGCAATGACGCCGATAACCAGTAGTTCGGAAAATCCTATATCGAACATGAATTATTCAGCAACGGCTTTTTTCTCGACGACGATTTCAGTATCTGTAGCTGCCTGTTCTTTGGATTCGATATTAACGGAATCTTTAAATCCTTTTACCGCACCACCTAAATCAGAGCCTATATTGCGCAATTTTTTAGTACCAAAAACCAGTGCTACAATTACAGCAATAATTAATAATTCCTGCCATCCAAAACCCATTACAGTCGTCCTTTTTTTGATTAAGTCGCTAGTTTTTTTTTAGACTCTTATTTAAGCCTTTTTAGCCCAAATTGGCAACCTACGAATGGTCTTTAAAGGCCTGTTTAAGTGCCGTAAACACTTAGTTTTATTGTTCTAATATCTAATAATTTATGGTTAGAGCTCTAGGGAGTTTTTTGAAGGCATGTATCCATGTTGCTGCAAGGGCGATCTTTGGATGCGCGATAGAAATAAATGGGCCGTTTGAGGGATTTTGACTTTATGCCTGGTTGTGATTTCTGTACCCATAAAACCACCCTGGATGACGACTTTATTTCACCGCCCACCAGTGCGTTGGAGCATATTCACTATGATATCGCCTTCATTGGTTTCCCAGTGCATAATGACCGGCGCCTTCAACAGCGACTTTGGTGAGACGGCCTCAATGACCTCGCCGCCGATACACCTATTGATCAAATCAGTGGTAACGCCGCATTAGATGGCGTGCCGTTTAAAATTTATGGAGTGCAGTAATGACCAATCAAATTAGAGTATTTAAAGACGCCACCGCGATTATCACCGGCGGTGCCTCAGGTATTGGTCGCACTATGGCGCTGGAATTGGTCAGCCGCGGCTGTACGGTTGTATTGGCCGATCGACAGATCGCCCTTGCTGAAGAGCTGGCGGCCAGTATTGTTGCCAGTGGCGGCAATGCTTGGGCCAGAGAGTTGGATGTCTGTGACTACCCAGCCTATCAGGCACTGGTGGATGAGACAGTGGCCAAGACCGGCCGTCTTGATTACCTGTTTAATAATGCCGGTATCGCCGTTGGTGGTATGACCCATGAGTTGGAGGTCAGCGATTGGGATATGAGTCTCGACGTCAATATTCGCGGGGTTACCAATGGTGTGCAGGCCTGTTACAAGCTGATGGTTGAGCAGGGCTTTGGCCATATAGTGAATACTGCATCTATGGCGGGGCTGATTCCATCAACTAACGCCGTGCCTTACAGCACCAGTAAATTTGCCGTGGTTGGACTGTCTCAGGCGCTGCGAATCGAAGCGGAATATCGCGGTGTGCGGGTCAGTGCGCTCTGTCCTGGGGCCATTCAAACGCCGATTTTGACCGGTGGCGAATTCGGTAGGCTGGGTTCAGGAATCACTAAAGAGCAGGTCACTAAATTTTGGTCTGCCTTTAAGCCGATGCCAGCTGATGAGTTTGCCCGTGAAGCTATAGATAAGGTCGCGAATAATCCGGCATTGATCATTGTGCCGGGCAACTGGGCTCGGGCTTACTTAACATTCCGCTTGCTGCCAAGCCTCTGGTATCGCTGGTCGAAGAAAGGCATGGCCAGATCCATGCATATTTTTAAGCAAAAGTAGCGCTTCTACTGCTGAGATTCTGGGTTAAAGTCATAGGCTTAGAATCTCACCGTTAACCATCCGCAACAATTTCAGTTGACAGTGGAATCTGTCGCTCTATCATTGGCCGATCTGACTGACAATGATGGAGTTTTGGCTATGGCAGCCTCGCAGGACAACACAATCCGTAATAACTGGAAGCGCGAAGAAGTTCTGGCGCTCTTTAATCAGCCGTTTAACGATCTGCTATTTGATGCTCAGGTGATGCATCGTCGCCATTTCAATCCCAATCAGGTGCAGTTGAGCACCTTGCTGTCGATCAAAACTGGCGCCTGTCCTGAAGATTGTAAGTACTGCCCCCAGAGTGCTCGCTACGACACCGGTCTGGAAAAAGAAAAGCTGCTGGAAATCGAGGCGGTGATTGAAGCGGCGAAAGCTGCCAAAGCCAGTGGCTCCAGCCGTTTCTGTATGGGTGCCGCCTGGCGTTCACCCCATGATCGGGATATTCCAAAAGTCGCCCATATGATTCGTGAAGTGAAGGCCCTGGGCCTGGAAACGTGCATGACTCTGGGTATGCTCAGCGAAGAGCAGTCGGAGAAATTGGCCAGCGCCGGTCTCGACTACTACAACCACAATCTCGATACCTCTAAAGAATACTATGGTGAGGTGATCACCACCAGAACCTATCAAGATCGCCTCAATACTCTCTCTAATGTGCGCAACTCGGGCATGAAAGTCTGCGCTGGCGGCATTGTTGGTATGGGTGAGAAGCAGCAGGATCGTGCTGGTTTGTTGATGGAATTGGCGAACTTGCCGCGCCATCCGGAATCTGTGCCGATCAATATGTTGGTTAAGGTGGCGGGTACACCTATGGCTGATCAGGCAGATCTGGATCCCTTTGAGTTTATTCGTACTATCGCCATTGCACGTTTGATGATGCCCAAGTCCTATGTGCGTCTTTCGGCTGGCCGTGAAGATATGAATGAGCAGATGCAGGCCATGGCCTTTATGGCGGGCGCTAATTCAATCTTCTATTGCGAGAAGTTGCTTACCACGCCGAACCCGAAGGCGAACACCGATATGCAGCTGTTTGAGCGTCTGGGTATTTCCCCTGAGCCTTTTCATGTGGATAAAAGCAACGACGAGCAGGAAGCTGAGTTACATCAAACACTCTCGGACGTTAAAACTGATTCGCAGTTTTATCGCGCCGGTTAGTTCTCTCAATGAACTCTATGGACGCGACACTTCAGGCGCAGTTAAATCTGCGCCGTGAAGAGCACCTCTATCGGACGCGTCTCAATGTCGCCTCGGGCTGCTCATCGACTCTGTCGGTTGAGGGCCGGTCGTTAATCAATTTTTGCAGTAATGATTATCTTGGCCTTGCTGGCCATCCCGATATTAGTCTGGCTCTCAAGCAGGCGGCGGACCTATATGGCACCGGCAGCGGTGCGTCTCATCTGGTTAGCGGCCATTCTGTGGTTCATCGTGAGCTTGAAGAACAGCTGGCTGAGTACACCGGTCGCCCGCGGGCGCTATTATTTTCTACCGGTTATATGGCCAATATTGGGGCGATTAATGCCTTGATTGGACGCCGTGATCTGGTGCTCCAAGACCAACTTAATCATGCTTCGTTGCTCGACGGCGGGCGTCTTTCCCAAGCGGAATTTAAACGCTACAAACATGTTGATATGGCCAGCCTTGAGCAGCGTCTCGAACAGTCCAGTGCTGAGCGCAAGCTGATTGTCACTGACGGTGTCTTCAGTATGGATGGCAATCTGGCACCGCTGCGCGAGATCAGCCGCTTGGCGAAAAAGCACAGTGCCTGGTTGATGGTCGATGATGCTCACGGTGTCGGCGTGCTCGGTCAGCAGGGCGGTGGCTTGGTGGAAGAACTCAATATGTCTGTTGAACAGGTGCCTGTTTTGGTCGGCACTCTGGGTAAAAGCTTTGGTACCTTCGGCGCTTTTGTCGCCGGTAGCGAGGCGCTGATCGAAACCCTGATTCAATATTCGCGGAGCTATATTTACACCACAGCACTGCCACCGGCGATTGCGGCGGCAACGCTTGTCAGTCTCAAAATTGTTCGTGAAGAAAGCTGGCGTCGCGACAAGCTGGCCCGTCTAATAGCGCGCTTTCGACGCGGCGCTGAGCAGATTGGTTTGCAGTTGGCGCAATCCAATACGCCTATACAGCCAGTGTTAATCAATAACGATGAAAAGGTTATGCAGGTAGGGCAGAAGCTGCGCGCCGCAGGCTTTTTGGTCGGTGCTATTCGCCCGCCCACTGTGCCTGTGGGTACGGGTCGGCTGCGGATTACTTTTTCAGCGGACCACAGCGAAGAGCAGGTGGACAAACTGATAGCCGCGCTGGATAGCCTAAATCTTTCGGCAGCAGTCTGATGAATGCCTTTGTAACATCGCTGGCGGCCCCTTGCGAGAATCTCGCTTTGACCCACTATCCCTGCACTGGCGTGCGCCTCTATGCACAGCCGCTGGTGTTGTTACATGGCTGGGGAATGGACAGCCAGATATGGGCTGAACTGCCAGAGCAGTTACGTCAGTTTGCCGATGTGATCACCTTAGATTTACCGGGCTTTGCCCAGTCCCCGACGCTGGAACATTATTCCGAGACTGATCTGCATCAGTGGATGGCCGAAATACTACCAGAGTGCTGTTACCTTATAGGTCTATCCCTTGGCGGCATGCTCTGTAGCGGTTTTGCTGGGCGCTATCCACAGCGTGTGGCTGGCTTAATTACCCTTTCCAGCAATATTCATTTTGTGGCGACTGAGTCCAATTCAGCGGCCTTGGATAATCAGCAATATCTCGGATTTCTTGAAGCATACAACGATGATCCACAGGGCTGTTTAAAGCGCTTTGCTGGTTTGCAGGCTCAGGGCGATCAGCAGCAGCGACAGTTGATACGGCAGTTGCGCGATATGCAGGTTGCTCTCGACAGTGACAGTGGTGCTCAATTGCTGCAGCTGCTTGGGTCGATTGATAACCAGCTTTCGCTAGGCCAATTGCGTTGTCCGACACTGGCTATCTTGGGTGAGGGCGATGCTTTGGTACCAAGCGCTAGCGCGGATCAGATTGCCAGTCTTAATAGCAAAATAGAGATCGCTATTGTTGAAGGTGCAGGCCATCTGCCGCACCTCACTCAGCCAAGCATTATTCTCGAGCAGATCAAACGTTTTCTCGAGCATCAACTTTACGCACTGGATAAGGCGAAGGTAGCAGACTCTTTTGGTCGTGCAGCGCATAAATATGATCGTGCTGCGCTATTGCAGCATCAGGTAGGTGAAGAGATGATCGCCGGCTTATCAGCAAACCCAGAGCTTAAAAATCTGATTGATCTGGGCTGTGGCACAGGCTATCACTGGGGGCATTTACAGGCCCAGTTTCCCAGCGCTCAGGTAACCGGTGTGGATCTTTCTCCGGCAATGCTGGCCTATGCAGCCACAGAGTATCCAGAGGGTCATTGGCTCTGTGGTGATGCGGAGGACCTGCCTCTTGAAGATCATTCTCAAGAGCTGATATTTTCTAATTTCGCGCTACAGTGGTGCAGTGATTTGCTGCGCCTCTGTGGTGAGCTTTTGCGTGTGCTTAAGCCCGGTGGGCAACTCTGTTTCGCAGTGCCTGGTCCCCAGACCCTATCTGAGTTGCGCGGTGCCTGGCAGCAGGTTGATGGCGAGGTCCATGTGAATCGTTTTTACAGTCTCGCCGATTGGCAGGTTGCTCTTGAGCAGGCGGGTTTTAGTCAGGTTGAATTGCGCAGCGATAATCAGCTTCAGCAGCACAGTTCGGTGCGCGAACTATTGATGGAATTAAAGAATGTCGGCGCGCACAATAACAATGCCGGCAAGCAGAATACCCTGACAGGCAAGCAGCATTTGCAGGCACTCTATGCTGCCTACGAAGATTACAGGCAGGTGGATGGGACTATCCCGGCGACCTGGGAAATTATTCGCGTCCGCGCGATCGCATAGATAGCATAACAGCAAGGTAGATTAAGGCAGATGGCAAAACAGTGGTTATTTATTACAGGTACAGATACTGACGTAGGCAAAACGGTGGTCGCCTGCGGTTTTTTGGCTGCGGCCAATGACCAGGGCCTGCGCACTGCTGCTATAAAACCTGTGGCCGCTGGCTGTGAAATTACGCAGCAGGGCATGACTAACGACGATGCACTGCAATTGCAGGCTGCGGCCAGTCATAAACTGTCTTATCAACAGATCAATCCGGTTGCTCTAGAGCCAGCCATTGCGCCCCATATAGCTGCCGCCGAGTCCGGTGTGCGAATGTCGGCGTCACGTTTGGTAGGCTATTGCCGTGGCGTTTCCCTGATGCCAGTGGATATGGTGGTCATCGAAGGGGCTGGCGGCTGGCGCGTGCCGATTAATTCACGGGAAACCCTCGCCGATGTGGCCCGAGAGCTTGAATGCGCCGTAATAGTAGTGGTGGGCATGCGCCTAGGTTGTCTCAATCATGCCCTGCTGACTATGGAAGCGATCCGCCGCGATGGATTACAAATCGCCGGCTGGGTGGCTAATATTCTTGATACAGAGATGCCGCGCTTGCAGGAAAATATTGATACACTAAAACAATGTATTAACGAGCCCTGTTTGGGCACTGTGCCGAGATTGGATGATCTTTCACCAGAGCAGGTGGCGAAATTTCTCACTGTCCCAGCACACTAGAATAGATTGTAAAATAGCTTATAGAGAGCAGAAAAATGGCTGAAGAAAACAAATTATCCGACGAAGATTTAGCGCGCGTCCGCTCAGTGACTAACAGCGGTTACAACGTTACAGAGCGTCAACCGTTCCGTCCCTTGCGGCTACTTGCAGTGCTCTGGGTTGTGGTTTCAGTGCTCGGTGGCATCAGCTGGTTGATCGGTAAAAATACCGGTTTTCTCTAACTCCAAGTATAAAAAGCAAAAAAGTAAAAAAATGGGTTTGTACGACTTTCGCCAAACCCCACAGGCTGTTTGAAGGGAATCAATTCTATGCTGGTTGAAGCACGTACATTTGATGCCCTTGGCGGCGATTTTGATCCGCAGTTTGATCCGCTGTTAAAGCGTATTTATTTGGCTCGCGGTGTCACCCACCAAGCTGCTCTTCAACGCCAACTCTCCTGTTTGCCTTCCCCTTCTACCATGCTCGGTATAGACACTGCAGTGGCCATCTTGGTCGAGGCACTGACCGAGCAAAAGCGCGTTTTAATTGTCGGCGACTTTGATGCCGACGGCGCCACTAGCTCCGCTTTAATGGTCTTGGCTCTCACTGCCATGGGCTATTCCCATGTAGATTTTTTGGTGCCCAATCGCTTTGATTACGGCTATGGCCTGACCCCAGAAATTGTCGACTTGGCTGCAGAGCGTGAGCCTCAATTATTGATTACCGTGGATAATGGCATCTCCAGCATAGAGGGCGTCGATAAGGCTAATAGCCTTGGTATGCAGGTTATAGTCACCGATCACCATCTGCCGGGCGCTAGCTTGCCTGCTGCGGCCGCGATTGTTAATCCCAATCAGCCCGGCTGTACCTTTGTTACTAAAAACCTTGCCGGTGTCGGCGTCGCCTTCTACCTGCTCAGTGCTCTGAGAGGCCAACTGCGAACCAACAATTGGTTCGCCGAGAATAATATTCCTGAACCCAATATGGCTACTTGGCTCGATCTGGTGGCTCTGGGAACCGTTGCCGATGTGGTGCCCTTGGATCAGATTAATCGTGCACTGGTGCATCAGGGCCTGATGCGCATTCGCGCCGGGCACTGTAGGCCTGGAATTAAAGCGTTGCTAACTATTGCCGGTAAAAATCCTCAGCGTCTAGTGGCCACTGATTTGGGCTTTGCCCTCGGCCCGCGTCTCAATGCCGCTGGCCGCCTCGATGATATTTCTCTGGGCATTCAATGCCTGCTGACCAATGATCCACAGCTGGCCATGGACACCGCGCGCGAGCTCGATGAACTGAATCAAGATCGCAAGGTGATTGAGCAGGATATGCAGCGCGAAGCCTTAAAAATTGTTGAGCAGATTCCCCTGTCACTGGAAGGGGAAGTTCCGCCTGCACTGTGCCTGTTTCAGCCTGAGTGGCATCAGGGTGTAGTTGGCCTCTTGGCGTCACGCATAAAAGAAAAATACCATCGTCCAGTGATTGCCTTTGCCCGGGGTGACAACGGTCAGCTTAAGGGATCCTCCCGCTCGATTCCCGGCCTCCATATTCGCGATGTACTA
>Ga0209384_1001730_pt1 | contig 10991 bp, 11 predicted proteins | sample CoawatmetaG05DNA_FD_187511 | JGI IMG/M metagenome (GOLD analysis project Ga0209384, IMG submission 187511) | Marine microbial communities from the West Antarctic Peninsula - Coastal water metaG058-DNA (SPAdes) (version 2) | ecosystem: Environmental > Aquatic > Marine > Coastal ... | reverse complement strand
ACCTGCATCCCACCAAGACTTCCTCCAACCACCCCTGCCAGTTTTGAAATATTTAAAGATGTTATTAATGCTTCATGAGAATCTACCCAATCCTCAACTGTCACAATTGGAAAATCAGCTCCCCATTGGCTTTTTGTTTGCTTATTAATAGATTTTGGCCCTGAACTACCATCGCTACCACCTAGATTATTAATACCAATTACAAAAAATTTATTTGTATCTAAAGATTTATTCGGGCCAATAAGGTTATCCCACCATCCAGGATACTTGTCTTTTGATGAATGTCTCCCAGCCAAATGATGATCACCAGTAAGTGCATGGCAGACTAAAACAGCATTGTCTTTATTTTTGTTAAGAGTCCCATATGTTTCATATATTAAATTATATTCTTTTAATATTTTCCCACTTTGAAGCCTTAAAGGAATTAAGGATTTAAAGATTTTTGGTTTAACAATTCCAATATTTTTCTTTGATGTCATTGATGAATTATACTATCGAGTGTTGATTAAAACATTAAATTTTAATTTTCCCAGATGTAGCTCTAATAATCCCATTTAAATCTTCATTTTTTTCAATTTTTATAAAATTATTATCTAAAAATAATTGATGAACTTTTTTATGTTGATTATAACCATGTTCAATATATAAAGTACCATTTGGCTTTAAAAACTTAGGGCTAATTTTTATAATTTCTATTATATCTGCATACCCTTCTTGTTTAGAAATTAAAGCTTCTTGTGGCTCATAAATCAGCGCTTTATCTTTTAAATGTTCATCAGATTTATCAATATAAGGTGGGTTGCTTACAATTACTTCAAATTTCTTTTTTGGAATTTTGGTAAACCAATCGCTTTGTATGACTGATATATTTCTAAGTTTGTGACGCAAAATATTTTTTTTGGCAATATCAATAGCATTTAACGAAATATCGCTAAGTAGTATATTGGCATTTTTAAATTTATTTCCAAGCACAATTCCAATTGCTCCTGATCCAGTTCCTAAATCAAGAATATCAATTTTTCTTTGTTTATCATATTTCTCAATAATCAAATCAACTAATAGCTCAGTATCTTGTCTAGGAATAAGAACATTTGAATTTATATGAAATTCCATGTCGTAAAATTTCCATTCTTTAAAAATATATGCAAGAGGTTTGTGAGACATCCTATCGGACACACACTTCATTATTTGTTTAAGCTTATTTACTTCGACAAGTTGCTCATAGTTTTTAATTAAATAGTGATGATTTACTTTCAGTATATGTTCGAGAATGAATCTTGATTCAATTTCTGCTTCTCGGAGGTTAAGTCCAAGATTTTCAGATAATAATTTACGTATGCGTAGACTCAGCTCTTTAATAATCATAAGCTTATAAGGAGTAGGTAATAAATTTATTATAAAGTTTTTTAACCTTCATCAAGTTGAGCTAGTAAGTCTGCTTGGTGTTCTGAGTTGAGAGCCTCGATTAGTGTATTTAAATCCCCATCCATTATCAAATCAATTTTATATAAAGTTAAATTTATTCGATGATCTGTAATTCTGCCTTGTGGAAAATTATAGGTTCTTATCCTTTCGCTCCTATCGCCACTACCAATCAAACTTTTTCTTTCAGAGGCAATTTTTGATTTTCGTTCTTGTATTTGACCGTCTTTAATTTTTGCTGCTAAGACGCTCATTGCTTGGGCTTTATTTCTGTGCTGCGACCTATCATCTTGACATTCAACAACAATACCTGTTGGCAAATGAGTAATCCTAACTGCTGAGTCAGTTTTGTTAATATGTTGACCACCTGCGCCTGAAGCACGATAAGTATCAATTCTAATATCAGCCGGATTTATATCTACATCAATAATTTCATCAGCTTCTGGCAAAACTGCAACTGTACATGCCGAAGTATGAATTCTTCCTTGTGTTTCAGTATCAGGAACTCTTTGGACCCGATGACCCCCGGATTCAAATTTAAGTTTTGAGTAAGCCCCTGCCCCATTAATTTTTGCTATGACTTCTTTATAACCTCCAACTTCTGCTTCATTGCTAGAAATTATTTCCAGTTGCCAGCGCATCCTTTCCACAAAGCGGGAATACATTCTAAAAATATCTCCTACAAATAATGCTGATTCATCTCCTCCTGCTCCTGCTCTTATTTCAAGAAAAATATTTTTGTCATCATTCAGATCTTTTGGCAATAACAATTTTTGTAATTCTTTTTCAATTTTTTCTAATTCCATTTTTCCATTATCAATTTCCGCTTGAGCAAAATTTTTCATTTCTGGATCGCTAAGCATTTCTCTTGCATCTGAAATATCTTTATCAAATTTTAAATAGTCTTTGTAAATATCGACAACAGGTAATATGTCTGAGTGCTCTTTAGATATTTTTTTAAATCTTTCCATATCTTTTGTAGCATCTTCTTTGCTAAGCTCTCCATTCAGCTCCTCAATCCTGTTTGATAAAGTGCTTAATTTATTTTGCATTGATATTTTCATTAGTATTTATTCTTTTAGGTTATATATTTTTTTAAGCAATTCTGAAATTTCCTTTGTTTCATTTGCTGCAGAATCGTTTAATGCCTTTGTTGGGTGATGTAAAAATTTGTTCGATAAATTGTTACTAAGAGACTCTAAAATTTCATCAATCGATTTCCCATTTTTTAATTGTTTTTTTGCTTTATCAATTTCCTTTAATCTATTTTCTTCAAATTGATTTCTTAATGTAACGATTGTAGGACTGGCTTTTTTCTTATTATTTTTTTTATAAAAATTATTAACTTTTTTCTCAATAATTACTTCTGCTTCCTTAACGGCACCAGCCCTATTATCAATTCCCTCTTGAGCTATTTGAGCAAGCTCATCAAGTGTATACAAAAATATATCATTTAATTTCGATGTTTCAGATTCAATATCTCTTGGAATAGCTAGGTCAATTAATAACATTGGCTTATGTTTTCTTATTTTTATTGCCCTTTCGATCATTCCAAGCCCTATAACTGGTAATTGACTCCCAGTACAGCTAATTACGACATCATATTCATGTATTTGATCATTTATTTCTCCAAGCAAACATGTTTCAGCACCAATTTTTTTGGCTAAATTTTTACCACGTAGAATCGATCTATTTGCAATTGTAATCTTTTTTGGTTGATGGCTATTAAAATATTTTGAAATTAATTCTGTCATCTCACCTGCGCCAACAAAAATTATTTTAGTTTGGTGAATTTCGCCAAATATTTTTTTTGTAAGTGAGATAATTGAAGATGCTATGGTTGTATTACTTGCTCCAATATTTGTTCTTGACCTTATTTCTTTAGCTGCCTCAAATACGGTTTGAAAGAAATGAGATAAAAATTTCCCTTGTGTTCCAGCGTAATCAGAAATTTTTGCAGCTTGCTTCATTTGTCCCAGAATTTGAGTTTCTCCTAAAAACATACTATCTAATCCAGAAGCAACACGATATGCGTGAGCTAGAGCATCTTTATTGCTGTAATGATATAAGTGTTTTTTTAATTGTGTTAATTTTATATGATGATAATTTGCGAGCCATTGGTAAACAATTTGTTTTTTTGGCCCGTTGAAATAAATTTCAGTTCTATTACATGTTGAAAGAATAGCAACTTGACTCACCTTTTTATCTTTAAGATCAAGAAGAGCATGACTTATTTGATCGGCATGAAAGACGAATCTCTCTCTTAGGCTTAATGGAGCGGTCTTGTGATTCAATCCTATAATATTTAAATCCATCTTAATTTAATTCGCTCACGTTATCTCTATTTAATCAAAAAAGGGTAAAATACGCATTTTACAATAATAATCACATTTTTTTAGGATCTTAAGTATATGGATAAAAAATTTAGAATTGCCCCTAGTATTCTCTCAGCTAATTTTTCAAAATTAGGTCAGGAAATCAATGATGTAATTTCATCGGGCGCTGACATAGTTCATTTTGACGTTATGGATAATCATTATGTACCTAATCTGACTATTGGCCCATTAGTATGTGAGGCGATAAGGCCAATTACTGATGCAATTATTGATGTTCATTTAATGGTAAAGCCTGTAGACAGGATTATTCCTGATTTTGCTAAAGCTGGAGCTAATATTATAACTTTTCATCCAGAAGGTTCAGACCATATTGATAGAAGTCTGTCTTTAGTAAGGGAGAATGGTTGCAAATCTGGCTTGGTTTTTAATCCAGCTACGCCATTAGAATACTTAGATCACGTGATGGATAAAATTGATATGGTGTTGTTAATGTCAGTAAACCCAGGTTTTGGAGGGCAAAAATTCATCCCAGAGACTCTTAATAAACTTAGAATGGCTAGGAAAAAAATTGATGATTACACTGAAAAAACTGGTCGTGAAATATGGTTGGAAGTTGATGGAGGCGTAAATGCAGATAATATAGCTGAAATTGCTAAAGCGGGGGCAGACACTTTTGTTGCCGGTTCAGCAATCTTTAAAGCGGCAAATGATAATGATCCAAATCGTTATGACACTATTCTTAAATCATTAAGATCTTCTTTGTCGAAAGCTTAATTTGAAAAAATTTACCAATATAAAAGGCGTTTTTTTTGATTTAGATGGCACATTATTTGATACTGCACCAGAGTTGACTTTTGCAACAAATCAAATGTTAAAAGATATTGATTTGCAAGAGTTGGAAAGCGATATTATTAAAAGTTTTATTGGAAAAGGTGCAGATAATTTAGTTAGAAAATCAATTTCATACTCATCTAAGCAAGATCCCGAAATTTTGTTTAGAAAAGCTAGACAATTATTTGATAAATATTATATTTTAAATGCTGCACAGAGTTTACCCTATGATGGTGTAGAGGAAGTATTAATTAAGCTTAAGAAGAAGAAATTAAGTTTAGCTTGTGTTACAAATAAACCAGAAATTTATACTCAGGTAATCCTTGAAGAATCCGGACTAATTTCTTATTTAGATTTAGTTGTAGCAGGAGATACGGTTAGTAGAAAAAAACCAGATCCTATGCAGCTTCAATATAGTTGTGAAAAGTTAGAATTAGAGCCAAAACAAGCAATAATGGTGGGAGATTCATTTAATGATATTGAGGCAGGGTTTTCTGCAGGTACTTATGTGGTAACTGTCCCTTACGGATATCAATATGGTCAATCAATTGAATCTGCTAAAGTAGATTTGGCAATAAAAAATTTAAACGATTTGGTAACAATAATAAATTAAGAAAATGTTTACTACGCTAACAAAAAAAGAATTTGAGGGATATAAAGAACAAGGGTTTAATAGGATACCTTTAGTTTTAGAAAGCTTTGCAGATTTAGATACACCTCTTTCAGTTTATGCAAAATTAGCAAACCAACCATATAGTTATTTATTAGAATCAGTTGAGGGTGGAGATAAATTCGGACGATATTCAATAATTGGCTTACCGTCTAAATTGAGAATACAAATAAATGACAATAAAATTTTGGTTCTCGAGGGCAATAAAATAAAAAAAGAGATTGACGATGAAAATCCATTAGACTTTATCGATAACTTTATGGCTAATTTTAAAGTCCCTACTGATTTAGATTTACCAAGATATTCGGGAGGCCTTGCTGGTTACTTTGGATATGAAACTATTAAATATATTGAGCCAAAGTTATGTAAAAAATTTGTGGAGGATAAGTTAGGCTTACCTGATATTCTTTTAATGCTTTCAGATGAGATTGTAGTATTTGATAATATATCTGGGACATTATTTATTATTAATTATGTTGACCCTTCAATTCCTGATGCCTATGAATTGGGCTTAAAGAATCTTCAAGCATTAGTAGGTAAATTGCAATCTGGACCTTCACCTTTTGCTTCTTTTGAAAGTACTGATTCTGATAATAAAAACTTATCTGAAGTAGTTTCAGAATTTGGAGAAGATCAATTCAAGGTCGCAGTTGACAAAGCTAAGCAATATATTTTTGATGGCGATATTATGCAAGTAGTCTTATCTCAGAGAATGACTAAGTCTTTTGAATCAAACCCATTATCTTTGTATCGGACTCTGCGGAGCTTAAACCCATCTCCTTATATGTTTTTTTATCACATGGGTGATCATTATGTAGTTGGAGCCTCCCCTGAAATTTTAGTCACTTTAGTGGGTGAAAAAGTAACTGTGAGACCAATTGCAGGAACAAGGCCAAGGGGTAAAGATGAATCTGAAGATATCCAATTTGAAAAAGATTTATTAGCAGACCCAAAAGAAATTGCGGAGCATGTTCAATTAATGGATTTAGGTAGAAATGATGTAGGAAGAGTTGCAAAAACAGGTACTGTAAATGTTACAGATAAAATGATAATCGAGAAGTACTCTCATGTAATGCATATTGTTTCTAATGTTGAGGGCGTCATTAAAAATAAATTATCTGCTATTGACGTTTTGAAAGCTTCATTTCCAGCTGGAACTGTTAGTGGGGCACCAAAAGTTAGAGCGATGGAAATTATTAATGAATTAGAAGATACCAAGAGAGGAGTTTATTCAGGGGCTGTAGGCTACCTCGGATTTGATGGAGATATGAATGTTGCAATTGCAATTAGAACTGCAGTGATTAAAGATAATGTACTTTATGTTCAAGCAGGGGCAGGTATAGTAGCCGATTCAGTACCTAAAAATGAATGGGTAGAAACGCAAAATAAAGCAAAAGCAATTTTAAAGGCATCAGAGTTAGTTCAATCTGGCCAAAGCGAGTAAAAAAAATGATAGTGATGATAGATAATTATGATTCTTTTACTTACAATCTTGTACAGTATTTCTCTGAACTTGGGCAAGAGGTTGTTGTGCACAGAAATGATCAAATAACTATTGATCAAATAAAAAAACTAAATCCTAATTATATAGTTCTTTCTCCTGGCCCTTGTACTCCTAAAGAGGCTGGTATCTCATTAGAGGTAGTTGATTTTTTTAAAGGAAAAATTCCAATATTAGGTGTCTGTCTTGGACACCAAACAATTGGACAGGCATTCGGAGGAAAAATTATTCATGCAAAAACCATCATGCATGGTAAAACATCTGAGATTTATCATAATAATGAAGGAGTATTTAAAAATATCAAAAGTCCGTTTATTTCTACGCGATATCATTCTTTGGTTGTTGAGAGAGCTTCTTGTCCTGAATGTTTTGATATAACTTCTTGGACTGACGACGATGAAATTATGGGGATCAAACACAAAACTATGCCCATCGAAGGAGTTCAATTTCATCCTGAATCTATTTTGAGTCAATATGGACACGACTTATTACGAAACTTTTTAGAAAATAATGGTTAAGCAATTTAAAATATTTTTAAGCTCTTTGTTGAAGGGGGAAAATTTATCTTCATCGGAGATGCAGTCTTTAATGACTCTTATTATGACTGGAGAATTAAGCTCTGCTCAAATAGCTAGTTGTATTGTTGCAATGCAAATCAAAGGCGAAACTCCAGATGAGATTGCAGCAGCAGCGTCCGTTATGCGAGAACATGCTAATAAAGTAATTGTAGATGATTATAAATACCTTATAGACACGTGTGGAACAGGAGGGGATAGCTTACAAACATTTAATGTGTCGACTTTAAGTGCAATTATAGCTGCAGCTGCTGGCGCTAAAGTTGCTAAACATGGAGGCAGGTCAGTTTCATCAAAGTGCGGTAGTGCTGATGTTTTAGAAGCTTTAGGGGTTAATGTAAATTTAGATCATAAAAGATTAGGCCATTTGGTTGACGCTATTGGAATTGGTTTTATGTTTGCTCCTAATTACCATCCAGCCATGAAATATGTTGCTCCAGTTAGAAAGGAGTTGGAAATTAGAACTATCTTCAATTTACTTGGACCTTTAACTAATCCAGCTTCTGCTAAAAGACAAATTGTAGGTGTTTATAGTAAAGAACTAACTATTACTTTTGCAAAAGTATTACAAAAACTTGGTAGCGAACATGTGCTCGTAGTTCATGGCGACGATGGTATGGATGAAATTTCTATAACAGGAAAGACTTTTATTGCTGAATTAAAGGATAATGTTATTAAGGAATATACTATTCAGCCTTCTGAATTTAAATTAAGGGAAGGTAGCTTGAAAGATATTATTGTCGAAGACTCAGCGCATTCAAAGAAAATGATTCTTGAAATTTTAAATGGAAAACTTTCTGTGGGTAGGGATATTGCATTGTTAAATGCAGGTGCTGCTATATATATAAGCGGGCTTGCAAATGATATAGAATCTGGAATTACTATTGCTGCAGATATGATTGATCAGGGGAAGGCAATGAAAAAATTAAATCAACTAATAACTTCATCAAATGACTAATATACTTGATAAAATTTTAAGCACTAAAGTGCTAGAGGTTGAGCAGGCTAAATCAATTAAATCAATTGACAAGATAAAAGATGAAATCAGACAAGCCTCAAAGCCTCGAGATTTTATTAGCGCAATTAAAGATAAACATCAAAATAATTTGCCTGCTGTAATTGCCGAAATTAAAAAAGCCAGTCCTTCAAAGGGTGTGATTAGGCCTAATTTTAATCCAGATTCTATTGCTAAATCCTATGAATTATGTGGTGCGGCATGCATCTCCGTTTTAACAGATCGAGATTATTTCCAGGGAGACCCAAGTTTTATAGAAATTGTAAAAGATAACTGCTCACTCCCCATCTTAAGGAAAGACTTTATTATTGACTCTTATCAAGTTTACGAATCAAGAGCTTTGGGGGCTGACTGTATATTGCTCATTGCCTCAGCTCTTAATTTAGAACAATTAAAAGAGTTCGAGTCTATAGCGCATGACCTGGGTATGGCAGTTTTAGTTGAGGCTCACAATGAAGAAGAGTTAGAAAAAGCGATATTACTAGATACGCCATTAGTAGGAATCAATAATCGGAATTTAAAAACTTTTGAGGTATCTCTAAAAACTTCTATTGATTTAGTGACTAAAATACCAAAGAGTCGAATTCCTATTACAGAATCAGGTATTTTTAGTTATGCTGATATTAAATTGATGAATGATCATAATATTTTTACTTTTTTAGTTGGAGAAGTATTTATGCGAGATGAAAATCCTGGCCAATCACTTAAAGAATTAATAAATCAATGACAATAACTAATCGACCAAGACGAATGAGGCAGAATGATTTTACTCGAAAATTAATGAGGGAAAATAATCTTTCTGTCAGCCATTTAATTTATCCGATGTTTGTAATTGCTGGTAATAATATTAGGCAAGATATTGCCTCCATGCCAGGAATTCATAGGCTAAGCCTAGATCTTTTATTGAAAGATGCAAAAGAATGCTTTGATCTTGGCATACCGGCAATTGCTATATTTCCAGTTATCGAGGACTCTTTAAAATCCGATGATGCAAAAGAATGTTTTAATGAGTCCGGTTTAATTCCTAAGGTTGTTAAAACATTAAAACAATATATTCCGGAACTCGGAGTTATCACTGATATTGCTTTAGATCCTTATACAATTCATGGACAAGATGGGCTTATTGACAAAGAGGGCAATATTTTAAATGATGAAACAGTGGATTTGCTAGTTAAACAAGCCTTATGCCATGCTAAAGCAGGTGCAGACATTGTCGCACCATCAGATATGATGGATGGACGAGTCGGGAAGATTAGGATTTCTTTAGAAAAAAATAATTTTATTAATACAAAAATATTATCTTATTCTGCTAAATACGCATCTTCATTTTATGGCCCATTTAGAGAGGCTGTTGGCTCTTCTGAAAAATTAGGCTCATCATCAAAAGAGACATACCAGATGGATCCAGCAAATAGTGATGAGGCTTTATATGAGGTTAAGTTGGATTTAGATGAGGGGGCTGATATGGTAATGGTTAAACCTGGCATGCCATATCTAGATATAGTGTATAGAGTGAAACAGACTTTTGAAAAGCCAACTTTTGTTTATCAGGTAAGTGGTGAATATGCAATGATTAAGGCTGCTTCTCAAAATGGTTGGCTTCAAGAGGAGAAAGTTATTTTAGAATCATTAATATCTTTTAGAAGGGCAGGAGCCGATGCAATTCTTACATATTTTGCGTTGGAGGTTGCAAGAATGATGAAGTAGTTGAATTAAATTCATACTCCATAATTGTTTTAATATTCATCCCCTTATTGCTTAGTAAATTATTCCTTTTAATGCGCATATCATTTTCAAAATAAACTTTTAATTCAATAGGAAACCAGAGCCCCTCTAGAATAAATGCAGGGACTATCTTGGTAGATTTTTTTTTGCTTAATTTCTCTTGGTAATTCTTATCTTTTACATCAAAAGAAATATTTTTATTTAATAAAATGTATTCAACTTCTTTAAGGTTATCTGTAAAAAGATTAATCTGAATCTTAGGAAATTTTGGTATTAATCCCTCGAGTAATTGACCAGTTAAATGAGGATTAAAGTCTCTAAAAATTGTCATAATACCTAATGCTTCTTTTTTAATTTTAAGTATTGTTTCTGAATCTACCTGTTCTTGAAAAATATTCTGATACTCTTTCAGAGCGTTATCAATTTCTTGATTTGAGGGTAAATTATCGCTAGTTAATAAACCTAAAGATTTAGCGGCCTTTTTTTTTGCAAATAGATAATCTGTGATTCCTTCTTCCATAATCACCTCTGCTGCACGCCTAGCAACTACTAATCTATTATTATTTATACTGTCAAAAATCATCTAAAGTTTAATTAAGTAAAAAATAAGCATTATCTGACGGGGGAAATTCATCATAAAAGTATTCATAAATACTATCCTCATCTTTATTGGCTAACATTCCATTTTTAGGATTTATTCTTAGAGGTATTATCCCGTCTGGAGTTTCTACCATTTTGGTTGGATATTCACCTATTATGGGCCTCATATAGTCAATCCATATTGGTAGTGCTGCTCTCGACCCACTTTCATGCTTACCAAGTGATCGAGGCTGGTCAAATCCCATCCAAGTAATCGTTACAACGTCTGGATTAAATCCAGCAAACCAAGCATCTACTAACTCATTTGTAGTTCCAG
>Ga0209384_1001718_pt1 | contig 11046 bp, 11 predicted proteins | sample CoawatmetaG05DNA_FD_187511 | JGI IMG/M metagenome (GOLD analysis project Ga0209384, IMG submission 187511) | Marine microbial communities from the West Antarctic Peninsula - Coastal water metaG058-DNA (SPAdes) (version 2) | ecosystem: Environmental > Aquatic > Marine > Coastal ... | reverse complement strand
CAAATTAAATTCGATTACACTTTAATGAATAAAGTAATGCGAATCATAAAAGAATATAATCTTGAAATTGCTAATCAAGAAATGAATACAAATTGTGTTTTTGATATACTAACAACTAATAAAAACAATGAAGTAGTCTGCGCTCAGTTCAAGCGACATTCCGGAATTGAATTAAAGGTGCTATAAAATTATTTCTTTTCTTTTTGGCATAGGACCCCTTAAGTGAATAACCAATCCATTTAAAAAATTACGTAAAATTTGATCTCCACATTCCATATACTTATCATGATCTTCATTTCTAAATAACGCGCCTAATTCCCCTTTGCTAACTTTAAAGTCTACTAAAGCACAAATCTCTACTATGTCTGTATCTCGTAATTTGTGCGCTACACGCAGTTTTTTTAATATATCGTTATTTGTTAATCCCATTTTACAAATGTAAGAGAAGTTGCGGAATTAACAGATGAAGATATTCTTGAGTTTTAGTATTTGTAGTGGAATAGGATTTTGTATTAGATTGGCCTTTGGAAACGCTCTATTAATGCTCATGTGGCTTGAGTATTTTTACAGACCTTTCTAAAAAATTTACTAGATTGATCCATAAAGCTTAACTTTACTAATATGATTCCAGAAAAAATTGCATTTCTTTTTGTTTTAGCCTTCTTTTTAATTGTATTTATTCAAAGCGGCATCGATAAGGTATTTGACTTCAAAGGGAACTTAAGTTTCTTGAACGATTTATTAGGGGCTTTTTTTTCGCAGCCGTTAATTAAACTTGCTTTAATTTCGGTTACAATTTTGGAATTACTTTCTGGAACGCTGTGCCTAATAGGAATTGTTGATGTTCTTTTAAACGGATCTAATTTTATTGGCCTTCTTGGTCTAATTGTAGGGGCAGTTGCACTGTTGGTTCTTTTATTTGGTCAGCGTGTTTCTAAAAATTATGATGGCGCAAAGACAATAACTATTTATTTTATTTTATCAACCGTGGGCATTGCATTAGCCTAGGCTATATGTTTAAACCCTCTTTTTTTACCTCTCTTTTAATTTAATTGTAAACTTTTAAATATTTTGAGAGGATTTTGAGGGTGTATTTTGTGGTGATATCGTTTCCCTAAATGAATTTCATTTAACGATTGTACTAAACATCTAAAAACAAAAAACCCCTCATTTAAGAAGGGTTTTAAGGGTGGTCCCACCAGGACTCGAACCTGGGACCAATTGATTATGAGTCAACTACTCTAACCAACTGAGCTATAGGACCTCTTGATCGTCAAAATAACGAATGTCAAACTTAAGAATTATTAGCACTATTTTAAAGTATAATTTGGATTAATTATTAGACTAAACAATTGATAATTTTTAGACTTTAAAAGTACAAATTTCGCAAATAAATATGTTAATTTATGTTAAAACAATAAAGATCTATATAAATTTTTGTAAATTCAATAACTAACCAAAAAATATATTATGGATAAAATTATTAATCGAATTTTGGATTTTCCTCAGATGGTTAATTCAATACTTCCAAAAAACAACTTCAATGCAATGATGGAAGGTTCTGAGAGCTCTATAAGCGGATGGACTGGAACTTTTTTTAAAGTAGGAGCATTAGTTGTTCTTGTAGGAATGCTTTTGTCAGTAGGAGGAGGTGGCCTTGAGGCTATTAACGGATCAGAGGGTGCTTTAGGTAAAGTTTCAGCAGGACTTTGTACAATAGTTCTACTTTATGCTGCATTTCCAATTGCTCAAGTAATTAGATCAGCAGGAGATTCATTAGCAGCTTCTAAAAGTGGAATGGTTGATTTCTTTTTTAAAGATGTCATCGTTGCACATATTAAGGTTCTTGGTCACATCACTGCGCTAGTAATTTTGTTTGGTGCTTTTTGCTCAACTATTGGATGGATATTAGGCTCTGATGGAATGTCTATCACGCCTGGCATTACAGACGGTTTTGCGTATTCGTATGCTTTACCAGTTGATGCAATGGCAGCATTTATGTCTATGCTTGGCCTTGAATTTGTGGGAGGATTTATTGCTGACTTCTTTGCATGGGATATTACAGGATCTGAAGCAACAGGATATAACCTTAATGGCGCTTTAGCCGTTGGCTGGGAATATGTTCAAGTAGCAATTACTTTAGCTCAGCTTTATGTAGCATTAGCTTTTTATAGTTTCTTTTATGGCGTTTTAAGTTCTTTGTTCAACTGGATAAAGAGCCCATATTTACCTTTTAAAGCAAACTAATTTTTATAATTAATTTAAAAAAAAGTCCTGTTTATTTTTAGACAGGACTTTTTTTAATATATATAAATACACTATTTCAATTTCTAAATCTTCGCCTTTCACCCACTATTTTTTAAATAAACTTGCCACAATATTGAAAAGCACATTAAATAATATTCGTTTTTTAGTTTGTAGTAAACCAGGGTTGTTCTGTTTATTTTTAAAAGTATTTTACCTACCTTCAACTTCAAATAACAGACAGTTTAATATTAAATAAATGAAAAGAAGAGATTTTATTATAAACAGTTCAATAGTGTCAGCATCAATAGTAGCACCACTTTCCATAAGTGCCTGTAGCTCTAAAGAAGCAACACAAAAAAATATTTTTGGAATTCAATTGTACTCATTAAGAGATGAAATGGCCAAGAACCCAAAAGAAACTTTAATAAAATTAGCTTCCTATGGATACAAATATATTGAAGGATACGAAGGAGCACTGGGGCTTTTTTGGGGAATGACAAATATTGAATTTAAAAACTTTCTTGATGGCTTAGGCTTAACAATGATTTCCAGTCATTGTGGAGATACAAATAACTTAGAAAGTTTCAATAAGAAATCTGCCGAAGCATCTGAAATTGGAATAAAGCATTTAATTTGCCCGTGGGCTGATGGAGATAGAACGGTAGATCAATTTAAAATAATTGCAGAAATTTTTAATAAATGTGGGGAAATTTCGCAAAAAAACGGAATGAAATTTGCATATCATAATCATGATTATTCTTTTAAAAAAGTAGAAGGACAATATTTGCAAGATGTATTAATGAATAACACAGATAAAAATTTAGTTGATTATGAAATGGATATATTTTGGGTAGTAGCTGCTGGAGAGGATCCAATAAAATGGTTTAACAAGTATCCAGGAAGATTTAATTATTGTCATGTTAAAGATTACCTGTCTCTTGGTGATGGCAAGTATGAAACTTGTACTCTTGGAAATGGGTCTATTAATTTTTCTGCTATTTTAGCTCACGGGAAAACAAAAGGACTTAAAAATCATATAATTGAACAGGAGCATTACGCAGGAACAAGTCAACTAGAAGCTGCTAAAAATAATTTTAATTATATGAAATCTCTAAAAGTATAAGCTACTTTAGGGCTCAACATTAGACTTAATAAAGTTTATTGTAGTGAGCACGACTTCTTTCAATTCTTTGGGAAGAAAGTCAAATTTCCACGGGTGTTTTGCAGAAAAAGTATGATCCCCACTTTCAATTAATTTAAGCTCATTTGTTGAATTCCACGACTTCAATTTTTTTCCTTCATCTGGGAGAACTCCCACGTCTTTTTGACCATGAATAATTAAATATGGAATTTTTAATTTTTCTACAGCAGATTTAATATTGAATCTGTCTTCATTCTTTTTAAAATCTTCATAAAACTGAAAAAAGTGAGGCATAGATTGTTTGGTACGCTGATTTTCAACATACATTACCCCTTTTTCTTTCCAATCTTTCCACCCTAGAGTGTTTTCTTTAAATCTAATTTTAAAATCACTCACACCTGCCCAAGTAATGACACTTTTAACTAATGAATTTTCAGATGCTTTAATTAACACAGACCCCCCACCTCTACTGTGCCCAATTAAAATAATGGTATTTAAATCAATGTTTTTAGAATTAGATTTTTTGAAATAAGTCAAAATTCTTTCCAAATCATCTAGCTCATAAGAATAATTATTGTTTCCAAAAGCATTTAAATCAGGAAAGTCAATGGGATTTTTTAAGGTTCCTCCATTGTGAGAAAAGTTAAACTTTACGAAAAATAAATTATTTTTAGCAAACTCTTCTCCAACGAGATCCCAAGCACCCCAATCTTTAAACCCTTTATAACCATGAGAAAAAATAACTAGCGGTTTTTTAGTAAAGTCGTTATTGTGAAAAACATCATAGAGAATAACTTTCTTATTTTTGTCTTTAAGGGTTAAATTTTTATCAATAATCATGTTAAACTAGCTTGTCTTTTTTTGTCATATTAAAAATACCCGTTATATTTATATTATCATAAAATTATTAAAATGAAAAAATATCTTTCCATTATCCTTTTATTTATTACTATTAACTCTTTTGGTCAAACAGAAACAGTTGAGAACATAATTAAAGAAGCCACAGAAAACTCACAATTAGAGCATTTAGCTCATGAACTATTAGATGTAATTGGACCAAGACTTGTAGGAACTCCACAGATGAAGACTGCGCATGATTGGGCTACAAAAAAATATGAATCTTGGGGTATTCCCTCCAGGCTTCATAAGTGGGGAGAATGGAGAGGTTGGGAAAGAATATCTACTCAAATTGATATGGTTTCACCTAGAAACAGAAGTTTAACAGGAATGCAATTAGCGTGGAGTCCTTCAACAAAAAAGAAAGGAGTGACGGCTGAGTTAGATGTAATGCCTGAAGTTTCAAACAAGGAAGAATTTGACCTTTGGCTTCAAGGAGTGAAAGGGAAGTTTGTTATGAAAGACATGAAACAACCCACAGGGAGACCAGATTATAACTGGGAAGAATTTGCTACACCTGAATCTTTTGAAAAAATGAAAAAAGATAGAGATGATCAAACAAGAGCTTGGAGAGCAAATCTTAGAAAAACAGGCTACGGAAGAGGATCTATTGATAAGGCTATTGAAGATGCTGGGGCAGTAGGAATTATTTCTTCTAATTGGTCTAGAGGGTTTGGAGTTAATAAAATTTTTAGCGCAAGAACTAAAAATATTCCAACAATTGATTTGGAACTTGAGGACTATACAATGCTTTATAGAATGGTCGAATATGGGGACAATCCTAAAATTAAAGTAATCTCAAAATCTAAAGAACTTGGGGTTGTGCCAACTTTCAATACGATTGCTGAAATAAGAGGAGTTGAAAAGCCAGAGGAGTATGTAATTTTATCCGCACATTTTGATTCATGGGATGGGGGAACAGGAGCAACTGATAATGGGACAGGAACTTTAGTAATGATGGAAACAATGAGAGTACTTAAGGCAATGTACCCTAATCCTAAAAGAACAATTTTAGTTGGACATTGGGGAAGTGAAGAGCAAGGCTTGAACGGTTCTAGAGCTTTTGTAGAAGATTTCCCTAAAATTGTTGAAAATACTCAAGCAGTATTTAATCAAGATAATGGCACGGGTCGTGTGGTAAATATTAATGGAGCGGGTTTTTTACATTCCTATGAATACGTTTCTAGATGGTTAAATTCTGTTCCTAATGATGTAACAAAACATATTGAAACTTCGTTTCCTGGAAGTCCAAGTGGCGGCGGTTCTGATAACGCTTCTTTTGTTGCCGCGGGTGTTCCAGCATTTAATTTAAGTTCTTTAAATTGGTCTTATTGGAATTACACTTGGCATACAAATAGAGATACGTATGATAAAATTATTTTTGATGACGTAAGAAGTAATGTTATTCTTACAGCTGTTTTAGCTTATATGGCTAGTGAAGATGACAGCAAAACATCAAGAGAAAGAATGATTATGCCTATCGATTCAAGATCAGGAAAGCAAAGAACTTGGCCAACTCAAAGAAGTCCACAAAGAAAAGGAGGGCTTTAAACAACAGTTTAAAGTTGTTTTTTTAAAGCGTTGATTTGTTTTTGGTGATGTTTAAAATGAAACTTATAAAAGGCAAGAGTTAGTTTTATGTTAAGCCTTCCAACTAAAGGATGTTTAAAAACTGCTTTGTCTTCTAATTTTTTTTCTTTTAATTCTGAAATTAGAGAATCAAAGGATTTTCTAGAAATAGCCCACTTAGTATTTAATTCTGTTAAATCAATTTTTTTTGGAAATAACTGAGTTGCTTGTGGAGCTTTAACTTTAATTATTCCTAAAGGAATAAGGATTTTTACTACAAACATTCTGAAATAAGTAGAAGACTTCACTTTTAAAAGCGATTCAGGGTACTTTGTTTTAGTTCGAATATATTTTTCAGAAGATATTTCGGCAAGCCAAACATGGTACAGAATTTCATTAATTGACCACCCAACTTTAGAGGAACTCAACTGAGATTGACTTAAGTTAGATAAACCTTTAAAAAGAGCCATTCGGTCTTTCTCTAAACTCTGTAAACTGGAGCTATTCATCTATAATGATTTAGAAAAATTCAATAAAACTTCAGGGTAAATTTTATGACCTCCTTCATATTTAGTACTAGAAAAAGTAATACCATAATTTTGAACTTCTTCTAAAAACTTGACTTTCATTTCTTCGGGTATTAAATAGTCCTGGTTACCCATGATCAAATGAGTATTAATGCTTGCCCATTTTTCTTTATTTTCAACAGTTAGCGTGTCCGCTGGAATATCCCCAGCCCATAGAATTAAATTACTGACTTTCATAGCTGATGAAAAAACCCAACGACAGGCAGTTGCCCCTCCCTGAGAAAATCCTAAAATATTTAAAGAAAAATTGTCATGTCCAATTTGATCAAAAACCTCTTTAGCTAAAGAATTCAAATAATCGTTGTTTTCTTTAATGTCTGTTGTTCTTTCTTCTTTTGTCATCCAGCTAGCACCGACTCTGTTATAAGAGCCATCTATATAAAATCGATTTAATGCTTCGGGGGCGATAATTAAAGTCTCTCCATCATCTAAATCTTGAAATTTTTTAATAAAAAATTCACTTAACATCGCATATCCATGTAAAACTATCCAGACTTTTTTTATTTTAGAAGAGGCTTCTCCTATCTGATAATATCTCGCTTTTTTTGAAACAGTAATATAATGTTTGCTCATGTCATGATTTTAGGCTGTAAAACTACCATAATAATTAAAAATCAATAGAAATAATTAAATTTGCTTTAAAGTATATTTAAAAAATATGATTTCAATTGAAGATATTGAATTAGCTCAAGCTAAGTGGGGAAAAAATTTAATCAAAATAGGATCTCTTAAAAATGACAGAAATGCTAGTGCAAAGGCAACTGAAGAGATGTTGAACGAGCTTTATGCTTTTGATGTAGGAAAAGTTTTATTCAAGCCAACAAAAGCTGCAAAAATTCAATTTAGATTAAATCTTGAAGCGGCTAAATCCTATTTTATTGGTGGAGATGATAATTACAAGGAAGATACTGGATTTGCTTTTCAACCATGGGTTAAAGTAAGCTTTGAGAATTCTTCTGTTATTTTAAATAAAGGGAATGCCCTTGCGATGGGGAATTACTTTTTTACCGATCCTAACGATCTAAAGGTTAAGGTAGAATATACTTTTTCGTATATTCGAAACTCGAAAGGGAGTATTAAAATTAATTTACACCATTCTTCTTTTCCATTTAACGATGAAGCATATTTTAATTAATTTATCTCTAGGGTTAATATTTGTTGTAGGATTTTCACAACAAAGTATTGTTGTCGCCGGAGGAGATGCTAAATCTCCTGCTGGATCTTTTAGTTATAGCTCAGGACAATTTTTAGTTTCCCAAAATAAGCCTGGTTCTAATCTTTGGGGAAGTGAAATAATTATAATAAGTCATGGAGTACAGCAAGTTTTTTTACCTAACTGCTCAAAGGCTAATCAAATTAGAATAGTGGCATCCCCCAATCCATCAAAAGGTCTAGTTAATATCGATTTGTTCAATTGGGATGAACAAGATATAAGACTGGAAATGTATGACATATTAGGAAAACTGACTTTCGTTAAACTATTAAACGAAGGCCAAACGCAATTAAACTTATCTCATTTACCATCTGGAATGTATATTTTTTCAATATCTAATAATTGCGATACCTCTAGTAAATTTAAACTTATATTAAATAATTAAAAAACTTCTTATAACCATCTGGTTTTATTATGAAAAAAATTTTTATCCTTATATTTTCTTTTTTTTGCTTTAATGCATTTTCTCAATCCCCTCAAAAACTAACTTACCAGTCATCTGTTAAGGATGCCTCAGGCTATCTGCTAAAAGAAAAGAATTTGGGTTTTAGAATAAGTGTATTAAAAGATTCTTCTGAAGGAATTTCTGTTTACAGCGAAACACATGCTGTAAAAACAAACACTAATGGGCTAGTTACTTTGTCTATTGGAGAGGGTGCTAGTACAGATAGTTTTTCAGAGATAAACTGGTCTAGTGCGGAATATTTCTTAAAAGTTGAGGTAGATCCAATGGGGGGAAGCAATTATTTAATAGAAACCACCTCACAATTGTTAAGTGTTCCATATGCTTTATATGCAGCGAGCTCTAAACAGGACCTGGTATTAAAAGGGCAAGATTATCTTAAGCTAAATGAAAATGATTTAACAATTGAGAAGGTAGACTTAAAAGAAGATGTAAAAGAAATTCTCCCAATAGCTAACGGAGGAACGGGCTCTATTACTGCGCCTATGATTGGTTTAATTACTGCAGCCGATTCTATAGCAGCATTACAGTTATTAGGTGCTCAAGCTATAAATGATCGTTTAAATGAAATTTCAAATTTAGCAACCACAGATAAGAATGTTATTATGGGTGACGGGACGAATTTCGTTCTTAAGGCTCCTTTGGATGCTTTAGCTGCCTTAGCTGGTCAGCCCTTAAAGGCGCCCTTAACAGACATTGGCGCTTTAGCTGTAACAAACAGAAATTTTATTATGGCCGACGGGACGAATTTTGTTCTTAAAGATTCTTCAGCGGTTTTAACTGCTCTTGGTGGTCAACCTTTAAAGGCGCCCTTAACAGACATTGGCGCTTTAGCTGTAACAAACAGAAATTTTATTATGGCCGACGGGACGAATTTTGTTCTTAAAGATTCTTCAGCGGTTTTAACTGCTCTTGGTGGTCAACCTTTAAAGGCGCCCTTAACAGACATTGGCGCTTTAGCTGTAACAAACAGAAATTTTATTATGGCCGACGGGACGAATTTTGTTCTTAAAGATTCTTCAGCGGTTTTAACTGCTCTTGGTGGTCAACCTTTAAAGGCGCCGTTAACAGATATAGGCGCGTTAGCTGCCACAACTAATAATTTCATTATTGGAGATGGAACAAATTTTATTTTAGCAGATCCAGCTGCTTCTTTAACGGCACTTGGAGCAGGAACTATGGCGGTTCAAAATAAAGAAACTGTAGATATAGATGGAGGAGCTATTGATGGAACTAATATTGGAGCTACAGCTGCAGCTACGGGAGCGTTTTCAACTTTAAGTGTTTCAAATGGTAGTACTGCAAGTGGAGCTATACAATTATTTGAAAATTCAGATAATGGAACGGACAAGATTACTTTAATAGCACCAGAAGACTTAGCAGACACCTCCACTGTATTTACCCTTCCAGCCGCAGATGGTTCAAGTGAACAGCTCTTAAAAACAAATGGAAGTGGGGTATTGTCTTTCACTACAATTAGCTTAGATGCAATAGTAGATGCTGATGCGAATACTAAGATTCAGGTAGAAGAAAGTGCTGATGAAGATATAATTAGGGTTGATATTGCTGGAACAGAACAATTTATTATAAGTGATGGAGTGCTAGAACCAACAACGGACGATGACATAGATTTAGGGTCATCAACTAAAGAATTTAAAGACGCTTACATTGACGGAACATTATATGCTGATGTATTGAATGTTGAAGGAGCCTCTACTTTAACGGGTAATGTTACAGCAGCAGGCAGTGTAGACATTACTGGTGCGGGAGGTTTAATTCTTGAAAGCGACGAAACCATTACAAATTCAACAGATGGTACAGTACTAATAACGGCTCCAATCACAAAAGCATCTGCAGCTTTAGAAGTTGCGGGAGCCTCTACTTTAACGGGTAATGTTACAGCAGCAGGCAGTGTAGACATTACTGGTGCGGGAGGTTTAATTCTTGAAAGCGACGAAACCATTACAAATTCAACAGATGGTACAGTACTAATAACGGCTCCAATCACAAAAGCATCTGCAGCTTTAGAAGTTGCGGGAGCCTCTACTTTAACGGGTAATGTTACAGCAGCAGGCAGTGTAGACATTACTGGTGCGGGAGGTTTAATTCTTGAAAACGACAACACCATAACAAACCCTTCTGCTGGATTAGTGACAATTACTTCAGCATCAACAACATTAACTGGAGATTTGGGTGTTACTGGTGCTTTGGATTTAGTAAATTTGTCTGTCATTTCCGGAGGAACTGTTACCGTAAATGCACAAGCTGGACAAGTTAAAGTTACATCAACTACCACTAAAGTTAATAATAGCTTTATAACAAGTGCCAGTGATATCGTTATATTAACATGGGCGCAAAATCCTGGAAGTAATTATAATAATGAAACTTTATATGTAGGGACGGTAAATGCCTCAGGGTATTTCCAAATTAAATTATCAGGGAGTGGGTCAGTAAATGCTAAAGTAAATTTTTTAATTATAAAATAGATTACTCTCTAGATTTTCGAATTGTTTGATACCACTGTTCAAGCTTACCCTCTTTAAAGTAATACCACTCATTATGAGTTTTTTCAACAACCCCTTCTTGAGGGTTATCTGCCTTGGCTGTAAAACCAGCATTTACCCATTCTCCTTCATTATCAGAGCCTAAGCTCACAGAAAAAGCATATTCTGAAGTCCAGCTAAAAGTGATGCCCAAAGCGTCTTCTTTCGCAGCTTCCTCTTTAACTAAGGCAATAAATTCCTCTGCGCCATTAGCGATTCTTCCATCATGGAATTCAAAAGAAGCATCTAAAGAGACCATAGTTTTTAAAGAATCATAATCTTGGTTAGCCCAAGCGGAATCAAAAGCCTTGAATAAGTCTACTGTTTTATCGGAGCCTATTTGAAATTTATCTTCCGAAAGATTAATAAAGCCACTGCCAGGCTCT
>Ga0209384_1001703_pt1 | contig 11095 bp, 17 predicted proteins | sample CoawatmetaG05DNA_FD_187511 | JGI IMG/M metagenome (GOLD analysis project Ga0209384, IMG submission 187511) | Marine microbial communities from the West Antarctic Peninsula - Coastal water metaG058-DNA (SPAdes) (version 2) | ecosystem: Environmental > Aquatic > Marine > Coastal ... | reverse complement strand
CGATCTGGATCGGCTGCGTTTTCATCAGTTATAAAGACGACTTGTACGTCTGATCCTGCCATTTTAATCTCCTATAAAACATAGGCGGGGCGTTAACCCCGCCAAATTAAACATTAGGCTGCGAAAAGAAACGTACCAGTAGTACCCGCGCCAAGATGCTGAAGGTTATACGAGACATTCCATTTTCCTGCTGTCGCGCAAGTAAAGTAGATGTAAGAACCAATGCTCATTAAATTTGTTGTTGCGTTCGCAGGAGTAAACTTCAATAAAGTTTCACCCGAAGTAGACGTATCAAACACAACTGCGCTGCTTGTACGGCTTTCAATAACGCTGCCTGTTTCATAAGAATCAGTACCCGCGCAATCAAAGCTCAAGAAAGCAGTGCCGCCAGTAGTGTCTACGGACTGAGCGTGGACAACAACAACACCTACTGTCGCTGCTGGCAGAGTAGTAATCTGCTGTGCGCCGCCAGTGAATGGGTTGACGTTAATTCCAGCAACGTAAGTAACAGTGGCTCCTGTAGCTTTAGCAGTTACAGTTAGACCTTTCATCGTGGGGTTTGCGCCAGACAAAACAGACCCAAGAACCGTAAGGTCGCCGCCTACAGAAGCACTGGTGGAATAAGTTGAATTTGTAGTATCACCGCCTGTACTTGCGTCAGTGGTGATTTTAGTGAAGCCGTTCCGTGAGCGGACTGCACCTTGGAATGTTGTATTACCCATGTTTGTCTCCTTGTCGTGGGCTATGTCAATTACATCATGTAATTGTCAAGAGATATCGTCATCTTACATAAAAAAAGAGCAGCTGACAAGCTGCTCTTTTCAAGTTTATTCGTAACAGAATTAAGCTCCTGGAGAACCAAACACACAACGTGGGTCTGAAACACCAAAGCTATAACGCTCACGGGCTTTATAACGAACATTGCCTGTATCAAAATCGCCTTCCATAGACGTTTTGACAGCACTACGCTCAAAATGTTTAAAGCCGTTAGGTGCATCCGTTTTAATGAAAAATGCGTCAGTGTCGGTTAAGAAGTGATTTACTACATAACCGTCTGGCAACATACCCATATTACGGAGTGCATTGATATCATTGTCTGCTGTTCCTGTACGCAGATTACTTGCCATCAAACGCTCAGCTACAAACTGGAGTGCTGGTGGGATAATCATTTTGCGTCCTTGCAGAGCAATTTTCAGTCCACGCTCATCGATAAATGCAGAGATGTCAATTAACGACTGCTCTAAAGATGTTTCGTTAAGGTCAGCAGCAGTAGCCAGCTCATTCCGAAAATTCCCACCGCCATTAGTCGGGTGGTCAGTCGCGCAAAGCTCTTTACCGTCGCCATAAGTTACTGTGCTAGAGAACGCATTGTTCAAAACAGCAGCAGCTTTAACCTGCTTAGTGTTTGACATTGAACGAGCCAAAGCACGAGTGTAACGAGAACTGAGTCGATCGTAAAGGTTATCCTCTACAGCCTCTTCCGTAATCGCAAACGCTAGAGCTATTGTTTCGTGTGTGTAACGAGCCGTGAAAGACTCATTAGCTATGTCAAATGAAACCGCAGAACCTTCTCCTTTAACAGGAGCAGCACCAAAGCCACTTAGCATTACTTCTTCTTCAAACGCTCGGTCTGAAGACTCAGTTTCGAATATTTCAGCGTGTTCATTGTCATACCTGTCATACTCCAGTCCGAATAGAGCATTAAGTCCAGGCTCTAATTCTTTAAGGAGTTGGGATCTTGCTATAGCCATATCTTTATCTCCTTATAGACCAGTTGTATCGAGGTGAAACGGCAGATTTAGTTTAACTAAAGCTACTACCCCCGCTGAGGTGAAATCAATATCAGCACTATCTTTAAAGCCGATAATTCGAAAGTTGTCGGTGGCAGTTGTTGCACCCGCAGACGCAACAGACAGCTCACCAGATGAGATACCATTTGCGTGTTCGGTGCCAAATCCTGCGCCTTCAGCATTAGAATGAATTAAAGCTGTTGCTGTAGCAAGATTTGTTAAAGTAGCATCGCATTGAAGTTCAAAAACCTGAAAAGGATCATCATAAACAAACACAGTAGCTTCTGTGCCTGATTTTAATGAGGCTGTTGCAGGATAATTGTTGTCAAATCGAGGCTTGCCGTTGAGGTCGATGTATTCACAACCTGCCATAACACCTAAGATCGCCACTGAACCACCGTCTGCTGCACTTACAGATACAAGACCGTTTGTAAGAGGAATTACCATGTCACCTTGAAAGATGGCACTAGAAGATCCTGCTACTCCTGCAATTTGTACTTTGTAAGCCGTTAAACCGTTTCCGTTCGGTGTTGACCCTAATTTATTATGAGGCCGCAGTCCAAAAGGGGAATCTATATTCGCCATGGATTAGTCTCCTAAAAAATATTACTCGGAAGATTTGTCTCCTCCGAAGGTTACACGAGATTGCCTATCAGGTTTGCTAATAGGCATGGATGGGTGTTGCTCCCTCATAAGATCGTTGTCAACTGCATCCATTTGATCATTAGTTTGACCTTGGAAGTAAGCCGATCGTTGACTAACTGTTTCTTTAGGGATTCTTGCGAGTACTAGACCACCAACTCCAATAACACCTGCGTGTTTACCGTCTTGGACGGTAGGAGCTTCAAAGTCAGGATACTCATCAGCACGAACTAATTCAAAGCCTTCGCGTAGCCGAGCAGAAAGGTTCTTCTTATCATCGAAACCCATGACTGTTTCACGGACCCATCGATGAACGTAGCCCTCTGGGGGGTTAGGAGCGTCTAATTGTGACGGTGGAGCCCACGGTTTATTGCGGACTGTTTTTTCCCTTGTTTGGGAAGAGCGTGGGCTTCGATCATTCATAATTTATCCTCACGTATTCTGCATACGAGATTTTTGTCTCGCATATTGTTCATAAGATACACCAAGTTTGTCAGCGATTGCAACCTCTGATTTTGTTAGCTGTATTTTTTGTTTGCCTCGTTTTTGTCCACCACGACTTGCCGAAGCAACCGCAGGACCACTTTGACGGGTAGATGCACCAAACTTATGGGGGAACTCTTGCCTGATCCGCCTGTCTATTTCAGTATAGTAATCATTACTGTGGGGGTCAAACCCTTCAGTTTCTACTAAAGTCTTATGAATAGAAAATGCAGTCAAAGTCATCGGTTCGTCTGAGCCAAACCAATCATTTTTATCTGCCCATGCGGTAGCTTTAGGGTCAGCGGGAGCAGCTCTAGGTTGAGCAGGTTGTTGTTGCAAAGGCTGAACAGGCTGAAGAGCTCGTTGCTCTTGTTGCCGTTTGACCATAGCAAGTTTGTCATTATTAGAAGCGACACCTGCCAGTTGACTTTGAGCTTCAACTTGAGCATCAACATCGCCACGGTCAATAGCTTCTTTTAAATTGTTCCTATAGAGCTGGTCTTGCAACTTTACCCTATTGTCAAACTCTTGAACAAAAGAAGAATCTAAAGAAGCATTTTTCTTTTGGGTTTCTTCTAACTCTTGTTTAGCTGATTGAGCATACTGTAACGCTGCTTGCTCACGACGTTCAGCTTCACGCATCTTAGCGGTTAGCTTACTGATACGTTTTTGAACACCGTCGCTATACTGCTCAAGCTCATCACTCGACTGTTCGGGTTTGGCTCCGGCTTCTAGTTTAGAATCGTCCTCGTTTTCAAGAACTTCAACTTCTATTTCATCCGAATCTTTATCATCAATTTCGATTTCTTGATCTTCTTTTTGTGCTTTTTGTGGCATGGTTACTCCATGAAGTTAAAGGTGCAATATATCATCAGGATTATTAATACGAGCTATGATCTCGTCATCATTGAGAATGCGGACTTCTCCTCCTTCAATTTTAAATCTACTTCCCGCGTATCTGCCGAACAAAACCCAATCCTTTTCTTTACACCAAGGAATAGTATCTTCGCCAAATTTGTTAGAGTCATGGTACGCAAGCGGACCAACTCTCAATACATAGCCACATACAGTGGCAACAGCCTCACGTTCTCTGACTTCATCAGGAACTATTATACCGCCCATCGTTTGTTTTTTACCTTGGTATGGCAAAATCAAAAGACGCCAACCTGTCGGTTGCGGTAATTTATCTAGAGCGCTGTCGGTAAGTTTAGAAGGTTCTAAGTACCTGTCTTCTGCAGATACATAAGCTTTTTCTAAATCCCCTTTTTCTTCTTGTTTTTGTTTTTTATTCTTCTTAGCAATATAATCAGGCACATATAGTGTTTTTGTCATACTTTGTTTACTTTCTCTAGCAGGTCTTTTAAATCCTGTTCTGTTTGGGCAAGCTCCCCGAGTCTAGCTCGGAGCTCCTTGAAGGCGGTAAAATCTGATACGGGGCCAAAACATAAAGCCTCTTGAATCAAACTTTGCCGATCACGAACATTTTTAAGCATATTCTCATAAATGTAAAGCTCATTCATGTAAGTAACTCTAAAGCTTTTTGTCGGGTCTCAAGGTTTCTGCGTGACCAACCTTTTCCAAAGGTGTCAAATGTTTTCAACCCTTCATAAAAACCCTGCCGTTTGTCGTGCATTTTGTTAATCATCTCTTTAGGGTCGTGCTGCTCTATCAACTTTAAAGTTAACGGGCCAATGCCACCATCTTGCGTCGCACCTATAATTCCCTGCAAAGCTTTAGCACTTCGTCCTGGACCAGAGTTTACGGCCCAATCAAAAACTGACCAATCTAGTCCACTAGGCAAATCATCGCATTTACATTTATTCCAATAATCATTTTTATAAATCGGGGCAACTTGTTCAACTGTAAGATCACGCATATCTTTTTCAGTTACTTTCTTGCCCACCCACCTTTCATAAACCCGCAGAGTAACCCCGAGGTTAGTCATGCCTCCTGGATCACGGGGGTGGTTAACAAAACCGCCCTCATGTTCTAAAAGCATTTCCAAACATTTATCAAAATTGTCTATCATTTAGTCAAACCTTTTTGTTTCTCATAAGTTCTTAAACCACCTAAACCGAGCATACCCATTAATACGGTCATCAAACTACTCATATCAAATTCAGGCAGGGGTGGGATAGTTGCTCCTGAAAGACCTACTCCAAATAAAATCAAAGGTGTGAGAATAAAATGGTACAACAAAGCAATTCCACATATCCAACCAACAAAAGGTCTCCAACCACCTTTAAACAAACTCCCCGACGCAGCCTCAGCTTTGTTTACCTCTACTTGAGCTAAAGACATTTGCTGTGCATACTTATCGCTCATTGTTGCAATTTCATGAGCTAGTTTAGCTTTTTGGTCTTTATCCTCTATGAATTTATCTAAGATACCCGTGACAGGACCTACGAGTGTATCAATCAATCCCATTTGTTTTTCCTCAGGTCATTTTTTAGTTGGCTTCTTTTTTACAATAGTCTTTAAAGTTTTGGCTTGTTTAGCATGAAGCTTTGAAGCTTTGTTCAAGCCTTTAATAACCCCTCTAATTTTCTTGTTTGACATTGTTTGTCTCCTTATACACTTCCAAATAACGACTGATATTGAGGGGAGTTAAAAAAACTAGAGGCAAAAGAATCAGATCCTTTTCCTTGCAATCCCCCTTGCATAGAGCCAACACCTGCTTGCACTAACTCACGGGGATTGAAATTGTCGGTGTAAGACGCTGGCCCGTTTTGGCCTAACCCGCCTATACTTTGCATTGAAGAAGCATCGGGAAAAGTTTCGTTAGTCAGTTGTTTTACTTCTTGCACATAAGGCTGTATTTTCCCCTGCATCTCTTGTTGGTGCTGCTGTTGCATCTGTTGCAAAAAAGGTTGGAGGAATTGTTCTATTCCACCTTGACCCATCCCACCTTGTAAAGCCCTCTGCTGCTGTGCTTGAAGAACTTGCATCTGCCCCTGCATATTTTGGTCAGGGATGGGGGAAGCTACTTGAGTAGCAGCGGACATATTGGGGGGAAAACCCCCGCTGGGTCCCATGCCGCTGTGTGGATACATTGCCATTTCAACTATACCTTTCTACTCTTTATCAAACGCTATAGAACTTTTCTTGCTATCTGCTTTTGCAGAATACGCATTGAATCCCATGAACGCGGCAACCACGCCTGACGCTGCAATCACATATACTGATGCGATGTCCGTAATCAACGTAGCTGCCTTATCAAAGCCCAACACTGAAGCAAACAAAATAATAAACGGATAAACCAACATACCCATTAAAGCCAAACCCGTAAACCGACGTTCTGCATTTCGTTTCAGATCTTGGTCAACAATAACAAGCCTACGGTCTTCTAAAGCAAGCTTGTTCCACTCACTCCGTTCAATCGTGCCATTCTTATCAAGATCTGCTTTGTCGAACTCGGTCATGTCATGTAAGCTTTGCCAAAACCTTTTTTAGCAGACCGCACCCCTTGGGGTCTTGCTACTTTTTTCTTGCGTGTAGAAGGAGTCTTAACAGATTTCGCTTCACCACCATGACCCATTTTTACCAACTTAGGCATAGGGATTCCAAATATCTTTTCAAATTGGGCGGGAAACTCTTTAGCAATATCTGATGCTGCGTTTTCATCACCATCTTCTGCTAACTGCACAAGTTGCTTTAATCGTTTTTCCATTTTATCGACCCCCTTTACCTTTGGTTCTTCTTACTTCTTTTGACATAGAAATAAAAGAATCATTTAATTTTTTCCGTATTCTGGCTCTTTCGCCTTGCGGTGTTTCAGTTTTGGGCTCTTTAGCCCCATCATTTTTTAAAGTTTCTTTGGTATACTGTTCAGTTGTTTGAACAAACGGGTCACTACTGCCTTTATTCATTTATTTAATCCCTCTAAATTTTACCCCAGTAACCGCAATACCACCACCACGACTAACCCTGTCAGTATCGGCTGAAGGATAGGCATTCCCCATAAACTCAGGTTTGCCACCCATCGACATCCCCTGACGAGCGACATCCCGAGGTCCTCCATTAGATTTTTTGTTTTCACCAATAATAATTGCAACATGGAGGCCTCCTTCGTCTTTTGCCTTTTTCTTTTTCTTAGCAGCCATATTAACCCCTCGTTTGATTTTGTTTCTGTATGGCAATACGAGCTCGCATTTGAGCTATGTCTTCTGTACTATCTATACGATCTTGTCCTAATTGGAAAGTTTGTTGAGCTCGTTGTTGGTCTAACGCAAGTTTTTGTTGATCGCTCTGTTGATCAGCTTGCATCTCTTGTTCACGTAACTGCAACTCCTGTTCCTTAATGCGTACAAGTGGGTCATCTTCTTGTGCAGGAGGTTGGGCCTTTTGGTATTCAGCAATTAATTGTGCCTGTATCTGGGCAATCATCTTAGCGTGTTCCTCAGGCTGTTGCTGTTGTGCCTGTGGGTCCTGTGCCATTTGTTGATCGTGTGCAACTTGGGCTTTCATACCCAAATGTTCGTAAATATGCTTTTCAAGGGTCATTAAAAGTGGAGGCTGCATTTGTGCAACCTTACTATTCATATACGCAGCGTGTACAGCTATATGACTATCATGATCTTGCTCAGGGAAAGCTTGCATTTGCCCTTGTCCACCAGCTACCTTACTAGCCTCTTGGTTTTCTGTTGACGGATCTAAAGGCTGCGGCTCAGGCTCAGGGTTTAATATCTGTTCGATATTATTCACACCTAATGCTTCATAAACACGCTTATAGGATTCATACAAATTGTGTAACTCAGGCGCTGCTTGGGCTAATTTCAACTGTTCTTGGGCTAAAACTACCCTTTGTGACATACTAAAGATGTTAGGGTCACTTACTGGCAGTATATCTACACGACCATCAAAATCTTGGGTTTTTATCTGCCCATCTACGCCTACTGCATAAGGGTAAGGTGTTGGATCCTCTGAAAATAACCGTCCAAGCATCCTTAACTCTAATTTCATAGACGAATGGAGCCGTTTATGAACTGCACTTACAATCCTATTACCACGTTCCAACAAAGCAATCGTAGTACCAACAGGCATTTCTGTATTACCCTGCCCCATACCCATATCGGTTGTCCCTATAAACCGTTGGGCTGCTTCTACTACGAAACCCATCAACTGGAACAACGTCGCAGAAGGTTCTTTATAAGGTAACGGCATTAAAGAGGCTTTTAAATCACCTCCAGGAACATCAACATCCCTAAACTCTCCAGGACTGAGCGGGTTTGCCTCATCTGCAATCCGTAAACCTCTAGCTTTAAATCCTGCTGGCATATTACTCAACGTACCCGCATCAATTAACTGCCGTAAGTTAGCTGTAGCTGTACGGGACAAGTTCCCAAGCAAGTGAATCAAGCCAAAACCATAAAAACCTAATCCTGGAGTAAACTTATACTGCACAAAATGTGGGATTTTATTTTTTCTAGGGTCATCTGGCTTATAATTACGCCGAATAGACAACACTTCGCTTGTATCAAGGCAAACTGTTACAATGTAGGGGAGCTTTATACCTGTCTCTTCACCCTCTTCATCAACATCGGGGTAATCATCGAGATCCAAAAAGCAATGGCATTCATACAACGTAAACTGCTCATCCGTACCCGACGGCGATCTGCCCTCAATATCATCATAAGCATCAGTAATAGTGTCAGACCCATCAGTCTTTCCACCTTTTTTCTCCATATCGAGATAAAAACCAGACACCTGTAACTTGCGTAACTCATTCTCAGACATTTTTATAGAATGTGTAACACGCTCAGCAGTTTTTAAATCAGTAGCAACATAAGGTACAAGCACATCTTCCGCAGGGATAAACTTACTTACAGGGCGTCCCAAACCTTCATCACGGTAAACCTTTTTAAAAGCACTACCCGCCAAACCAAGATAATATAACATCTGGTCAAACTCTGGTTCGTACTCTTCCATACCATACATGATTTGGTAATTCATATACTCTTGAACACGTTTCGCCTGTTGCTCAGTTTCAGGGCTGGGCGCACCAACAATATTAGCTCGCACTGGGCCTGAACTTGGTAACATCTCTTTATAAGCTTGGGCCTGAAACTGTGTAACAGCCTCATTCAACAACGGGTGGATTACTCCAGTAGCACCATCAAAAGGCTCGGAACGGGTTTCATACCGCATACCAAGCAAATCTAAACCCTTGACATAAGTATCTTCCCAATCATCACGGCTATTGCGGTCCTCTTCTACAGACTCTAGCACATAACTCGCAACACCAGTTAACGAAGCATCGGAAACCATCGGGGCTAAATTATCGAAAAAGTTTTCTGGCTCTTCGCCAAGAGTTTCTTCATCCTCGCCAAAAGTTACTTCAGCTCCATCTTCATTCTCAACAATTTCTACATTTAAAAAATCATTTTCTTGTTGGGCAAGATTATCATCTTCTATACTTAAGAAATCATTCGGAGCCTGTACTAACGCTCTATCAATATTGCTCGGACGTGGGGGTAGTGCCATTAATAATACTTCCTTATCCTAGGACCTGTATCCTCTTCCTCATAATCTTCGGGGTGTTGGATAAAGCCTCCTTCTCTGAATCTGCGTAAAGCCTGTGTTACAGTATCAACATAATCATCATGCTCTCCAGCAGGGAAAGCAGCACACTCTTCAATAACTTCCTCGGCCCATCTAGTATCTGGAGCCCACACTAAACCACTTTCAAGCAAAGGCGCAACTGAATTCACTCGCGTAAATTTATCATTGCCTCTACTCGGGCTGTAATTCTGCACTGGTATACCCATAGCTCTCAACTCTTGGGTTAACGGCATCCCCGAAGCTTTCGCCTCAATTAAAACACACTCAGGGTCCCAATACTTATACTCTTCTAACGCTCGCCTACGCAAATCAGGAAAATCCCATCTACCACGGGAAGCATCAACAAGAATAATGTTCGGCGGTTCACCCTCCTTAGGATAAAAAACACCCCATGTAGTTATCGCGCTATAATCAGCAGACTCTTTTTTACTGAAAGCCGTATCATAACTCTGCATAATATACTCCAAAGGCGGCAACTCTTTTTTCTCCCAACGCTTCCACCAATCTCGCTTTAAAATAGCAGACTGTTCACTCGTCGGGTTTTGCTGCCACTGAGCTTCCCACTTACCTACCGATAAACTTCCCTTGACAGAAAGTAAATCTTCCTTTTTCCAATACTCTCCCCACAACGGCTCATCAGTCTCAGGCATCAAAGCAGGGAATTCAACAACCTCCCACTTATCTGCCAAAACATCTCGCGCCTGTTGCTTCAACAACTTACCCGTTAAATCATTTTCTGCCCATCGGGTCATAATAATTACAATAGACCCTCCAGGTTGTAAACGCTGTCTCGGGCCAGAAGTATACCACTCATAAGCGTGTTCCATAGCCGTAGGGCTCAACGCATCCTGCTCACTATGGGGGTCGTCAATAATTAACAAATCCGCTCCACGTCCAGTAACCGCACCGCCAACTCCCGCAGCAAAATACTCACCACCCTTTGAAGTCTCCCAACGTCCCGCAGCCTGACTGTCCGCTCGCAACTCCACATCAAATATTTTTTTGTACTCAGGTGAATTCATCAAGTTACGGGTCTTACGTCCAAATCTAAACGCCAACTCCGCAGTGTGGGTAGTCTGCATAATCTTCAACGTAGGCTTACGTCCCATCAACCACGCAGGTAATAAATAACTTCCGAATTCAGATTTCGTGTGCCGTGGTGGCATATTCACTATTAATCGTTTCAAATCACCACGGGCCAAACGGTTGAACTTCTCAGCCATAATCTTATGGTGGCGTCCATTAATAAAATCTTCCCAAACAACTTTCGTAAATTCCATAAAATCTTCACGCGCTAACTCAGATTCACTGATTTCCTTAGCTCGGTCTAATAAATTTGCGAATTTCTTTAAATGCTCTTCTGGGACATTTGTAAGGTCAAGGGTCATATATTATAAATACATCGAAAAATTTCAAAGGGCAATGAACCTATAATCAACACACACTATAGGGGGTACGTCGTCTAGGCTTTCCGTTGAGCACAGTTCACTATCCACGCAAAATGTTTTTGGTACTCGAAGAAATATCCAGAACTTGGTTATAGCTGACGCCACAACCAAAGGTCGTCCACAGGGGGGGTGGTAGGGGGTGGGGTGGGCTGTGGTAGCCAGTGGGTGGCT
>Ga0209384_1001702_pt1 | contig 11107 bp, 12 predicted proteins | sample CoawatmetaG05DNA_FD_187511 | JGI IMG/M metagenome (GOLD analysis project Ga0209384, IMG submission 187511) | Marine microbial communities from the West Antarctic Peninsula - Coastal water metaG058-DNA (SPAdes) (version 2) | ecosystem: Environmental > Aquatic > Marine > Coastal ... | reverse complement strand
TAATTTTTTTAGTAATAGATAAGCGCACAGCAAGACTCGGTATATTTGAATGTTCTCCTTCATTTTTAAGTGGAGGTCAAGAAAAAGTGGAAGAGGCGGTTGAAGTTTATCATAAATATTTTAGCAATGAAGCAACTGAAGATATTAATTCATACATACATAGGCAAACTTTATAAAAATAAAAACAAAATGCATATGGAAGTTCCAACCATTTGCATAAGTAGAGCAGAGAAAGACCATATTATTCTGTCTACCATAGAACATTTGGAGCAAACAATTAAAATTAAACAAAATGAGTGAAGTAAAAGACAAAATTTATGTAGGAAGTGGAAAAGAAAAATTTGATGGAGACCAGGTCGCAGTATCTGTATGTTTATCAGATCTTCCAAAAGATTGGATTTTTGAGTATAACAATAAGAAGTATGTTAAACTTATAGTTCAGAAAAAAAGAGAAGTAGACCAATATGGTAAGACACACTATGTAGCCATTGATACATTCAAACCAGAACAAAAGGCAGAAACACCAATTGCAACACCTCAAGCAACTGAAGATCCTGATCTTCCATTTTAAACACATAACACAAAAAACCCTGGGGAGTTAGCGCTCCCCTTTTTTTACCTTTACAAATGACGAATGACAGAAATAAGGCTATATTTATAAACTTATAGAAATTATTAAAAAAAATATATTCTTTATACATACTTTTATTATATATTATTGACATTATTGACATAATAATATATAAATAACTAATAAAGAGATAGTTAAGTAAAATTAAATCAACATTAAATCAACATATAATGGACATTACCATATTCAAAGATATAAAACAAACCTCTCAACCTTTCTATAGAAATATAAATTTAGTTTTAAAACGTATCCAAGATGGCGCTTCAAAAGATATTGTCAAAAAAATACGTGCCGAAAAAGACAAGAGCAATAGAAATATATTAAAACAAAAACTACCAGCAATTTGTTTTAGCGGAACATTTACAAAAAGAAATGATAAGGCTATAAAAGAGCATAGTGGTTTAATCTGTTTAGATTTTGATGGATACAAAAATGATAAAGAGTTACTCCAGGAAAAAGAAAGACTATCTAAGAACAAATATATTTATGCAGTTTTTATTTCGCCAAGTGGAAACGGATTAAAAGCATTAGTAAAAATACCTCCAATAGCGGAGAATCATAAAAACTACTTTCTAAGCCTACAAAAATACTTAAATAGCGATTACTTCGACAAGACTTCTAAAAACATCTCACGAGTTTGCTATGAGTCTTACGATCCATTAATTCACATCAATGCTCAATCAAGTTTGTGGGATAAAATTGAGGAGCAAGAATACACAGAGGTTAATAAGCATGTAGACATTCCTACCATACCAGTAACGGATGAAAATAAAATAGTAGAAATTCTAATAAAGTGGTGGACTAAAAAATACCCTATGAATGAGGGAGAGAGAAATAATAACACTTATGTTTTGGCTTCTGCTCTTAATGACTTTGGAGTATATCAATCTTTAGCTGAGTCTGTTTTAAGCAATTACGAAACTAAAAGTTTTACAAAATCAGAAATTAAAAGAACAATAGATAGTGCATACGCACAGAAACATAACTTTGGCACAAAGTATTATGAAGACGAGGATAAGGTAAACAACCTTAGAATGAAATTAAAACGTGGAGTACCAAAAAAAGATATTAGATCTCAACTCCAGGAGTCAGACATTGAGGTCGCAACCATAGATAATGTATTGGCGCGTTTAGATGAAGAAAATGCAAACAATCAGTTTTGGACAAAAAACGATAAAGGTGTTATAAAAATAGTACATATACTTTTTAAACAATTCCTGGAGGAAAACGGATTCTATAAGTTTAATCCAGAGGGTAGTAAGAATTATGTTTTTGTAAAGGTTACAAATAACTTAATTGACCATACTTCTGAAAAAGAAATTAAAGATTTTATTTTAAATTATCTTTTAGAGGTAGATGATTTAAGTGTTTATAATTATTTTGCAGAGCATACGCGGTACTTTAGGGAAGAGTTTTTAACCCTATTGTCTTCTATCGCAGTTTATTTTATAGAGGATACAAAAGATAGCGCATACTTATACTATAAAAATTGCGCAGTTAAAGTAACAAATGACCAGGTAACACGAATAGACTACTTAGATCTTGGTGGATACGTTTGGAAAGACCATGTAATTGATAGAACTTTTAATGAATGTGATGGTAACAGTTGTGATTACCAACAATTTGTTTCAAATATATGTGGTAAAGATGATCAAAGAGTGAACTCTATGAGATCTACAATTGGTTACTTACTACACGCCTGGAAAAACCTATCCTATTGCCCAGCAGTTATCTTGAATGATGAGGTAATATCAGACAACCCTGAAGGCGGTACTGGTAAAGGAATTTTTATGAATGCGCTTAGTCATATGAAAAAGTTAGTGTTTATAGATGGTAAATCTTTTAATTTTGAGAAAAGTTTCGCTTACCAAACTGTAAGTGTTGATACTCAAATACTATGTTTTGATGATGTTAAAAAACACTTTGATTTTGAAAGATTGTTTAGTGTAGTTACTGAAGGACTTACTTTAGAAAAGAAAAATAAAGATGCTATTAAGATTCCATTTAGCAAATCTCCTAAAGTTACCATAACTACAAATTATGCAATAAAAGGAAAAGGATCTTCTTTTGAAAGAAGAAAATGGGAGTTGGAATTAGCGCAACATTACACTAAAGACTTTACTCCGCTTATGGAGTTTGGCAAATTAATGTTTGGAGAATGGGGTGATGATGAATGGTGTGAGTTCGATAACTATATGATTGAATGCGTACAAACTTATATGAATCATGGCTTAATAAAATCTAAGTTTGTAAACTTAAAGACCAGGCAATTATCTGCTGAAACTTGCCATGAATTTTTAGAATGGAGTGGAGAAATAGGTGGAGGTAAGCAACACGAAAAATTAAGACAAGCTGGAAGAATTTATAAAAGTGATTTGTATTTAGATTTTGTTGAAGATAATCCTGATTTTGCTCCAAAGTCTAAATTTACAGTCTCCAGGACTAAATTTTACAAGTGGTTAACTGCATACTCAGTATATAAATATAATTGTAAGCCAGAGGAGGATAGAGATTCACAAGGTAGATGGCTTAGATTTAGAAGTAAGCACGAGTTAGAAGAAAATGGTGTAATAGATTTTTAATATGGAGTTTAGACCTTACCAATCAGAAGTAATTAATAAGGCGTTACCTTTATTAGAGACACACAAATTTGTGTATCTTGCAATGGAGGTGCGTACTGGTAAAACTCTCACGAGCTTGGGTGTAAGTGAGCTTTTGCCAGTATCAAACCTTTTATTTATTACAAAAAAGAAAGCTATAAGTAGTATAGAAAATGATTATAAGCTATTAAATCCTTCCTATAATATTACTGTTATTAATTATGAGTCGTTACATAAGATAGATCAAAAAGGATGGGATATGATCATTCTTGATGAAGCTCATTGTATGGGAGCATTTCCAAAACCAAGTAAAAGAGCCAAGCAAGTAAAAATTCTTATAGCTAAAAACAAATGCTATGTAATACTATTATCAGGAACACCAACACCTGAGTCTTACAGTCAAATGTATCATCAGGTATACGCAATACCTCAAAACCCTTTTAACGCATATAAAAGTTTCTATAAATTCTGTGAAGACTATGTAAGAATAAAAATCAGACCAATAGGAGGGTTTAGTGTTAGAGATTATAGTGATGGTTCAGAAGAAATCATACGGAAAATGCAACCCCATATATTATCCTATACTCAAAAAGAAGCTGGTTTCAAAGTAGAGACTAAAGAACACGTATTAGAAGTAGAAATGAATCCTATCACATATCAATTAGCTGACAAATTAAAAAAAGATTTAGTGGTAGAGGGAAATGATGACGTAATACTGGCCGATACGGCAGTAAAACTAATGATGAAGCTACACCAAATGTATTCTGGAACAGTAAAGTTTGAATCTGGTAAGTCTATGATATTAGATCTAAGTAAAGCTGAGTTTATAAATGATAATTTTGGAGATGTAAAAGTTGGAATATTCTATAAATTTAAGCAAGAGCTTAATGCATTAAAAGAAGTTTATGGAGATCAATTGTGTACGGAGCTGGAAGAATTTAATACCACAAAAAAAAGTATAGCTCTACAGATAGTAAGTGGTCGTGAAGGTATCAGTTTAAAAAATGCTAAAGCTCTGGTCTATTACAATATAGATTTTTCGGCCACCAGTTACTGGCAATCCAGGGATCGAATGACAACTAAAGAACGATTAAAAAGTGACGTATACTGGATATTCGCTAAAGGTGGTATTGAAAAAGATATTTACAAAGCTGTTACTAAAAAAAAAGATTATACATTAAGACATTTTAAAAGAGATAACAAATGAGGTTTGTGAAATTTTTTTTAATTTGGTACAGTCAACAAATGGCGATACCTTTTTGGATAATTGGACATGTACATTTACATTTTGCCACCTGGCATAATCTATACGAATACTCTTTATCTATTTTTTTACACGTTATTGTAGGTGTGGGTTTTTGGATTGATTGGAAAAAAAACGGAAAAAAATGACAGAAGAAACATTGGGAGAATATTGTCAAACAATTTGGATATTTGGAGAGCCGTATGATATGTGGATTCCAATGATGAATCCAGTATATTTAACAGAAAACAACTTATGGGATGACAGAGCAACAGATACAAAACAAAAGGATTAAAGAGTTAGAGTCTGAAGGATACTATGTAATAAAATTAATTAAAACAAACAAAAATGGTATTCCAGATTTAATAGCAATCCCTCCAAACTGTGGAGTATTGTTTTCTGAAATTAAAAAACCAAAAGGTGTAGTATCAGAACTACAAAAGTATCGATTAAAAGAGTTAAAAAAGCATGGCCTAAAAACCGAAGTATATAAAGGATAAAAAAATGATTATATCACCAAGACAAAAAACAATTAAAGCAATTATATTAAATGTAAACGAGGAATTAAATATTGATTTAATGGCTAATAGTAAATCACGATTACAAGTGTATGTTTTTGCAAGATCTGTTGTTTACGAATTATTAAGGAAACATTTACGAATGACTCTTATTGATATTTCAAAAGTTTTTAACAATAATCACGCTACTGTAATACATAGCTTAAAGCAACTTCCATATACTATTAAATATGATTCTGAGGCAAAAAACTCATACAATAACATTGTATTTAAGTGGCTTGGAAATGTTGAAAACTTTGTGCCAGTAAATGATTCAGAGCTAAAAAAAAGAATTACGTTCTTACTAAATCAAAATAAAATCTTAACTTTGGAAGTAGAGGCTTTAAATAACAACTTAAAACACTACACTGGTAAGTACGAAAAATTTTATAATTTAGTCGCATATGCTGAACATAGATTAGGTGATAAGTTTTCAGTTTTTGAACGAAAAGTAAATACTTTTCTTAATGGATTATAATATAAAAAAACAATGACAAAACCTGTTTCTGCTGATGACCTTCAGGCTATTAATCATATAAACTATGTTTCTAATAGTATGCATGAACTCACTGATGAGCTTTATGAAGACTTAATGGATAGAGACCATGAACAAACTAAATTAAAAGCTAAAAATATTATCAATATAATGAATGAATTAATAAAATCTTTATCTGATGAAATCTAAACCAGACGATAAACCTTCTATAATTATAGAAATATTAAGATTAAAGAAACTACCTCAATCCGCCAAAATACTTTTAAAAATAAAAAAACTACAACAAATGTTATGAATAAATTAATAGCCATAGAACTACAAGATTTTTGTAATACAATTGCTGAACGATACTCTAATATAACAAGAGTTGGAAACGTAAACAACGAAACATTTACAGTTGAAGAAATTATACCAACTTCAGACCATACGGCTTGCGTAAACTTCGTGAAAACTGGCGGCAAAGTTGCTGTTGCTTTTTTCTATTACATTAATAAAGGAAGGTCAAAGGGTTGGAAATACTTTTTCCCAACCGACTCTCATGTTAATGGATTCCAGGCGTTTTTATACTACAAACTGGAAGCAGAGCGTAAAAATTATTCTAAAAACTTTTAATCTACAAATTTATCGTCATCATCTTCTTGAAATTCATTATTGTCAAGCTCTTTTTTTTCAGCGGCATCTTGTTTAAGCTCATACCTATACTCCTCTGGATCATCCACCTTTAAAAATTCCATATATTTTTTACGTTCCTTTTTTGCTTTTGCTTCTCTTCGCTCAATAACCCCATCTTCAAACATATCCTTCATAACAATTCTTCTAATATCCTTGTAAAATGGAATAAGTCCCATGTTTCCTAAAGACTCTAAAGTCATTCTATTTATAAGTTCGTCCATGTTTTTATCACGACTCTCCTTGGTTCTATTGTTTTGAGATCTATATAATAAAGCTACACTACGCTCAACAGTATTTAATATCGGCCCCATTGGCCCAGCAAATATTTTTGCAAAAGTGGCAGTAAAACCTTTCTTAGCAATATCATCTTCATTAAACTGAGAGAAACTTATTGAATGTTTAAAAGGATTATATTCTCCTTCTCTAAAGTCACCCAGCATTAATTCATTAAATTTCTCTATACCATATGATGGTATAAGGTTAGGAACATTACCTATACTTCTACGCGTCATTAATTGCAACATAGTCCCAACAGTCTGACGCATAATGATGTCTTCAATATCAGACTCGTCTTCTTCAATCTCTGCGTTGCTGAAAAGTTCATCAAAGCCTTGTGAGAGAACACCATACAAAATAGGATACATAGTCATCCTTGCTGTTGCGGCAAGCAAAACTGCGGATGCTTGAGTCCTGGACATATCACCGCTTTTATATAACGCTCCAATAGCATTACGAACAGTACCATATTCAAACAAACTAAAACTTGCCATGAATTTATTCACAGTTCGATACATATTAGATATATTACCAGAAGATTCACCAACTGATCTACTTTGATTTTTAATAACTCCTTTAAATGGATTATTTGAACTACTAATCATAGTACCCATTTGATCAGCCTTGCGAGTAGATCTCTCTACCGCTTTCTTATATTCTTTCTTAATACTACCATCTTCATTCTGAATCTTAGAAGTTCCTTCTCCAATAGCCTCCATATCTTTTTTAGAAAGATCTATACCTGTCTCATTTTTAAATGTTTGAGAAAAAGTACCATACCACATTGGTATTGATAATGCTTTATCTGGAGCTTGTATCATTCCTGAAGCCAAAGTATCTATAGCGCCAACAGTTTGTTTTGGCCCTAACTTTAAAAGCTGTCCAATAACATTCATAAAAGCACTCCTTGCTCTTTGTGATTTTGGAGATGTCTGAGCAAAATTACTCATATCTGTCATACGAGAAGATATACTCTTAGGATCAAAAAGTTTTGTTGTTTCTGTAGAACCTAATGCGTTTAATATATCTGCTCCTTTTTTTCTTCCTAAAAAAGAAAGAGTAGCGTATTTAGTAAAACCTCGAGCTGCTGCGGCAGGATTAGCGGTTATATAAGTCATGTTTGAAATAAGCTCCGCCTTCATCCTTGGTAAAGATGCTAATATAGCTTGATAAGCAGTTCTCTTAACTTTATTCGCAACCTCTTCCGCAATAGTAACATCTCTCATTGTTTCAGTAAAAGTTACTTTTAATATCTCAGTAAGAGACTTTTGTAGAGCTTTAGCAGCCTTAACTGAAGGAACAGTTCCTTCTGACGCCATGTTCTTTAAAACCTTGTTAGCAGTCTTCTGAACCTCACGAACCGTAGGTGTCATGTAGTAATCTAAATTAGTTTCTTGAACACCTCTTTGTGCTGAAAGAGAAGGATCAAAACTTACTGGCCTAACACCTTTTTGTCTCTCTACCATTGTACCACCTTTAGTAGAAGCGTTTGCAAACGTATCTGCTTTTGCTTTTACATCTACTTCAGCATCTTTTGATGTGCTAAGAACAATTCTGTGAGAATATCCATTTAATAAATCAATTCTGTTAGATCGCAATACTGCGGATGTAAACTTAGCTTTTGATGCTAAACTTGCATTAATATCGTCATAAATTTTTAAAGCTTTTTTCTCACCAGTAGTTAAACTTTTTTCTAATTTATCTAAACTAATTTCTCCATCTACAGTAAACTCTTCAGCAATTTTATTAAGAATTTTAAAGTCATTCTCATAGCCTTCTGTATCTTTAAAAAACTTTAAAGTAGCGTCTATCATTTTCTTGGCCGAAGGAGCTACTGGGTTTTCTTTTCCGTTTTTGTCAATATTTAATATATGCTCCCTGGCTAATTGAAGTAATCTAATTTTATACTTTTTAGCTACAATTTTATTTGCAGTTGTACCAACTCTTAGCTTACGTCTTAAAATATTCTTACCATCATATTCTAATATTCTTTCAGCAGCTTCTATTTTTCCAAAATCTTTTTTAGTATCAACAGTAAATCGCTCATAAACTTGAGCCAGCTTACCGAAAGTATTTTCGTATATAGTCTTACTGTTAAAGTTTCCAAATGCATTATCAATATATGCAGCAGGCCCAGATCTCACTTTGTCTAATAAAATATTTTTTCCAGAAGGAGTATTGCTTTTAATTGCAGTTTTAATAGATGAGGTTATGTTCCTAAGGTTTAACATAATACCTTTCAAGGTTACCTTTGATATCGGTACAGATACTTTTTTAGCAGCTTTATTACTAATAACTTCAGTCAATAAATTCATAGCAGTAGGAGTTACAATACCCTGTGCTAAATTTTGCTTCACACCTCTTAATTGCTCTAACTGAGAGTAATCAAAAGTCCCATCTTCTTTTTCAATTATTAAACTTTCAATGTCTTCTTTTGTAAAATCATTAATTTGATCAGCTACTAATTTAGATTCTTTATCTGTAATAGCTTCTAAGTTAGCTTTTGTTGTTTGGATCTCTGTTATAGCCTCTACAAGATCATATTCTTTAGCTTCTTTCTCTTGTTTAGGAGCTACCTCTACTACTTCTGTTTGCTCAAGACTGTTTAATATATCTAAACCTGTTTGAGTATCTGCTCCTATTGTCTTTATATTCAACGCTCCTCTCTTTGGCTTTACACCATAAGTGTTCATCAAAGACTCAAAAGCATCTAATTTATTTAAAGGAATAGAACTAAGATCAGTCTTACCTAATTCCTGTAAAACCTCTACAAGAGCAATGTTTTCAGAACCAATTAATCCCTTTTTTATATTCTTATCAATTTGAGACTGTTTCTTTTTGGCATTAAATAAACGCTCTGAAATAGAAGCATCAACAAGTACTTTTGTTAGATAAGTGTTTAGCCTCTCTACTTGTTTAGCATCTGTTAACTTAGTTCTTAATGTCTTCGCTAATAAAAGCTTCGCTTGTCTATTTGATATTTTACCTTTGGCTTTTATATCTTTAATATAAGCAGCAACTTTATTAGCAGCTTTTCTATAAGCATTTTCAGATTGCTTCGCTGCTTTAGCCTCTAATTTTATTTGAGATTTTAAAGCCGATGACTCATCAACTTCAATCTTAGATTGTGTTTGTCCTGTAATTTTTTTAGGAGAAGGCCCTCTTTTTTTACCAAACTTCCCTGGTTCAGCAGCTGCTTTCTGGTTTGATTCTTTGTTTCTTTGCTTAGTAGCAACTAAAGGTTCTCTGTTAGGATCAATAGATAGTACTTTATTTATATTTCTTTTTGTTGGTTTTAAGCCAGTTAGATTTTCAAATTTAATTTCTAAATCTACCAACCCAAGAGGTTTTCCAGTCTGTACATCTAACTTACCAGTAGGATTTGCAGTAATAAAATCAATAACTTCCTGAATAAGTTCCTTGGAATTTTCCTGAGTATATCCATCAAGTTCCATTATCTGAACATCTAATTCAGATTTAGGACTTTGACCATATTTGTTTTTTTTCTTAAACCAAAAACGTCTCATTTGAGGATTAATATTAGTTCTATCTCCAAAACGAGCGTAATCTTCTTCGGTTATTTTTCCTATAATTCCTTTTATATCTAAAGGATCAGCTAAAGATTCTTGTTCTGACTTACTAAGTTCTTTTGATCTTTTTTTCTCTGCATCAATAGTCTCAGCAATTTCTTTTATGTTGTTAGAATTTTCTGCAATCTCAGCAGTGTATTGTTCTGGTGTTAAATTAGTAGACTCATCTAAATTTAAAGGAGCGCCATCATTAACATCTATAATGTTTTCAAGGATATACTCTTGAACAGCTGGTTTAATTGGCCCATCTAAAGGTCTACCTGTTTTTCTTTCTACAGCACTAATTGTTCCATCAGAAGACACTTCAATATCTACCGAACGACTTCCAGGAACTCTATATCTTCCTGGTTGTTTTTGACGTTTAGTCGTAAACTCTTCTACTTTCTCTTCTTGCTCCTTAATAGGGGAGTCCTCGGTTTGGCTTTCTTGATCAACTTCGGTAGTCTCTTGGTTGACGTTGCTTTCTCCCACTCCTTGGCCATCGCTGGTTTGTTCTTGTACATCCAGGCTCTCTGTTTCTGACTTTTGAACGGCATCTTCTTTGGTTTTAGTTGTTTCTGTTTCTATACCTAACTTCTGTTTCTGGTCAGTTGTTAAGCCTGCTATCTTTTTGGGATTATTTATTTCAATACCACTTCTCTCTGAAATCTCAATAACCTCACCCTCAATTAATCTATCTGTTAGTAACTGCTCTGCGGTTAATCCATTTTCAACAACTTTATTATTGTCAGCAAGACTTATATCTCTTCCTTTGCCTAAACTATTTCCATCTGCATCAAAATTTTCAACTTCTGCTTTTTTAAGTGAACCATCTAAATTTGTACGCACTGTTGTTACCACTCTACCACCATCCTCATCAGTTACAGTAAATGTTTCTTCCTTTAAAATAACTTGGTCATCTCGGAACTTTTTAGTTTCTTCTTCTGCGGCTATTGCGTTTTCAGCTTGCTGATCAGAGTTTTTAAGCTGCTCCATTATGGTTTTCTGCATATCAGAAATCTGCCCCTCGGTTGGTGACTCTATTCCATCTTGTTCTAATTGA
>Ga0209384_1001700_pt1 | contig 11111 bp, 10 predicted proteins | sample CoawatmetaG05DNA_FD_187511 | JGI IMG/M metagenome (GOLD analysis project Ga0209384, IMG submission 187511) | Marine microbial communities from the West Antarctic Peninsula - Coastal water metaG058-DNA (SPAdes) (version 2) | ecosystem: Environmental > Aquatic > Marine > Coastal ... | reverse complement strand
CTAGTCCAATAAATAGAACTAAAATCAAAAGAATTATTCCTATAAAGAAAAGATAGGGAGCCCAACGCTGCCATATATAAATAGGAATTAAGAAGGTAATGTATCCACAAATAAAAGCGATTAGCAGATAAGCTGACTGTCTAACTAAAAAATAATAATGTTGGTATTGGTATTTTTGCTGTCCTGCCGCTACATCAATTGATGCTGAATAAACCATAACCAAACCTATACCTAAAAGTAAAAGCGCAGCCCATATTAAGCTGTAATCATAAATTGGAAGGTTGTAACTTTTTTGAGAAGAAAAAAGCTTCATAGCCTATAATTTTTCCACAATCGATTTGTATTCATTCCCACGTTCTTTATAATTTTTATACATATCATAGCTTGCGCATGCCGGAGATAGTAAAACAATATCCCCAACTGAAGCATCTTTATAAGCAGATAAAACTGCATCTTTCATTCCCTTATGGTTGGTAATCTTAAGTGAATTTATAAAATTAAAGTTTTCTTCAAATATGTGTGCGTCCTGTCCAATTAAATAAAGAGCTGATACCTTCTGCTTTAAATATTTAGATAAGGGTTTTAAAATCTGATTCTTACTATCACCCCCAGCAACTAAAAAAATATTTTTCTTATCGAAACTTTTCAAAGCGGTAATTGTTGCATTTACATTGGTTGCTTTTGAGTCATTGTAAAAATCAATTCCTTCCGTATTTTTAACCCACTCCAGTCGATGATTAATGCTTTTTAAGCTATTAATTTTAAACTTATCAAATTTTGGGAAAGCGGCCCGAATACATGCAATTGATGCCATAATATTTAATTTATTATGCTCTCCGATCAACTTTAAGTCCTTTAATTCAACAGTTAACTCACCCTCTCTCTCAACATAAGAACCAGAATGGTTATTTCTCAAAATATAATCTTCTTTATTGTGAGCTTCTGAAGTACCAAAAGATAAATTTGCGGCATGCCTTAACGTGTTTAATTTTTCATCATCTCGATTAGTAATATTTATTTTTGCTATGTCAAACAATTTCGCTTTTGTTTGAAAATATTTTGTGAATGAATTATATCTATCCATATGGTCATCTGAGATATTTAAAATAATACCTACATCAATTTTGGCATTATTCAACACTTCAAGTTGAAAGCTTGATAATTCAATAATTAAAACATCTAATGTATCTACTTGGTCTATATCTAATATTGGCAACCCTATATTACCTACTGCCTTTGCTTTTAATCCAGATTCCAGAGCCATTTGTTCGATCATTGAGCAAACAGTAGTTTTTCCATTTGTACCTGTCACACCAATTACCTTTGTTCCCAATAAATCATTTTTCAAAAAAAATAATGAAATATCATTATGAAAAGGGATGCCTTTTTTTATTATTTTATTAATTATTGGATGTCTAGGATCTACCCCGGGACTGATTGCAACAAAATTTATCTCATCAAAAAATACTTCTTTTAGATCGCCAAAAAAATATAAATTTTTTTTTGTTCCGAATAAATTTCTAGCATTATCTAATGATATTTTGCTTTCATCATAAAAAGATATTTTTGTATTGCTATCTAAATATCTCCCAATCGATAAACCAGTTTGCCCGCAACCTATGATCAATACATGACTGATGTTTTCATTCATTACCGAATCTTTAGGCTCGCAAGGCCAATAAGAACAAGCATCATAGTGATAATCCAAAACCTCACAACAACTTGAGTTTCTTTCCATCCTTTTTTTTCATAGTGATGATGAAGTGGAGCCATTAAGAAAATGCGCCTTCCCTTTCCAAACCTTTTCTTTGTGTATCTAAAATATCCTACCTGGATAGCCACAGAAAATGTTTCAATTACAAAGATTCCGGCCATTATCATTAAAACAATTTCTTGTCTTACAATCACTGCCAACGTGCCCATTGCTGCCCCTATGGACAATGACCCTAAATCACCCATAAATACCTCTGCTGGATATGCATTAAACCAAAGAAAACCTAATCCTGCCCCAGCTAATGCAGCACAAAATATCGTTAACTCACCTGCGCCTTCTATATATGGAATACTTAGGTAATTTGCAAAGATTGTATTTCCTTCAACATAGGCAAAAATTCCTAATGCACTTATGACCATTACAGCTGGCATAATAGCTAAGCCATCAAGACCATCGGTTAAATTGACTGCATTACTACTCCCCACTACAACCAAATAGCTTAAAATAATGAAAGTTAATCCTCCTAATGGTAAGCTCAAATTTTTAAAAAATGGAATCAATAATTCTGTTTCTTGAGATGTTCCAGCTGAATAAAATAAATAGGTTGCGACCAATATACCAACTATTGATTGCAGTATAAATTTTTGTAGTGCTGAAAGCCCATTAGCCTCTTTTTTTTGAATCTTACTCATATCATCAATTAAGCCTATTAAACCAAAAGAAGTAGTTACGATAAGCAAAAGCCACACATAAGAATTACTTAGATCAGCCCATAATAATGTTGAAATGATAATTGAAATTAATATCAATCCCCCACCCATTGTTGGGGTACCAGATTTAATAAAGTGCCCCTCCGGTCCATCAGTTCTAATATGTTGACCAAGGCTATATTCTCCTAATTTTTTTATAAACCAACCACCAAAACAAAAAGAAATTAATAGAGAAGTAATAACTGCTAATAATGCTCTTAATGAAATATAATTAAATACATTAAACCCTGGGATATCTATCGATAACCATCTAAATAATTCCAGTAACATTTTCTATTCCCTATAAAATAATTTTATTAACAACTTCTTCCATTTTCATAAAACGGGAGCCTTTAACCAAAATAATTGCCTTAGGTTTTATTATCCCTAAAAGCTTACTTACGAGCGCCTCTTTTGTCTCAAACCATAATTGATCTTTACCTAATTGTTGCATAGTTATTTTTGTATGTCTTCCAACAGCCAAAGTAAAATCTATTTTGGCTGTCTTAATATACTCACCCAATTCTTTATGATACTTACTCGCATTACTTCCAAGCTCTCCCATATCACCAATCACTAGTATTTTTTGCCCCTTCATCGGCGCTAATACATCTATAGCCTCTCTCATTGAGCTCGGATTGGCATTATAAGTATCATTAATTACTATTAAGCCTTTGGAGTTAATTATTTTCTCAAGCCTTCCAGGAAAAGGCTTAATTTCCTCTATTCCCTTTTTAATTATCTTTACCGGTATATCTTGTGCGTAACTACAAGCACATGCAGCAAGAATATTCTTTATATTATGCTTTCCTAGTAAATTTATTTTAACGTCAAAATTTTCATCGGGAGTAAAAATTGTTATTGTTTGCTCATCTATTAGCTTACAGCTTATTGTTGCTTCTTTTGTAAAGCCAAAAGTTACTTTTTTTAAGTTTTTTAGGTCTTTGGCTAAAAATTGATAATATTCATCATCCCTAGGCAACACACAAGTCTCAAGTTCATCCGAATTATTTAGAAGCTCTTTCTTTGCTTCTGCAATATCATCTTTAGAGTTAAAATTTTGGATATGAGCTTCACCGATATTTGTAATTAAAGCAATGTTAGGCTTCGCAATCTTTGCAAGCCAGGCAATTTCTCCAGCATGGCTCATACCTAACTCCAATACAGCATGACTATGAGTACCCTTAAGATTTAGAAGTGTGAGTGGCAAACCTATTTCATTATTATAGTTACCTTCTGTAAATAATAATTGGTCTCGGCTTAAATAATTAGTCATAATTGAAACGAGCACTTCTTTTGTGGAAGTTTTTCCATTGCTTCCTGTAATTGCAATTATTTTTGGCTTAATTTGATCTCGAAGATATAAGGCAATATTACCCAATGCTTCTTTTCCATTTTTTACTAAAATAGTTTTTTCTCTATGGAATAGGGGGTTAGAAACAATTGCAAATTTAGTGCCATTGTTTAGCACTTCTGTTGTAAATTTATTCCCATCATGATTCTTTCCTATTACCGCAATGTATAAGTCAAATTGTCCTGCATCTCTTGAGTTTATCGTAATAGATGAAATCTTTTGATCTAAAGACTCTAATTGGCCCGCAAACGAACCTTTTGTAATTTCTATAATCTTTTTTAATGTAATACTAATTTTTAGCTCCAAAGTATCTAGTTGCATATTTTTTTGCTATTAATTTGTCTGAAAAGTCTTTTCTCACACCTCGTATCTCTTGGTATGTCTCATGCCCTTTTCCTGCAATGAGAATTAAATCATCAATATCAGAATTTTTTAAAACTTCTTTGATTGCCTCTTCTCTATCTTCTATTACCATATTTGGAATAGTTATATTCTGACAAACATCATCAATGATTCTCTTTGGCTCTTCATTTCTTGGGTTATCAGATGTTACAATCACAAAGTCGGCATATTGATTAACAACAGCTGCCATTTCTCTCCTTTTACCCCTGTCTCTGTCGCCCCCACATCCAAAAACAATTTTTAAATTTTTATACTTTGATAATTTTAAGGAGTTTAGGATATTTTTAAGAGCATCGGGAGTGTGAGCGAAATCAATAATAACTTTGGGGCACTTGTCTAAGCCTATCTCTAATAACTCGGCCCTTCCAGGCACTGGGCTCAAACTTTTTAATATTGGCTTAATATTTTCTATGTGATGGCCTAAGGAAATTAAAACCCCAACTGCACCTAAAATATTATAGACATTATATCTTCCAACCACTGAAGCTATAACCTCGACTGTTTCATCTTTATAGGTTAAATCAAATTTGGTTCTTTTATTTTCTGTAACAAGATTTTTTGCTTGAAGTGAGCATGGGTTATCTATACCAAAAGATATTTTTTGAGATGTATCTAATTTTGACTCTTGAAATATTCTTTTTCCTAGTGGGTCGTCTATATTTATAACTAAATTACCATTCTTGGCGCCCAATAAAAAATCTTTTTTTATGTTTGCGTAGCTTTCAATAGACTCATGATAATCAAGATGATCTCTAGAAAGGTTTGTAAATAGTCTTACATCAAAATCAACTCCAGCCACCCTCCCTTGTTTTATGCCATGAGAAGATACCTCAATGCACGCATCCTGAACCAGATCAATTCCAAAATTATTTATTATTCTTTGGATTTTAAGTGCATCAGGTGTTGTATTAGCAGTCGGTTCTAATTTTCCAATAAAACCATACCCAATCGTACTGATCATCGCAGCTCTTCTCTTGAGATTATTAAGGCATTGAGTTATCCAATATACACTTGAGGTTTTACCATTAGTACCAGTCACGCCTATTAAATTTATTTTTTGTGAGGGATTGTTGAAAAACTCACTTGCTATATTAGAAATATTATCTTTTAAGTTTTTTACTGCTAATTTTGGTAAGTTCCATCGGTTATTCCATTGAAAATCTAACGGATCATATATTATTGCTCCAGCCCCATTCTTTATAGCCTCACTAATATAATTTCTTCCATCATTTTTTTCCCCTGGGTAAGCTAAAAAAATTGACCCTTTTTTAACATTCAAACTATTTTGCTCTATATATTCAAATTTAGTTAATAGATTTTTTAGAGAATTACTCATAATTTTATCTTATCAGCATTGCCCTCTTTATTATTTTGTATATCCTTTATTTCTGACCCATCAGCATTAATGCTATACCACTCAAATGCTTTTGACATAACACGACTAAAAACCGGGCCCGCTAGTGTGCCACCGTAATATCCTTTTTTCTTTAAAGGCTCATCAATCATAATCGCCATGACAAATCTTGGATTTGAAACTGGCCCTAATCCTACAAAGGTCCCAATATATTTATCTTTAGAATATCCTCCATTTATTTCATCTATTTTTTTTGTTGTACCCGTTTTTCCAGCGACCCGATAGCCATACACCCTAGCTTTAGAGCCTGTCCCTTCATCATCAGTTACAGATTCTAGGATAGTTAATATAGCTTTTGTTGTGTTGGGTGACAAAACTCTTTTACTTATCTTTGGATCATTCTCTTTAATGAGTGATATCGGCTTTAGTTTTCCATCATTAGCAAAAACTGTGTAAGCTTGAGCAGTCTGAATAAGTGTCGAATTCATACCGTAGCCATAGCTTGCTCGAGAATGGTCTATTTTTTTCCATGTTGTATGTTTTCTTAAAGTTCCACTCACTTCTCCAGGAAAATTAATACCTGTTTTTATTCCGTAACCGAATTTTTTATACATAGCGGCTAAATTATTTGAGCTAACTTTCTCACTAATTTTAGCCGACCCTATATTTGAAGAAACTTTAATTACGTCTTTTACAGCTATTTCTCCATGCGCATGGGTGTCACGTATAAATTTACCTTGATATCTGTAAGCACCTTTCCCCGTATCAATTAAAGTGTTTATATTTACAACCTTTCTCTCTAAGGCTGCAGCAAGGCTAATAGGCTTCATTATTGAGCCAGGCTCAAATACATCAGTAACTGCACGATTCTTTATAAACTCTCCTACTTTATTGTAGCCATTAGGGTTGAAAGAGGGGTAATTCGTCATAGCAAGAACCTCACCTGTCTTCGCATCTAATAAAACTGCAGATCCCGATATTGCCTCATACTTCTCTACTGCCTTTTGAAGTGCGTTATATGCCTCGTTTTGTAATCGTAAATCAATTGTTAATCTTATATCTGCTCCATCTTTTGGTAATTTAATAGATTGGAATTCTCCTATAACTCTGGGTGTCTTTTTCCCATCTATTATTTTTCTTATTTTTCCTTTTTTTCCAGCAAGACTTTCATTCATTAACATTTCGATTCCCTCTTGCCCAACTCCATCACTGCCAGTAAATCCTACAATATGTGCCACTGGTCCATTTTCAGGATAAAATCTTTTGTACACTTTATTTGAACTAATACCCGAGATTTTAAGTTTTAAAATTTTAATTTTAGTATCGGGTGCTATATTCTTCCTAAGAGCAACATCTCTTTTTTTTCTATTTGAAAGCTTCCTATCTAAATCCATTGTGCTTAATTTAAGCAAATTAGCTAACTGCTTTTTTTTCTTATGAAGCTTTGCTTGGTTAGTTGGATCAACATCTTTAAAATTTACTAAAGCTGCATCTGCCATAATAGAATAGACTGGCGTACTCTCTGCCAAGAGTGATCCATTACGATCCAGAATTTTACCTCTATACGGAAGTAAAACTATCTCTCTATGTTGTCTTTGCCTAGATGCTTCTTGTAACTTATCTTTTTCAAAAGCTGCTAATTTAACAGCTTGTGCAAATAAAACTATAAACATTCCAAGCATAAATATTAAAACTATTCGCCTTCTAGCTCTTGATAATTCGAAATACTCTCTTCTAGATTTAATTTTAATCATCTAATTATAAATTTTTTTTCTTTTTGATTTGGGATGTGCATGTTTAATTTGTGCTTCGCTGTTTTTTCTATTATCTCAATTCTTGATTCAGATGATTCCTCTATTCTTAGCATTGTTTGCTGATCTTTTAAATCTAGAGTCTTCTTACTTTCCACATCTAATTCTGCAAAATTGTTTCTAGTTAAATGCTTAAAATTAACTGTAGTTAATGCACAAATGATCAAAACAACAAACAAAATTAAGTTTAATTTCATATTATCTCCATTGCTTTTTCAATGACTCTCAATTTTGCACTTCTAGATCTTGGGTTTTGCTCGATCTCTTTTTCACTGGGTGTCATCATTTTCTGAACAATCTTAAAAGGAGGTAATTTTATTTCTGATGCCTTAATAGGAATGCTTTTAGGGATAAAGTCAGTCTTTATTTGATGTTTAGTATAATTTTTTACGATTCGATCTTCTAGTGAATGAAAACTAATAACCACCAGCCGAGCTTTAGGTCTTAAATAACCAAATACTATTGGAAGGGTCATCTCTAACTCTTCTATTTCTTTATTTACCAATATTCTCAATGCTTGAAATGTTTTTGTCGAAGGATCTTTTTTTAAACCTCTTTTTGGAACTGTATTTTTTATTAATTCAGCCAGTTCTAAAGTCATTTTTATTGGCCCTTTTGTGTTCCGATACTCAATAACTGCTTTAACAATTTTTTTGGCAAACTTTTCCTCACCATAAGTTTTTAAAGCATATATCAAATCTTTTTCTTCGTATGTATTCACAATATCAGCTGCAGTTATTCCTCTGGTTTGATCCATTCTCATATCTAAAGCTGCATCAAATCTAAAACTAAAGCCTCTTCTAGCTTCATCTATCTGAGGAGATGAGATACCCAAATCCATCAATATGCCATCCAATTTTTTAATATTTTTTTTTTTAATATTTTATCTATTTCAGAAAAAGCACAGTGCTCTATTTCAAATCTTTTATCTGCTATTTTTTTCCCTTCATTGACTGCATCTAAATCCCTATCGAAAGCTATTAATCTTCCTTTGTCACTAAGAAGCTTTAAAATTTCACCTGAATGTCCACCTCTCCCAAAAGTGCAATCTAAATAAGTACCATTTGGTTTTATAGATAAAGCGTCAATAGTCTCTTTTAACATTACTGGAATATGGGAATAAATTGTCATAAAGAAAAACCTCCTAGCTCAGCAGGTAGCTCACCTTTATCATTCATTTTTATTTGTTTGATTTGTTTGGCCCAAGTCTCTTTACTCCACAATTCAAAATGACTTCCTTGTCCTACAAACATTAGGGTCTTATTAAGAGATGCATAGTCTCTTAATTCAGCAGAAATTAATAATCTTCCAGCATTATCAGATGATAGATCTTCAGCATAGCCAACTAATAACCTTTGTAATCCACTTGATTTTTTATCGAAACTTGAAAGTTGCATTATTTTTTCCTGTATAGGTCTCCATGCAGCAATTGGGTAGAGCAGAAGGCATCCATGAGGGTGAGCAGTCAATACTAATGAACCAGTTAATAATTCCTCTCGATATTTTGTTGGAATTGCTAACCTATTCTTTCCATCAATATTTAGTAGTGTTGCTCCTTTAAACATATCTGCACCTAAAAAGATGGGAAATTACTGAACGCCCTTAGTCTCGTTTAATAATTTCCCACAAATAACCACTTTTTCCCTTACAAGTGCACTATAAGCAAAAAAAAAGCGCTTTGCAAGCGCTTTTTAACTTTTTTCTATGCCCATCAATAAGTTAGATATTAGTTTAAGTTGACCGTTAAGCCGGGTTCTGTCGTGGACAGTCATTCATCTAGGCATGCAATTACTTACATGCTCAAGCAGCCTACCCGGTAGCAACACGAGCCGTGTCAATGCTACCCTATTTGGCCTTGCTCCGAGTGGAGGTTACCGCGTTTCACCGTAACTAAATACGCTCGTCTCTGTGGCCCTATTCCTCACCTCGCGGCGTATGGCTGTTAGCCATCACTCTGCTCTATGGAGCCCGGACTTTCCTCTATATAGAAAACTATATAGCGACTGCCTAGTCAACTTAAGTTAATACTTTAACACTCTTAGTTATATTTCAGATAATTGCCAAGATAAAGTTTCATTAGCAAAAAGAGGGATAATCTCTTCTTTCCCAATAGTAATTTTAGCTGGAATTCTTAATTCTTTCTTGATTAGTTTTATCTTTGACTTGCTATAAGATAATTTATAAAAATCTGCTCCAAACTTACTACTAAAATTTTCAAGCTTATCTAATGCACTTTCTGCTTCAAAAATTGAAGCATATAATTCCATTGCATAAGCTGCTGAATAAATCCCGGCACAACCACAACTACTTTCTTTTTGATGTCTAAAATGAGGTGCGCTATCAGTCCCTAAGAAAAATTTTTGAGATCCGGAAACGGCTGCCCCTACTATTGCCAAACGGTCCTCTGCTCTTTTAAGTATCGGTAAGCAGTAATGATGAGGCTTGATGCCGCCAGAAAGTAGGTCATTTCTATCTAAAAGCATGTGTTGTGGGGTAATTGTTGCGCCTACTTTATTACTTGTACTTACAACGAAATCTACCGCTTCTTTGGTGGATATGTGTTCGAATACAATTCTAAGATCTGGAAATTCACTATGTATTTTAGTTAAATGTCTATCAATAAAAACTTTCTCTCTGTCAAAGATATCTATGTTTTTATCATTGGACTCAGCATGAACCAACAAGGGGACTTGATATTCTTGCATTAATTCAAAAATATTAAAGCACTTTTCAATTGTATCAATTCCATTATCAGAATTAGTAGTAACCCCTGACGGGTAAAGCTTGATGCCATGGACAATCTTCGAGTCACTTATTTTTTTTATTTCATCACTATTTAATAAATCAGTAAAAAAAAGAGTCATCAAGGGCTCAAAATTAGAATCGCTAATACTTTTTTTTATATCTTGATAATATATTTCAGCTTGATCAACACTTTTGATTGGCACTTGTAAATTGGGCATGATAATTGCCCTAGCAAATTGCCTATCTGTGTCACTGCAAGCACGCTTAAGTATATCTCCTTCTCGAAGATGAAGGTGCATATCATCAGGCTTTGTAATAATTAATTCAGTCATTTTTTTAATTCCAATGCTTGATTATAAACTTCCTTTTTATTTTTTTTAAATATTGAAGAAATAAGTTTTACGGATTGGTTTAAGGGCAACTCTTTCATCATTATTTTCAATGCATCATTTATAGATATCGTTTCATTATTTTCAATTTCTTTTGTCGGTGGAGTTAAAATAATAATGAATTCTCCCTTTTGTTCCTGTGGGTGACTTTCAAGTCTTTCTATTATAGATGAAACCTTATCTTTATAAATAGTTTCATAGATTTTAGTAAGCTCTCTAGCAATAAATATTTCACATAAGGGGCCGAAAATATTTTGCAATAAAGCTAGAGTTTTTAAAACTCTATGTGGGGATTCAAAAATAATTGTGGGGAGTGTTTGATCATATATTTTCTGGAGTAACTTCTTAGACTTGCTTGCTGCATTAGGAAGGAACCCATAAAATTGAAATTGAGTTGATGTAATTCCAGATGCAGAAAAAGCAGCAACAAGAGAAGATGGTCCTGGTATGGGCGAAACTTTAAAGCCTGAATTTAACGCTTGATTCACCAGGAAGGCTCCTGGATCACTTATAGCAGGAGTACCTGCATCAGAAACATAGGCAATTGATTTTCCATTTAAAAGTTCATTCATTAAAAGCTCAGTCTTATTTTT
>Ga0209384_1001699_pt1 | contig 11123 bp, 7 predicted proteins | sample CoawatmetaG05DNA_FD_187511 | JGI IMG/M metagenome (GOLD analysis project Ga0209384, IMG submission 187511) | Marine microbial communities from the West Antarctic Peninsula - Coastal water metaG058-DNA (SPAdes) (version 2) | ecosystem: Environmental > Aquatic > Marine > Coastal ... | reverse complement strand
AACCACCTAAGTTATATCTGTTAAAGATTCCTGAGTTTACAGGATCATTTCCTGAAAACGAATCTGAACCACCACCTTGATAAGAAGAAAGTTTTCCTGCAATAATTTCAAAATTCTCATTTCTAAACTCTGCTCCCATACCAATACTCACTTTGTCAGAAAGAAGTCTAGATACATCTAAGTTTCCTACAATGTGATTAAAAGCGGTTCCTCCTGGATCAAAACTTGTTGGACTAAGCGCTTGGTAACCTTCACTCGCATTATGAGAATTGTTTACTTTATATGTTTGTTCGTTACCACCAAAAGTAATACTCGAATCTACATTCCAATCATTTATTTTTCTTTTAATTCCTAAAGTTGCATTAAAATCATTTAATACTCCCTCAAAAGTTGGCACATAACCGTCAAATCCACCTCTTTCGTTCGAAGGAAATAAATCTTGTAAATATGCTAAATCTCCTGTTGCTACCTTCCAATAAGGAGTTCTGTAGTTAGCAAAAGAGTTTACCTTTTTAAATACATAGGCTGCATTAAAGTATAATGTAGACTCTTCAGATAAATCATAAGCACCATTCATTAAGAATTTTGTAGCTACTGTTTCTGGAGAACCATTGATATTTCCTGCATCTGGTTTTCTAGATAAAAACTCTTGAACATCCGCTAAAGGAGCGTCAAAACCTGTTCCAGAAAAAGCTTCTCCTTTTGCACTTACCGTTCCTGGTCTGTTTGCCAATCCTACTTTAGAAAAGTCAACAGTATAATTAACAAATCCTTTACCGTCTCCTATAGATGATCCATTGTTGATACTAATACCAAACATTTCACCATCTCCTTCTGCAGTAATCCCAGTTCTTAGGGTTGCTGAACCACTATTAACGTTATCTTTTAAAATAATGTTTATTACACCTGCAATTGCATCAGAACCGTATTGTGCAGATGCACCGTCTCTTAATACTTGAATACTTTTAATTGCATCGATAGGTATTGCAGAAATATCTGTACCTGTTTCACCTCTACCTGGAGAATCTTGTGTGTATAATAATGCACTCACGTTTTTACGTTTTCCATTAATTAACACCAATGTTCTACTTGGCCCCATATTTCTAATCTCATACGGATCTAATAATGAAGTTGCGTCATTTACTGGTGTTTGAACTGTATTAAATGATGGAATTTTAAAAGCTAACGCTTTATCGAAAGTTGTTTGACCTGTTGACAATAATTCTTTAACACCAACAACATCAACTGGTAAGGCAGTATCTGCATTACTTCTAGGGGCTGTTCTTGATCCTACTAAAATAATTTCATCTAAAGACTGTCCACCTTCTTCTACTGTAATATTTAAAAAAGAGTTATTCGTTACTGTTACTTCTTTAGTAGTGTATCCCATTGAAGATACAACAATAGTAACCGGTAATTTTTTTACTGTTAAACTAAATGCACCTGAATCATTAGTTGTAGTTCCTGTGGTTGTTCCTTTCACGACAACATTCATGTAAGGCAATGAGCTTCCGGATTTGTCTGTTACTTTTCCTTTTATTGTTTGTGCCATTAATCCTAAAGGCAGCATAAACATAAAAGCAATTGTAAATCCTTTTAAAAAATACTTTTGTTTCATAAATAAATTATTAGTTAATAAATATGTTTAAAAACAGTCTTAACATCTCTTTAGATGCAGTAACCGATTTATTACATAAGACAGAAAAATAAAAAATATACTCTTGAAAATTCAATTATTTTCAAACAAAACAATAAAAAGCAGCTAAGTGTGCACTATTTAAAGTTTTAAATTGAGTTTTGTGTAATAAAATGAGCCATTTGTTCCCATTTGTGTAGCGTCCCATAATCCTCCACTATCCGTATAACTATTTTGTTTTGTTGGATAAATATTAAACAAGTTATTTGCGCCTAATTGTAGATTGATTATCCGACTTACTTGATAACTAAAATGAATGTCTGTTGTTATTTTTGGTTGATATAGATCTGTAGCTGCCTCTAATCTTTCTACTTCAGAATTATTGAAGTTTGATATATCTTCAGTTATTTGCCAATCAATTAACTTCACGCTGCTAAATCGTGTAAAGTTTAATGCTGTTTTTACCTTTTTGTATTCGTAATTTATTCCTAAATTAAATTTACTTTTTGGAGCAGATGCTAATAAAAATTGTCGGTCTCTTTCTCCAAAAAAAGTTTCTTTGTCTAGCTTTTTATTATTGATATCTGTAATACTCATGTAATTTATATTCCCAGATAGATCAATAGATATTTCACTATTTTTCATTTTTTCCTTCCAATTTAAAACCAGATCTACACCTGTAGTTTCTGTATTTACACCATTTGCAAAAAACTGAACATTGTCTATTCCTAACCCTAAAATTGAAGCGTCAAAATTACCGCTTAAAATAATTCTATCTTTAATAGATACGTAATACCCATCTATTGCCGCATTAAATGATGCTCCTAGTTTCGCTGTAAAACCTAAACTAAAATTTATAGCTTTTTCCTCCTTTAGGTTATCGATATTAAATATTCTTGCAATGGAGCTATTGTTTGCTATTAAATAGGATTCTGTTGGTGTATTTCCAATAAAGTTTGTGAAGGTTAAATTGTAATAACTCTGAGCCAAAGAGGGTGCTCTAAAACCGGTACTGAAAGAACTTCTTAAATTAAATTTTTTAGTAATTTTGTATCTAGAAGCTAGTTTAAAGTTTAAAGTACTTCCAAAATCGCTGTAATACTCAAAACGCAGGGCAGAACCAATCATAAATTTTTTAGAAAAATCTACTTCTGTGTCGACATAAATACTAAAGTTTGACCTACTTCTATCCACCTCATTTTCTGGAGAATACCCAGGGAAACCTTGAGAACCTCCTGGCCTTATTTCGCCATTATAGGTAATGTAATCTGAAACTAGTGTTTTTGAATTTATTAAATCTCCATGAATATCATAAGAGCCGTATGAAGCTTCTTCACCAGAGAATATTTTGTATTTATCTAGTCTATGTTCTAAACCTAAAGCAATATTAAACCCGTAAGATGTTGTTAAAAAATATTTAGAAAAATCGATACTTGTGGTGTCTTGAATTAATTGATGTCCACCTGCATCAAACTCTGTTGGTGAGTTTTCTTCAAGCGTAGCATTCAGTGTATTTTTAATAAAATAATGAAAGTTGTTTCTTCCAAACGTATTATTCAGATCAACATTCCATCCTTTAAAACTTGTAAGCACTCCTATTGATAGAGAATTATCTAAAATATTTGATGTAATTAGAGGATTAAATCCTGTTGGATAAATATCCAGCACATTCCTTTCACTATCAAATTTTCGTGTAAAAGCAAAAGCTTCTGTATTTTTATAATTAAGACCTCCATGTGCATAAAAATTTGTGTTCTTATGAATAGGGATTTCCAGGTTTAAAAAAAGACTTATATTTTTTACTGCTGCTTGTCCAAATTTTTCTCTTGAACTTGTGCCTGGTCTTATAGTATTATCTGTTGATAACACCTCCGTTGTAAAGTTTATAAAACCTCCATTATTTATTTTAGTCCCATAGTTTAATCCTAATTTATAGGTAAACCCGTCCGCTCTTTTAAGAAAAACACTATTGCTATTTGCATTATTAAAACCTAGGGTAGAGGTTGCATTCAACTCGTTATCAGTATCTTTTAGCACAATATTTAGAACGCCTGCAATTGCATCAGAACCATATTGTGCAGAAGCGCCGTCTCTTAATAATTCTATTCTTTTGATTGCAGATATAGGTATGGTGTTTAAGTCAGTTCCAGAATTCCCTCTTCCTCTAGTTCCGTATAAATTTATTAAGGAGGATTGATGTCTTCTTTTTCCGTTAATTAAAACCAGTGTCTGGTCTGGTCCTAAGCCTCTAATAGTTGCAGGATCTATGTGATCTGCACCATCTGCGCCAGATTGTTTGGTTGCATTAAAAGAAGGTATTGCATATTGTAAAAACTGATTTATTTCTACTTGACTACTTTTAGAAGCGGTTTTTTCAATATCAATAAAGTCAATAGCAACGGGGCTATCATTTGCGACTCTATTTTTATTTCTAGATCCCACAAGCTGCACTTCATCTAATTCTTCGCCAGATAATAAAACAATGGTATGAAATATATTTGGCGAAAGTTGAAGGGTTTTAGAATGATGTCCTAAAAAACTAATAGTCACATTGTTCTTATACAGCATTTCAAATTCAAAAGTTCCGTCTTTGTTTGTGGTTGTACCCTCTAAAGATGCTGTTTCCTGCAAAGTGGCACCACTAAGAGGTGTGTTTTCTGAACTTAAAACAATTCCTCTAACAATTACGGTATCTCCTTTAAGAATACTATCAATACTAAAGCCGTTTAAGAATACAACTTTTTCTTTCGAAAGATATTTGTTTTTATAGTTACTTTTTTTATAGTAGATAACATAATAATTATTTCCTAAATCATCAAATAAGAAGGGCGTAATTTTTTCTAGTAAAGAAATAGATGCTGCTAAAGACAAGTTCACAAAACCCTCTTCTTGGATGTATTTGCTTGAAAGTAAATTTGCACTATATGTAAAGAATATTTTGTGCTCGTTACTAATTTTATCTAGTAAAACAGCTAGCGGTATTGTCTTTTTTTTATACTCTTGACCAACTATTGTTTGAAAAGTAAAGGTTACAAAAACAATTAATATAAGTTTTATGAATACTAATTTTTGCGCCATTTAAAGATTTAGAGTTACACCTATTTCTCACTAATAACTAAACTATTCTCTTTTTTTGTAATAGTTACATCAACAGATTTTTCTATGGCTTTTATACAGATATCAATATTTGTGATAGGAACAGCACCTGTTATTAAAATATTTTTACTCTTATTATCTTTAAAAACTACAGCAAAACCGTAAGATTCTTCTATTTTTTCCATTGCTTTTTCCAAAGATAAGTTTTCAAATAATAAAGAACCATCTTTCCAAGAAGTTTTTGTAATAGAGTTAAAAATATTTTTGTCTTCTAATATTTCATTTTTTTTTGCTGAGTAAGAAATATAATTACCAGGAATCATTTTTTTATCAGCGCCATTTTTAAGTTTTAACCAAATACTTCCTTCCTCGAGAAAGACGTCTGTTTTTTTCTTTTTTGTGTTTACGTTAAAAGAAGTTCCATAAACTTCTACAGATAAGTCATCTGTTAAAACCCAGAATTTTGCATTGGTAACTACTTTTTTATCCACTTGAAAAAATGCTTCACCAGACAACCAAACCTTTCTACTTTCGTTTTTATAATAAGATAAGCTAGAGTTTGAGTTTAGAGTAACATCGCTACCATCTTGTAATTTTATATTTAAAATTTCACCATAATTAGTGTTGTGTGTAATCTTAGCATTGCTATTTATGTAATAAAACCCAGTAGAAATTAGTAAAAGTAGAGATGCGGCAACACCAAATGGTTTTAAAAAACGAACTTTTGTTTTAGGCTTGATTTTTTTTGCTTGAATTTTCTCTTCTAATTTATTCCATTCAAAAGCAACTTTTTCTTTGCTAACAAAATCCTTTTCAAAAGAAATACCCAAAACAAGATCTCGCGCTTTATTTACTAATTCTTCTTTATCAGGATTGTTTGTAATCCAAAATTCCCAAAAATTTATATCTGTTCCATTGCTTTGTAGTGCCCAATTTTCAAAAGACTTGTCGTCTAGAAAATCATTTATGGTATTGTATTGTTTTTTAGTCATTCTTTAATTATCTTTCTATCTATATAAGCTACTAGTCTCTTTGTTATACTCTTAAATTTATGTTAAAGCCTAAATAACTTTATAATAGAAATTTCTTGTTTTAAACTCTTTATTGCCTTGTGTAAGGTATTTACTACACTCTGATAATTAATACCCATTATTTCTGAAATCTCAGTAGCTTTTAAACCACTGTAATATTTTAAATAAATGGCTTCTTTTTGTCTATTTGGCAACTTATTTAACAAGGCTGAAAGGTTTTTATCTTTAAAATCTGCTGTTTCTTGGTTTGTCATAAGCTCTTCTGCAGTAAATTGAAGATCTATAAAAGCATCTTCAGGAAAATCAGAATAGGTTAATTTTTCGTTTTTCTTCATCACCTTTAGTAAAAAGCGTCTATAAGATGTAAAAAGATAGGGAGCAATAGTATCTAAGTCACTTAAATTTTCTCTGTGCTCATAAACATATAAAAAGAAATCTTGCAAAGTATCTTCAGTCAGCGATGTATTTTTGGATATTTTTAAGCCATAACTATGTAATTCTGGATAATAACTTTCAAAAAGAACAGCGAAAGCATTTAAGTCTCCCTCTTTTAAAGATTTCCACAAAAATTTATCTGTCAACTTTTTCATGATACATACTTATTTAACAGCATAATAATTGCTAAAAGTAATAAAAAAATAACGAATTATCTTTAACCTACTTTTAACAAGAATAATTATGTTATAATTGTAGCTTTGTTTTCAGAAAAAAAAATAAACCTAATACTGTATATAATGGATGTAGATGTAAGAGCTATTAATGAGAAAATTGAAAGAGAAAGTGCCTTTATAGATATTCTTACTTTAGAAATGAATAAAGTAATTGTTGGTCAAAAACAAATGATAGAAAGTTTGTTGATAGGACTTATCGGGAATGGACATATTTTACTCGAAGGAGTTCCTGGTTTGGCAAAAACATTGGCAATTAACACCTTGTCAAAAGCCATTCAAGCAAGCTTTAGTAGAGTGCAGTTTACCCCAGATTTATTACCTGCAGATGTTGTTGGAACCATGATTTACAACATGAAGGAAAACGATTTCATGATTAAAAAAGGTCCAATTTTTGCAAACTTTGTCTTGGCAGATGAGATTAACAGAGCACCAGCAAAAGTGCAATCTGCTTTATTAGAGGCAATGCAAGAGCGTCAAATTACTATTGGAGACACTACCTTTAAACTCGACGAACCCTTCTTAGTAATGGCTACTCAAAACCCTGTAGAACAAGAAGGAACCTATCCTTTACCAGAAGCCCAAGTAGACAGATTCATGTTAAAAGTGGTTATTGATTATCCGAAATTACAAGACGAACAATTAATTATGCGTCAGAATTTATCTGGTAGTTTTGCTACTGTAAACCCTGTAGTTTCTGTAGCACAAATTATAAAAGCAAGAGCAATTGCTAATGAGGTTTATATGGATGAAAAGATTGAAAAATACATTCTAGATATTATCTTCGCGACACGTTATCCTGAAAAATATAATTTGCCAAAATTAAAAGATTTAATCAGTTTTGGAGCTTCACCTCGTGGAAGTATCAATTTAGCAAAAGCAGCCAAATGTTATGCATTTATTAAAAGAAGAGGGTATGTAATTCCTGAAGATGTTAGAGCCGTGGTTTTTGATGTACTGCGTCACAGAATTGGCATTACGTATGAAGCAGAGGCAGAAAATGTATCTTCTGTAGATATTATTAATTCAATTATTAATGAAATTGAAGTACCCTAAAAATGTGTAGTTGGGTAACTATTAAATTATTTAACTCGAGACAATAATTATCCTTCAGAAATTTAAACAATTAAACGAATAAACGTTGCAAACAAAAGAAATACTTAAAAAAGTTCGTAAAATAGAAATTAAGACAAAACGTTTGTCTAATGATATTTTTGGCGGTGAATACCATTCTTCATTCAAAGGACGTGGTATGACTTTCTCTGAAGTGCGGCAATACCAATTTGGTGATGATGTAAGAGCAATAGATTGGAATGTTACTGCGCGTTACAACGAACCTTATATTAAAGTTTTTGAAGAAGAACGAGAGTTGACCATGATGCTTCTTGTAGATATTTCTGGATCTGAACTTTTTGGAACAGCTACTCAGTTTAAAAAAGATACGGTTACAGAAATTGCTGCAACATTAGCATTTTCTGCCACTCAAAATAACGATAAAGTTGGTTTAATTTTGTTTACTGATGCCATAGAACTTTACATTCCTCCTAAAAAAGGAAAAAGTCATGTTTTAAGAATTATCAGAGAATTAATAGAATTCAAACCAAAAAGCAAAAAAACAGATATCGCAGCAGCTTTAAAATTTTTATCTAGTATTATGAAAAAAAGAGCTATTGTTTTTATGCTCTCTGATTTCATGGATGATGATTACGAGAAAACATTAAAAATTGCCGCTAAAAAACACGATTTAACGGGCATTCGAATTTTTGACAAATACGATGAAGAAATTCCTAATTTAGGAATGGTACCCATGTTAGATTCAGAAACTGGTAAAGTTCAATTAATTAATACCGCATCAAAATCTGTAAGAGCAAGTTACAAAGCAAATGCTTTAAGACTTTCAAACTATTACACAAATATGTTTAAAAGAAGCGGCGCAGGAAACGTTAACACAAGAGTTGATGAAAATTACGTCAAAAAATTATTAGGTTATTTTAAACATAAAGGAAGGTAGTAACTCAGTTACTTTTTAAAAATGAAAAAACAAATACGCTACATACTACTATTCATTTCGGCAATAAGTTTTGCTCAAAATCCAATGGTTACTGCAGAAATTGATACTACCTATATCCGAATTGGTGAGCAATTTCAGTTAAAAATTTCTGTTGACGAAACGCAAAATGTAATCATTCCTAAATTACAGCTAAAAGGTTTAGAGGTGATAGATTCTACCAGAATTGATACTATTAAAAACAGCTTAATTAGAAGATATATTTTAACAGGTTTTGACAGTGGTGCGTTTTACATTCCGCAGCAACAAATATTTGTAAAAAATCAAGCATTCTTAACAGATTCGCTATTAGTAAACATAGCTACCATTGTTATAGATACTACTAAAGTGAAAAAATTTCCAATAAAAACCATCAAAAAAGAACCTTTTACTTTTGATGATTTTAAAATCTATCTCTACATCATTCTAGCAATTCTGGCAATTATTGGTTTCTGGATTTATTGGTTTGTTATCAAAAAAAGAAAAACAACCGAAGATGCACCAACATACAGAACTTTGCCGCCTTACGAAGAAGCACTTTTAAAATTAAATGAGTTGGATGAAAAACTGTTATGGCAAAATAATAAAATAAAAGAATATTATTCTGAATTAACCGAAATTGTTCGGGGATATATAGAGCGAGAATTAAAAGTACCTGCATTAGAAAATACAACTGATGAAGTTTTAGAAATGATAAAAGATTTTAAAAACTCAGATACTATTGAGACTTCAAAAGAAACCATAGCTAAATTAAAAGATTTACTACGTGAAGCTGATTTAGTAAAATTTGCAAAATCAAGACCATTAGCTATAGAAATCGAAGATGACAGAAGAGATGCAGAAAATATTATAGGCAGTTTAAAGCCTAAACCAATAATAGAGAAAGAAGATGGACTGGAATAATTTTGAATTTTACAACCCTGAGTTTCTATGGCTGCTAATTATAATACCATTAATAGCGGTTTGGCATTTTTTTATGAGCAAAAAAGATGCTGCTATTTTAACAATGCCAAGTGTAAAAGGTTTTAAAACTAATTCTTTTTTAACTAAATTAAAACCAATTCTTTACCTGTTAAGACTTCTCGCAGTAGTAGCAATTATTATTGCTTTGGCAAGACCAAGAAATGTTTCTGTAAGTAAAAAAACAAAATCTAATAAAGGAATCGATATTGTAATGGCAATTGATGTTTCTGCAAGTATGTTAGCTCGAGATTTAAAACCAAACAGATTAGAAGCACTTAAAAAAGTGGCTATAAATTTTGTTGATAGAAGACCAAATGACAGAATTGGTATTGTAGTATATGCGGGTGAAAGTTTTACACAAACCCCAATTACAAGTGATAAAAGTATTATAAAGAGAACCATTTCTGAACTAAAATGGGGCCAATTGGAAGGCGGAACTGCCATTGGAATGGGCCTAGGTTCTAGTGTAAATAGATTAAAAGAAAGTAAAGCAAAAAGTAAAGTGATTATTTTACTAACTGATGGTGTAAATAACACTGGAAATATCGATCCGCGAACGGCTACAGAATTGGCAAAAGAGTTGAAGGTAAAAGTTTACACCATAGGAATTGGAACCAACGGAATGGCAGATTTTCCTTGGAGTAAAGATCCAAGAACAGGGAAGTTAAACTTTAGAAAACAACAAGTAGAAATAGACGAAAAGCTATTACAAGAAATTGCTACAGAAACAGAAGGAAAATATTTTAGAGCTACGGACAATGAATCTTTGAAAGAAATTTATGATGAAATTGATTCCTTAGAAAAAACAAAAATTGAAGAGTTTAAATATTACAACTACCAAGAGAAATTTAGAGTTTTTGTTCTTTTAGGACTAGGATTCTTGTTGCTAGAGTTTGTATTAAGAAACACACTTTTTAAGAGTTTTATATAAAGAACTGCACTTGTTTAATTGTATATCTAAATATTAAACTCACAATTAAAAAATAAACAGATTACGCAAACAATAATTACACGATTAAACAAACACACAGTTAAACGATGTATAGAATAGAAGAACCAATTTACTTTTACCTACTAACAATCATGCCTGCAATGCTTGTTCTTTTCTTATTGGTTTTGTGGTGGAAAAAAAGGACACAACGTAAATTTTCTGATGAATCTTTATTAAAAAAATTAGCACCAAATTCGTCTACTTTTAAGTCTACTTTTAAGCTAATCGTACTACTTTTAGGTGTTGCTTTTCTAGTAATTTCTTTGACCAACCCAAAAATGGGAACCAAGCTAAAAACAATAAAAAGAGAGGGTGTAGATGTCGTTTTTGCATTAGATGTTTCTAAAAGTATGTTGGCCGAAGATATTGCACCTAACAGGCTAGAAAAAGCAAAACAAATCATTTCTAAAACAATTGATAAACTAGGTTCAGATAGAGTTGGTATTATTATTTATGCAGGTAATTCATACCCACTATTGCCAATAACAACAGATCATGCAGCGGCAAATATGTTTCTTCAAAATGCTAGTCCAGACTTGGTTTCTAGCCAAGGAACAGCTATTAACGAAGCGCTAGAATTAGCAAAAACCTATTATAATAATGATGATCAAACTAACCGTTTTTTAATTATTATTTCCGATGGTGAAGATCATCAAGAAGAAACCAAACAGGTTGCACAAAATCTAGCAAA
>Ga0209384_1001695_pt1 | contig 11151 bp, 7 predicted proteins | sample CoawatmetaG05DNA_FD_187511 | JGI IMG/M metagenome (GOLD analysis project Ga0209384, IMG submission 187511) | Marine microbial communities from the West Antarctic Peninsula - Coastal water metaG058-DNA (SPAdes) (version 2) | ecosystem: Environmental > Aquatic > Marine > Coastal ... | reverse complement strand
TTCTAATTGCTTTTTCTTTGTATATTTTTATCGCACTAATTTCATACGACCCAACTGATCCAGCTTTTTTCAATAAATCATCCTCAATCCTTATTAATAACTTAGGAGGTCCTCTGGGAGCTAATATATCTGACTTTTTATTTACATTAATAGGTCTTAGCTCTTTTCTTGTTTTACTCATTGGATGTATTTGGGCTTTGCAGACAATATTTTTTAGAGATCAATACGGATCTAATATAAAAACTATTGTTAGGTTTTTTAGCTCATTTATTTTATTAATTAGTTTTTGCGCAATCCTTGAGTACTATTTTGACAGCAACTCTGGTGGGTTTTTAGGCAAGTTTATTTTTACAAATCTCTCAAATTTTATTGGCTTCTTAGGGAGCTTAATATTTCTAGTTATTTTTCTTATTCCTGCAGCTGCTTTGGCATTCAATTTTTCTTGGATAAAGATCTTGGAGGTTTTAGGTTCTGCTATGATTAAATTACTTAATGTAACTATCACAACGTTAAAAACTATATCTTCAAAATCAATTTCTTTTTTTAGAATTTCATTAACGAAATTTTCTGACAAACTGGATTTATTTAGAGAGTCCCAAAAATTAAAAAAAGAATCTTCTTTAACTTCCAAAGTCTCCAAAGAAAAGTTTAAGACTAAGATTTTAGAGAAGGAATCCTTTTCTAATAAATCAATATCCAATGAAGTTAAGCAGCCTGAACTTCCAAATACTGACGAAGAGTTAATAAAAGAGGTTCAAATACCAGCTTTTAAAGAAACCATTAATCAAGTTAAAACTAAAATGCCTAGTACAGAGCTTTTGGACAGGGCTTTGGATGACGGAGCTTCGCTTTCAGAGGAGGAGTTAAATGAAATAGCATCCTTGCTAGAATCAAAATTAGAAGAATTTGGAATCGATGCTACGGTTGAATCTGTTATACCGGGACCTGTTGTTACAAGATTTGAAATTCAACCAGCCCCTGGAACAAAGGCAAGTAAGATCACTGGCATTGCTCAGGATATTGCTAGATCTCTTTCAGTTAGCAGCGTGAGAGTTGTTGAGGTTATTGAGGGCAAGTCATATGTTGGTATTGAGATACCAAACACAAATCGTAAAATGGTTAGGCTAACTGAAATTCTTTCCTCGCAAGCATTTAAGAATTCACCCTCAAGCTTAACTTTAGCCCTGGGGCACGATATTTCCGGGAATGCGGTAGTTGTTGATCTTGCAAAAATGCCACACTTACTTGTCGCGGGTACTACAGGATCAGGAAAGTCAGTGGGTGTTAATGCTATGTTGCTCAGCCTTCTCTTCAAATCAGATCCCAAGGACGTCAGATTGATTTTGATTGATCCAAAAATGCTTGAATTATCGGTTTATGATGGCATTCCTCATCTTTTAACTCCTGTTATTACAGATATGACCGACGCATCCAACGGTCTTAGATGGTGTGTTGTTGAAATGGATAGAAGATATAAATTAATGTCACTAATGGGCGTAAGAAATTTAGCAGGGTTTAACAAGAAGATTGAAGATGCTGCTGCTAATGGAAAGCAGATAATAGACCCAACGCATCCCGAGGACGAGGAGTATCTAGAAACTCTTCCATCAATAGTAGTTGTTGTCGACGAATTTGCAGACATGATGATGCTGGTAGGAAAAAAAGTAGAACATCTCATTGCGAGAATATCTGCAAAAGCTAGAGCTGCTGGAATTCACTTGATCTTAGCAACTCAAAGACCTTCAGTTGATGTTATAACTGGTTTAATAAAAGCAAATATTCCTTCAAGAATAGGGTTTCAGGTTTCAACTAAGATTGATTCAAGAACTATTCTTGATCAGGGTGGCGCCGAACAATTGCTAGGTTATGGGGATATGTTATATCTACCTCCGGGTGTTGGCGTTCCTGTTCGTGTCCATGGAGCTTTTGTTGGGGATGACGAAGTGCATAGAGTTGTTAGTGATTGGAAGGAAAGGGCGGGGCCAAACTATCTAGAGGAGATTGTTTCTTCTCAACAAGAAACGGGTCCTATAGCTGGTTGGTCAAATTCAGAGACCTCAACATCATCTGAAGATGCAGATGAGTTGTATGATGAGGCTGTCAATTTCGTACTTGAGTCAAGGCGAGCTTCTATTTCAGCAGTTCAAAGAAAATTAAGGATTGGATATAACAGAGCGGCTAGGTTGATAGAAACAATGGAAGAGGCTGGGTTAATATCAGAAATGAGCTCTAACGGTTCACGTGAAGTGCTTGTTCCTAAAAGGAATTAGATTGAAATCAATATTTCTTTTCTTACTAATCTTTGTATCATTTAATGTTTTCCCCAGCTCGCCTATCGAAAACTTTAATACCTTAATTCTTAAAAATTTATTTTTCACACAGAAGAGCTTTGACTCTACAACAAAGAGCCTAACAGAATCTAATGGTAATATAACTAGAGAAAACTCATCTATTTTTATTAATGTTAATAAGCCATACAGAGAAAGGTATATTGTAAAAAATTCTAGTATTGAGATTTACGATTTTGATTTTGATCAAACCAGAATTCTTCAATATAAAGATATAGATAATAAATCATTGATAGATATTATTATTAATGGCATTGATTTTGAGACTAATAATATTAAAGATATTTCCAATAATTCTTTTAAAGTTATTGATGCTTCAGATCGAGAGATTTATATAGAAATAATTGATAGCAACAGTTTTTTTATTAAATTTAAAGATAATATGAACATCACAAATTTAGTTAATTTTAAGGTAAGTCTATAATGGGTATCTTGTTTATTGGAGTCGGTGGCGCTTTAGGAGCTATTTGTAGATTTTTATTAAATGAAGTAACTTCAAAATACATTCCTTTGGAATATCCAGTTGGTACCTTGGCAGTTAATGTAATTGGATGTTTTTTTATCGGCCTCTTCATAGGAAATTCCATGCCAGTTAAAGATACTTCCTATTATTTTTTTATTATTGGCTTTTTAGGATCTTTCACTACCATGTCAGCTTTCGCCCATCAAACAGTTCTAATGATTAATACTAATGCTATTAGTGCAGCATCATATATAATCCTAACTATATTACTTTCGGTAGCAGCTACCTATATTGGAACCTTAATTTTTAAATAATAAAATGATTGACATTAAAAAGATTAGAGATGATATCGAGGGGGTTGCCAAAGCCCTTAAGTCGCGTGGTTTTATATTGGATATTGAGCTTTTTGTAGATTTGGATGATAAAAGAAAATTACTTCAAGTAGATGCAGAGCATCTTCAGGCACAAAGAAAGAATCTTTCTAGTGACTTCGGTAAATTAAAATCTGAGGGTGGAAATACTGAAAATCTAAAAGTACAAATTGATACCATTAATAGCGACCTCAAAGTTAAAGAAGAAGCCTTGCAACTAATACAGAATCAATTAAATAGTTTTCTTTACAATATACCCAATATTCCAAATAAAAATGTTCCTTTGGGTAGGGACGAATCAGACAATCGTGTGGTTGAGATTTCTGGAGATATAACCTCAATTAATCATCTTGATCATTTAGAGATAGCATCTGATATAGACACAGAACTAGCCTCAAAGCTTGCTAGTTCCAGATTTGCTGTTTTAAGAGGGGATATGGCAAAACTTCAAAGAGCGCTTATCAGCTTCATGTTAGATGTTGCTATTAAAAATGGCTACGAAGAACATTATGTTCCATTCATGGCTAATGCTGACTCTTTAAGGGCCACCGGCCAGTTACCAAAATTTGAGGAAGATCTTTTTAAAGCATCTGAGAATTTATACCTTATACCTACAGCTGAAGTGCCTTTAACTAACATCTTTAGAGATGAGGTGATTTCTAGCAAAGATATCCCGATCAAGGTTACTGCGCACACTCCATGTTTTAGATCTGAAGCCGGGAGTTATGGAAGAGACACAAAAGGCCTAATCAGACAGCACCAATTTGAAAAAATTGAGCTAGTTCAAATAGTTGATTTAGAAACATCCTTAAGTGCTCTAGAGGGCTTACTAAAGAATGCTCGTGAGATATTAGATCTTTTAGATTTGCCATATCAGGTAATAGAATTATGTACAGGAGATCTTGGTTTTTCTGCCTGTAAAACATATGACATAGAGGTATGGATGCCCAGTCAAAATAAATACAGAGAAATCTCATCTTGCTCTAATTTTAGTGATTTTCAAGCAAGAAGGGCAAATATTAAGATCCAAGCCGGAGCTTCAAAAGAACTTGCTCATACTATCAACGGATCAGCTTTGGCGGTTGGAAGAACCTTGGTAGCTCTTATAGAAAATAATTATGATAATAAATCTAACTCTATAATAATCCCTAAATCTCTTCAAAGCTACTTTGGAGCTAACTCGATAAGTCTTTGAACTTTTTTTAAGTAATGTTGTCTAAATGACACAATACTTTTACAAAATTGACACCTTATTTCTAATTTTTGATATATGATTAAGTTTATACATTAATATTTTTTTATTATTTTAGAGAGGGTAATAATCATGCGTCATTTTTTAAGACTATCAATCATATCAATTTTTCTTTCACCGTTTGCAATATCACAAGAGTTAACCTCTGATATTAGTGGAACAGTTACATCTAACGGCTCAGCCGTAGTTGGTGCAACAGTTACCATTACATATGAACCTACTAATAGCTCAGTAACGAAAGTTACAAGCTCTAATGGTAAATACTTTGCTGGTGGTCTGAGACCTGGAGGGCCTTATAAAGTTCAAGTTTCCTCATCAGGGCTTTTAGGACAAGACAGGTCAGCTAACTTAGTTGTTGGCGAAACTAGTAGATTATCTTTCTCTTTATCTTCAATGGACTCAGTTGACGATGTTGTTGTTACAGGCTCAAGGGTTAATTTCGATAAAAGTGGATTTACAACAACCATAGATGCAGAGCAGATTGCTGCTGCACCTTCTGTTTCCAGGGACTTGGCAGATATTTTAAGACTGAATCCTTTGGTAGCTATTGACAATGAAGAAGACGGTGAAGAGTCTATATCTATTGGCGGCGCTCATCCAAGAACAAACGATATCAAAGTTGATGGAGTTTCTTTTAACGATGATTTTGGATTAAATTCAAATGGCTATCCTTCACAAAGAAGTCCTATTAACTTTAATGCTGTGGATCAACTAGCAGTGAAAGTTGCTCCCGTGTCTGTTGAATACTCTCAATTTAGAGGTGGAGTTATCGATATAATTACTAAAGGTGGAACAAATGAATTCCACGGCGATGTTTCATATTTTGATAGAGGGGATACTTTTATGGGAGACTCTCTAGAGGGCAAGCCTGTTAATATTGAAAAGGAAGACACCGCAATTGAGCTTTCTCTTGGTGGTCCAATAGTTAAAGATCAATTATTCTTTTTTGCTACCTATGGAAGTGCTGAAATTGCAAACCCACTAGCTTACGGGGCTGTTGGTTCTGGTGCTGAAAATATTCTAAATATTACAGATGCACAAATTCAAGAAATAAGAGCTGCTGCAATAGCTGTAGTTGGTCGTGATCCTCTAGGGGGAGCCGGCTCAACTGAGTCTGAGCAAGAGAATATGACACTTAGACTGGACTGGAATATTGACGATAAAAACAGACTTACATACAACTACAAAGAAGTGAGTGGAGATCAGGTTAGGGGAGCTCAATCATCAAGAAATACTCTTGCGCTGGCTTCAGGCACATACCTAAAGACCGAAAGCACAAAGACAAATAGTTTCCATTTGGTTAGCGACTTAACTGCAAATCTAATTTCAGAAATTTATTTCTCCAACAAGGAAACATCTACAGATCAAATCTCACCGGTTGGGCAAAATTATCCATCTTTCAGAATTGATGATGCTTTTGGCTATAGAGTTGATTTTGGTCCAGACATTTATAGATCTGCAAATGATCTTGATACAACAACAGACTTTTTTAAAGTCAAGCTAAGTTATTACATGGATAGTCATAAAATAACAGCTGGTTATGAGAATACTGAATACGATAACTACAACCTGTTTATTGTAAATGAGGATGGTTCTTATAGATTTGCTGATCTTGCAAATTTAAAAACAGGAACTATAAAAAGTTACTCTGCTTCAGGCTCTAAATCCGGAAATATAAACGATGCAGCGGCAATATTTAAGTACGAACAAACAGCTATGTATATTATGGATGAATACACTGTATCTGACAGACTAAAATTAACTTTTGGTGCTAGGTATGATAAATATGAAGGAGATGACACCCCAACAAACGAAAGTTTTAAAAGTACTTATGGATTTAAAAATGAAGGAATAGCAGGAACTAGCTTGTTAAACTTAAGACTTGGCATAGATTTTGTTATAGATGATGTTAGTGATCTTAATATTACTTATGGAACTTTTGCTTCAAAACTTCCAGGTGTTTGGATTTCAAATGCTTACAGTAATACTGGTGTAAATATAGCCAACTACGATCCAGCCTATGCTCCTGGATGTAATACCTCAACAGTTTCTGGAATGACATTCTCAGGTACTAATGTTAAACCTGACTGTGTTATTAATTCTATCCAGAATCCTTTGAATGTATCTGGAAAAGTTGATTTTATCGCTCCTAGTTTTGATTGGCCTTCTTCTAAGATATTGAACGTTACTTATACTAGAACGTTACCTTACGATGTTGATTTCGTATTTACATACCTAAATTCTGAAGAAGAAGAGGCGCTTTATAAGATAATAGACACTGGTTATCCACTAATCGGTGATCAGCCTACAGTACCTACTGAAAAAGCTCCTGATGGAAGACCTATATACGGCCAAACAGGTTCTAATAGCTATAATGCCGGTCTTTATACCGAATGTTGTGGTGAAAGAGAGGTAATTTCTGGAACACTTTCTAAGGCTTTCAGGGATGGCGATACTCGTCTTTCAGTTAGTTATACAGGTCAAGATGCGCAGGATAGAAATGCTATGACATCTTCAACTTCTAACTCTAACTATGGCAAGGTCGGAGCTGAAGACTATAACAACAGGAAGTTAGGAAGATCAACATATGAGACTGAGCATAGATTATTAGCAACGCTATCATCTAAACATTACTTCTTTGGATCTGATAAACCAACTCAATTCAATCTTGTCTTCACAAGAGAATCTGGCGGACCTAAGTATCCAACATTTGACACTTATACCGGTAGGGCTTCAGACTATAAATCTAAAGCTTTTGGTTACGAGTTTAGTTTAAATGACGATAGCTCATCTCTTCTTTATATTCCTACAATGAATGATGCACTTGTATGTTATTCATCTAACTGTTCTGCAGAAGGTACTGCTGATGCAATTGCCAGAGAGGCTGAGATTATTAATCTTCTTCACAATGTCTTTGGTTTGAAAGACTTTGCAGGACAAATCTCACCTAGAAGTGCAGGAAGTTTTCCTTGGCAGTCATCACTTGATATGAATATTATCCAAAAATTACCTGGACTAAGGGCAAATGACCAATTTGTAATTACTTTAGCATTGGAAAATGTACTTAACTTCATTGATGAAGATAAGGGGATAGTAAACTATGGATACTACTCTGGAAGAATTCCGGTTATGGATTTAAAAATAGTTGATGGTAAATATGACTATAGTAGATATGCATATAGATATGATGCTACTGGTAATCCTTTTAATATATCAAGATCAACTACTCAAAGTCTATGGAGAGCATCTTTAGGTTTCCAGTACAAGTTCTGATAAGTACTTAAATAAATTAAAAAAGGCAGATTATCTGCCTTTTTTTTTGATAGAATTGATAGTATGAATTCCTCAATACCAGAACTATCATTTAAGGCTATTGAAAAGGGTGATGCTGAGGCTATAAAACTTCTTAAAAGTGCTCTAGAGGGTCATGGTTTTTTTTCAATAACTGATCATGGGCTTTCTGAAGACCTACTCAATAGGTGCTATAAATCTTCAAAAGATTTTTTTAGTTTAGAAGGGCCTTCTAAGCTCAAATATAACAGTCGTGATTCAAAGGGAGCTAGGGGATTTACACCCCCGGGCATAGAAACAGCTGTAGGTGAAAAAGTTGCTGATCAAAAAGAGTTTTGGCATCACGGACCAGTAGTTGACTCTTCCTACGATGTCAAAATACCAGGGAATATACAAATAAATGAAGTACCTGGATTTAATAATAATTTTGATGATCTTTATAGCGAACTGCATGATATTGGCATAAGAGTCATGTCAGTAATTTCACTTTCTATTGGTCTTGATAAGGACTACTTCTTCCCATGGATAGAAAAAGGGAACTCCCTTTTAAGATCAATATACTACCCACCTGTGGACGACTTATCAAACCCGCATAGAGCCAGAGCCCATGAGGACATAAACTTAATTACTTTGCTGGTAGGCGCTGAGGAAGGTGGTTTAGAAGTTCTTAACAAGGATGACGCTTGGATAAAAGTCAAACCAAGCTCTCATTCTATAGTTTGTAATATTGGCGATATGATGCAGCTTGTTACAGATAAGAAATTAAAAAGCACTACACACAGAGTTGTGCAGTATAAAGGTGAGATCTCAAAACCTAGATACAGTATTCCCTTTTTCCTTCACCCGGCACCAAGTGTGGTCCTTAAATCTGTTTTCAATGAAGATGATAAAGGTATTCTCGCAGATGATTTTTTAAACGAAAGACTTAAAGCTATTAAGCTATACTAAAGCATGACAATACTTAACTTTCTTCAAATAGGAGTTGGCTTTCTTGGTCTTATAGCCATCGCCATACCTTTTTCTGATAACTATAAGTTAATAAATTTTAAGTACATAGCTTATGGAATACTTGCTCAGGTAGTTCTCGGACTAATCTTAATCAAGCTTCCTCTTGTAACAACTGCATTTGAGTATTTAGCAGAGGGCGTTACAGTTCTTCAAGAAGGTACTCAGAAAGGTGCGCAGTTTCTTTTTGGCTATCAAGGCCCAGTTACAGAGGGTTATCCTGTATTATTAGAAACTTTTGCATTTGGGATACTTCCTTATATTATTGTTCTTTCATGTCTTTCTGCAATGATGTGGTATTGGGGGGTTCTTCCTTTTATCGTAAATATGCTTTCCAAGGTGTGCCAAAAGCTTTTTAACATTGGAGGTCCTATTGGTCTTGGAGCAGCAGCTAACGTCTTCCTAGGACAGGTTGAAGCACCTCTATTAATAAGACCTTATCTTGATAAGTTATCAAATAAAGAGCTTCTTATACTTATGACAACGGGGATGGCAACTGTTGCTGGCTCTGTAATGATAGCCTTAATAACTATTCTTCAAGTTCAGTTTGGTGATATCAATCTAATTCAGCATTTTATAACCGCATCTGTATTGTCTGTTCCGGCAGCTATCATGTATGCGAATATTATGATTCCTTCAAATGAGGTAACAGATTTTGAAGGGAGCAAGACTCCCAAGATATACAAAAGTACAATGGACGCAATTACACGAGGCACATCAGATGGCACAAGTATTGCGATAAGTATTGGAGCTATTCTTATAGTTTTTATTGCCTTGGTTTATTTTGCCAATTCTTTTCTTGGATTAATCGGCAATCAGCTTGGGTTAGAAATCTCTATAGAAGGTGTTCTTGGGTATGTTTTTGCACCAATAGCATGGCTTATGGGTATACCTTGGAACGAAGCTATAATTGCAGGTGAATTACTTGGTATAAAAACTACTCTTAATGAGTTTGTTGCTTATGGTGCAATGGCCAATCTTGAAGATGGCCTTCTTTCTGATAGGTCTAAGTTAATAACACTATACGGACTTTGCGGTTTTGCTAATTTTTCTTCTGTTGGTATTTTAGTTTCTGGAATCGGAGCTATGGCACCTGAAAGAAAAGGTGACCTTATAGATGTTTCTTTCAAAGCACTTGTTGGCGCTACGCTTGCTTCTTGTATGACAGGTCTAGTTGTCGGATGTTTTATCTAATTATTGATAACAATAAACAGATTTAGGTAAGATGCGAAGAGCAGCCAAGCTATATAGGGTATAAAAATAATACCTGATATTCTATCAATCTTAATCATTTGAATTAGCAGTGTAATATTTAAGAAGATTAAGAGCCATATATTTATCAGAGCTATCACAGGCATATGCAAGCTAAAAAATAACCAAGACCATATTGTGTTAAAAAAAAGCTGAATTAAGAAAAGTTTTTTAGTTACCTCAAACGTTCTATATGCAGATACTGACATTAGTAGGTAAAGAATAGGCCAAACTATACCAAATACATAGCCAGGCGGATTGAGATCAGATTTTAAAAGAGATTGATACCAAATATCAGTTGATGTATTTGACGATGCCAGAGCGCCTAACACTAAGGCAAGTGGAACAAAGATAAAGATAGAAAGTTTATTGCTTAAAAACAAAACTTATCTTTTTCTAAAAAACCTTGATACGGTTGATTTAATATCGGCAAGAAAAGTTGACCCTTTTGGCCTAGCCTCAATAAAAATATAGAAACCAACAAAGATTGTTGAAATTAAAAAAACCCAAACTGCGTCGTATTCACCCATAATGCTGTAATTATAATTGTTTTATATTTTTATATGTAACTTAAATTTAGTTTTTTTCAACTAACAATGAGCATATTGAATAACCAGCACCAAATGAGCATAGTATTCCTTTCTGCCCAGCCTCTAGATCATTATTTAGGTTAAAAGCTACAAGTGATCCAGCTGATGCAAGATTTCCAAACTGTTGAATTGGCATAGGGACAAGATCGAGACCAAAATCATCATTTCCAAGAACCTTAGATGCAATTAGTCTGATCATTTTTCCATTTGCTTGATGCAGCCATAGTTTAGAAATATCATCAGGTAAGAGACTATTTACTTTAAGCTGCTCTTTAATTATGGACGACACTAAAGGACAAACATCCCTAAAGACACTTCTACCATTTTGTCTAAATAACACTTCATCATCAGTCTTCTGATCATCTGCAGCCCTATTTAGATAACTAAAATCACTTCTAATATTATTTGAAAACTGAGTATGTAACTTCCTATCTATTATTTTAAAACTCTTTTTAGAAGTACTCTCTTTCTGAACAACAGTTGCAGCACACGCATCTCCAAAAATAAAATGCTTATCTCTATTTGTAAAGTTCACAAAGGGCGTTGATATTTCAGGATTTACAACCAATATCGTATTGGT
>Ga0209384_1001688_pt1 | contig 11188 bp, 11 predicted proteins | sample CoawatmetaG05DNA_FD_187511 | JGI IMG/M metagenome (GOLD analysis project Ga0209384, IMG submission 187511) | Marine microbial communities from the West Antarctic Peninsula - Coastal water metaG058-DNA (SPAdes) (version 2) | ecosystem: Environmental > Aquatic > Marine > Coastal ... | reverse complement strand
AAACCAGAAATTCAAAATTACAAATGCTAATAATGAACCCTGACATGTCATATAATATGATAATGGGTAACCAAAAGGTCTGAAGCTAGATGCTTCCATTTCAGTTCCGAAAAAAAAGATGCCAATTGAGAATACAAACCAGATTGCTAAAGTAACAAACAGTAGCCCCCTAGTTTTTTCCCAGTGTTTTGCTTTGTTTGACATTTTACTCTCCCTATATAGTTAAGAGAGAAACACTAACCATAATGAGATAGATTGAAAGCCTTTAAATAGTTCGAATTAGGGCTATTTTTGTAATATAAAGCATCCAAAAGGTAGGTAAAAGTGCTCAAATATAAACTTAAAATAAAAGACATAAAATTTGAAGATATTAGAGTTTATCTATTTGCTTTGTTTAAAGGAGTACTACCAAAGAAAAAAATTAAGAATATTGAGGATCTTACATTATTTGTTCAAAAACAATCAGCATGGGTATCGCAGGTTACTTTATATAACTATTTAAAAACAAGAATGGGTACAAAGTGGGTACTTCATTTTGATGATGAAATATTTTTAGCATCTATTAATAAAGCTAAATGGAACATTTATTCTATAGCACTACAGGATCTTACTTTTTATAGTTTATCATATTTGAATGTTTTTTGTAATTATCAGGATATGGATAAAGCCAGTGAAATTTACGATGAAATTTTGACTAAGGAAACTGAAAATGGAATGCCTAAAGAAATTATTTTACAAGCAAAAGAAAAATTTACAGAACGATTAGAAAAAATTGACTGGAATACATATTATAAATCTTGGCCATTTAATGAAAGCGCTCTAACCTTATATAAATGGGCACCAGTTGCTGATGAATTAAAAACTTTAGATAGAAAGATTGTATTAAATTCTATGATTTTAAAATGGGAAAATATTGAAAAAGAATTTAAAGAATTAATTAAAATTTAAATATTTTTTCTATTATCAACTAAACTTTGAACAACACTTGGGTCAGCCAAAGTTGACGTGTCACCTAACTGATTGTGCTCATTAGCAGCAATTTTTCTTAAAATTCTTCTCATAATTTTTCCAGATCTCGTTTTTGGAAGACCAAGTGAAAAATGAATTATATCAGGCGTTGCAAGTGCTCCAATTTGTTTTCTTACCCAAAGTTTTAAATCTCTTTCAAGGTCTAAATCTGATCTTTCCCCAACATTTAGAGTTACATAGCAATACAGACCGTTACCTTTAATATCATGTGGGTATCCAACTACAGCAGCTTCAGCAACTTTTGGATGAGCAACAAAAGCACTTTCTATTTCTGCAGTTCCAAGGTTATGACCAGAGACAATAATTACATCATCTACACGACCAGTTATCCAGTAGTAGCCATCTTTATCTCTTTTAGCACCATCACCTGTAAAATATTTTCCATCGAACTGAGAAAAATAAGTATCAATAAATCTTTGATGATCACCGTAAACAGTTCTCATTTGTCCAGGCCAAGATTGAGAAATGCACAACCTTCCTTCACCAGCTCCTTTAATTTCTTCGCCATTTTTATCAACTATAGAAGGCTTAATTCCATAAAAAGGTTTACTTGCAGAGCCAGGTTTTAAATTCATAGCTCCAGTTTGAGGACTGATTAAAATTCCACCTGTCTCTGTTTGCCACCAAGTATCAACAATGGGACATTTAGAATTTCCAACTGTTTTATAATACCACATCCAAGCCTCAGGGTTAATGGGTTCACCAACAGTTCCTAATAATTTTAAAGATTTTCTTGAAGTTTTCTTAACAGGTTCATTACCCTCTCTCATTAAAGCTCTAATAGCAGTGGGTGCTGTATAAAAAATATTAACTTTATATTTATCAATAATTTCCCACCATCTTGAGCTGTCTGGGTAGGTTGGAATTCCTTCAAACATTATTGTTGTTGCACCATTAGCAAGAGGCCCATAAATTATATAACTATGACCCGTTACCCAACCAATATCAGCTGTGCACCAATAAATATCTTTTGGTTTATAGTTAAAAATATATTGATGTGTCATGGATGAATAAACCATATAGCCACCCGTTGTATGTAAAACTCCTTTTGGTTTTCCAGTAGAGCCAGATGTGTAGAGAATAAATAAAGGGTCTTCCGCATTCATTTCTTCTGGTTCACATTTTTTTGACATATCTTTAATTAAATCGTCATACCAAACATCTCTTCCTTTAACCCAACCAACTTTATTTCCAGTTCTTTTTACAACAATACATTTTTTAATATCTGGACATTTTCTTAACGCTTCATCTGTGATTTTTTTTAGTGGAATAGTTTTTCCACCTCTAACTCCTTCATCTGCGGTAATGATGTACTGTGACTCACAGTCATTAACTCTGCCAGAAATAGAGTCTGCTGAAAATCCACCAAAAATAATTGAGTGAACTGCTCCAATTCTAGCACAAGCTAGCATTGTTACTGCAAGCTCTGGAATCATAGTTAAATAAATTGTAACTCGATCACCTTTTTTAATTCCTAGTTTTCTTAAACCATTTGCAGCTTTAGAAACTTCTGTATGTAATTGTTTGTACGAAATCTTTTTAGTATCTTTTGGATCATCACCTACCCAAATAATAGCTGTTTTATCTTTTTTATCCTTAAGGTGGCGGTCTATACAATTGGCAGAAGCATTTAATGTTCCGTCTTCATACCATTTAATCTTAACTTCTTTTTTGCTATATTTTACGTCCTTAATTTTTTTGTATGGTTTAATCCAAGTGATTCTTTTTCCTTCAATCTTCCAAAAGTCATCATTTTTTTTAATCGAGTCAGAGTATTTTTTTTGGTATTTTGCTTTATTTACTAGAGCACTTTTTACCCACTCAGGTTTAGTCTTTATAATTAATTCTTTTTCTTCAATTTTTTTTAAAACTTTTTTTCTAATAGGCTTTATTTTTTTTTTAGGCATGAATTTTTTTATTTAAATACTACTCATCTTATTTAAAATTTTCCAGCTTTTAGAGTCTATGGGCATAACAGATAATCTGCTTTGTTTAATAAGTGATAAATGGCTAAGAGACTTGGTTTTTTTAACCTCTTCAAGAGTTACACTTTTCTTTAATTTTTCTTTAAACTTTACTTGAACAGCTACAAATCGCCCATCTTTGTCAGTTTTATCTAAGAAAGCTTCTTTAATAACCTCAACTATACCAACAATTTCTTTACCTATATTTGAGTGATAAAAAAAACAAAGGTCTCCTTTTTTCATTCCTCTTAAATTTTTAGCTGCTTGATAATTCCTTACCCCATCCCAAGGAGCGCCTTTAGTACCAGCCTTTTTTTGTTGATCAATAGACCAAACATCAGGCTCAGATTTCATTAACCAGTAGTTCATCTAATTGTTTTTTTAATAATTTTTTAGTTTTTTAAACATAACACGCATCTATTAATAAACACATATTATATATAATTTTTATATAGCACAATTGAAACTAATTTGTTATTCAACAGCATTAGCTTTATGAACAAAATTTTAGTAACAGGTGCTGGTGGTTTTATAGGCTCTCAACTAGTTGAAGAGCTATTAAAAAGAAAATTTAAAGTTAGAGCTTTCTTTAAATATTCTTCTTCAAACAATCTAGGGTGGCTTCAAGAAAACAAAAATAAAAATCTAGAAACTATTCATGGCGATATATCAGACTATGATTCTGTTGTTGAAGCATTTAAGGGAATTAATATCGTTTTTAATTTAGCTGCTTTAATATCGGTACCCTATTCATTCAAAAACCCCGAAAGTTTTATCCAAACAAATGTTGATGGTTTAATAAATGTCTTGAGAGCCTCAAGACAAAACAAAAAAAACATTAAAAGAATAATTCAAATCTCATCTAGTGAGGTATATGGCAACTCAATCAATTCAAAAATTAAAGTTTTAAAAGAAAATTTGAAACTTAGATCTGAATCTCCTTACGCAGCATCTAAGATCGCCGCAGACCATTTAGCAATCACGTCGTTTAGATCTCATGGAACACCCATTGTAGTAGCTAGGCCATTTAACACTTTTGGACCAAGGCAATCATTAAGAGCTGTAATACCAACTATTATCACACAGTTTATTAATACGAATAACAAAAAAATAATGATTGGCAATCTAGAAAGTTCTAGAGATTTTGTTTATGTAAAAGATACAGTTGATGGACTTATAAAATTAATGGACTCAGACAAGGTTATAGGTGAAGTGATTAATATATCTTCAAATAACTCTTATTCTATAAAAAACATTATTGAAATGTTGTCAAAATATACAAAATCTAAACCCCAAATTGTTGTACAGCAAAAAAGAAAAAGAACTTCAGAACTCAACAAACTAAGGGGGTCAAATGAAAAAATTTATAAGTTAGCAAAATGGAAACCAAAATATGCATCAAAAGAAAATTTTTCTAAAGCACTTATTGAGACTTATAAGTGGTTCTCTGAACCTAAAAATTTAAAGAATTACCAAGATCTTAAAAAATATCACATTTAAAAGTGCAAGATTTTAAAATATTCAATAGAAAAGTTGGACCAAAACATAAGCCACTTATTATTGTTGAGCTGGGCATTAACCATAATGGAAAATTTAGTATTGCCAAACAAATAATTGATAAGGCTAAAATGGCTGGTGCCGAAATTATTAAACATCAAACTCACCTTGCAGAATTTGAAATGAGTGAAGAAGCAAAAAAAATTATACCGGTTCATACCAAGGATAACATTTTTAAGATTATATCTGATTGTAGTTTATCTGAGGGTGATGAAATTAAATTAAAACAATATATTCAAAAAAAAAAAATGATTTTTATAAGTACACCATTTTCAAGGGAAGCATCGAATAGACTAAATAAAATGAAGGTGCCAGCATTCAAGATAGGCTCTGGAGAGTGTAATAATTACCCTTTAATAGAGCATATATGTAAATTTAATAAACCAATAATTCTTAGCACAGGAATGAATGATATCCCTCAAATTAAAAAAGCAGTGAAAATAATAGAAAAAAATAAAATTCCATATGCTTTAATGCACACTACAAATTTATATCCTACACCATATAACTTAATTAGATTAAACGCTTTGAACCAACTTAAGAAAGCTTTTCCAAAAGCAATATTAGGACTATCTGATCATACAGGAGATAATTACACATCTTATGCTGCTATAGCTATGGGTGCTTCAATTATAGAAAAACATTTTATAGATGATAAAAAAAAGAGACATGGCCCAGATATAAGTGCTTCGATAGATTATCATCAATTAAAAGATTTAATCGAGGGGTGTAATAAAATTTACAAATCTATGCCAGGAGAAAAAAAACCAGTTAAAGAAGAAATATCAACTATGAAATTTGCTTTTGCTTCTGTAGTTAGTATTAAAGATATTAAAAAAGGTGACAAGCTAAGTTATAAAAATATTTGGGTTAAAAGACCTGGTACTGGTGATTTTTTAGCAAAAGAATTTACTAAATTAATTGGAAAAACCACAAAGAGAAACATCAAGAGTAATATCCAAATTAAAAAGAAGGATTTAATATTTTGATTAAAATTTGTATATTTTCAGGTAATAGAGCTGAATATGGTTTATTATCTCCTATAATTAAAAATTTGAATGAAAGTAAAAAAATCAAAGTTTTTTTTATAGTCTCTGGTAGTCATGTAGACAAAAAGTTTGGTGAGACTATTAATGAGATAAAAAAAGATAAGATTAAAATTTATCAAACTATCAAACTTTTTAATTCTAGTCGTAATAGAGATAAAAGTGACTACACGCCAAAAAATATCTCTGAAATTGTTGAAAAATATTCGACCTGCTTGAGAAGAATTAAACCAGATTATAATTTAGTTTATGCGGATAGGTTTGAGTCTTTTGGGGCCATAATTGCATCATCACAAATGAACATTCCAACAATTCATATTGAGGGAGGTGATAAAACCGAGGGTGGAACCCTTGATGATAGTGTTAGACATGCAATGACAAAGATCTCACATATACACATAACAACAAATGATAATGCTAAAAAAAGAATTATAAAACTTGGAGAAGAAAAATGGAGAGTAAAAAATTTTGGTTATTCAGCAATGGATTATGTCAAATTAAAAAATTATGCAAAAAAAAGTGAAATAGAAGATAAGCTTAAAATAAAAATAACAAAACCAATTGTTCTATTTACACAACATCCGATACCAATGGAAAATGAAAGTATACAAAATAATTTTGAAAAAATACTTCACTCCATTAAAAAATTAAGCAAACTTAATATTCAGATTATAATTACTTATCCCAATAGTGATTATGGTGGTAAAAAAATTATTGAAAAAATTAATAGATTAAAAGGTATAAAAAATATTAAAATTGTTAGTTCTTTAGGTAGATATTTATATCATGGAGTTTTAGCTCTAAATAGCAAAAATATTAAAGTGGTATGCGCTGGAAACTCATCTTCTGGTATTAAGGAAACTGCAATCTTTAAATGTCCTGTAGTGAACATTGGACCCAGACAAAATGGAAGATTTAGAAGTAGCAATGTCTTCGATGTAAAATATGATGATAAGAAAATTTATGAAACAATATTTAAATGTATTAATGATGAGAAGGTTTATAAAAAATGCCTGAAAACCAAAAATTTGTATGGTGGTGGAAGCACTGGAAAAAAAATTAAAAAATTTATTGAAAATCTAAAAATTTCTAAAAAAAAAATCTTGATTAAAAAAATTACATATTAATCTAGAGAGATGAATTGTTTATAAAAATAATTTATTTTACTAAGTTAAAACTTCTGATAGGTGTTTAATAATTATAAATAGCAAAAATAAAAGTATGAATAACAAAGATATTGCAAAACATTATATTTCAAAAGAATGTCAAATAAAACTTGCAATTAAAAAGATGGGTAATCTTAATGTAAATAATTTTTGTTTGGTTTTGGGGAAAAAAAAAAATATTCTAGGAACAATTACGGATGGAGATATAAGAAGAGGCTTATTAAAAAACTATAATATAAATGAAAAAGTAGAAAAAATTTATCAAAGAAGACCAGTAGTTACGAGAAAAATTTTAACTAAAAAAGAAATTGAAAGCATACTAAGTAAGAATAACATCACCTTTTTGCCACTTTTAAATAAAAAGAATAAAGTACTAGATATTTATGGATACAATAAAATAGAAGAAGTTCATCCAATTGACTGTCAAATGTTAATAATGGCAGGTGGAAAGGGCTTAAGATTAAGACCTTTAACAAAAAAAACTCCCAAACCACTTCTGATAGTAAATAAAAAACCTATCATAGAACACATAATTACAATTGCAAAAAATCAAGGAATCAAAAATTTTTATATTTCTATTAATTATCTTGGATATAAAATAAAAAAATATTTAGGTAACGGATCCAAGTTAGGTATTAAGATCAAATATCTAGAGGAAAAAAAACCATTAGGAACAGCTGGCTCAATAAATCTAATCAAGAAATTTGTTAAACCAATAATTGTCACAAATTCAGATATAATTTCAAAAATTAATTTTAAGGAAATGCTTAGTGCTCATAAAAAAAATAGATCACATTTAACTATGGTTGCTAAAGTTTTTTATGAAAAAGATAATTATGGACGTATAGTAGCAAGTGGGAATACGGTCAAAAAAGTTATTGAAAAATTAGAACAGAACCTATTAATTAATGCTGGGATTTATATTGTAGATCCAAAAATAAAAAAAATTATTAAAAATTCTGAATATTTGGATATGACTGATTTAATAAATCGTGGGCTAAAAGAAAAATTCAAAATAAATGTTTTTCCCATTCATGAAAAATGGCTAGACTATGGTTTAAATAAAAATAAAATAAAATGAAATTTCATGCCTTAATATGCGCTAGAGCAGGATCAAAGGGAATAAAAAATAAAAATATACGACATTTTAAAAAAAAACCTTTAATTTCATATCCTATAAAATTAGCAAAGAGCATTAAAAGAATCGAATCGGTAACTGTTTCTACGGATTCAAGAAAAATTGCAACTATTTCAGAATATTATGGTGCAGATATACCTTTCATAAGGTCTAAAAGACTATCATCAAGTAAAGCAAACGAATGGGATGTATGGAAGGATTTTGTAAAAAAAAAAAACCTTAAAAGTGGAGATGATGTAATTGTAATCTTACCAGCAACTGCTCCTTTTAGAATAAAAAAAGATGTAGAAAAATGTATTTCACTTTATAAAAAAAATCTCTTTGATTATGTCATTGTTATAACTAAAGCCTCACATAATCCACATTTTAACATGGTTAAAAAAAATAAAAATAATCTAGTTAAAATCTGTATGCCATTAAAAAAAAGTATAGTTAGAAGGCAAGATGCTCCTAAAATATATAATATTACCACTATTTGCTTTGTAGTTTCTGCTAAGTATATTATGAGTAAAAAATCAGGTCAGCACACCACCTTAAAATCAGGTAAAGTAGGTGCTATTGAAATTCCCTACGAAAGATCTTTAGATCTTGATACGGAATTTGATTTAAAAATTGCAAATCTACTTAGTAATTGGAGGTATAATGAAAAATAATCTTATTAATTTAAAAAATAAATTTTGTTTTGTAACAGGTTCTAATGGTCATATAGGTAAAGCGATTTGTAAGAAATTATTAAAACTTGAAGCAATAGTTATTCCAAAAGATTTAAGTATTGATTCAGGAATAATTTTAAATCTAAGAAAATAGAAAATATAAAGCTCCCATAGCATGGGTAGTGGCGGTTGTTAATTAGCTAAATTTAAATATCAATAAATAATTATTACAAAACATGTCATGAGTTATACATCTAGCACTATTGATTATTGTTAATCAATCTCTCTAGTAAGGAAAATAAAATAAAAGTTAGTGGGGTCAGTAGAGACTTATTGTTGTATTACAATTTTTGGTTTCATTAACTAGTACTGCATTATAATTTTACTCCAGCACCTTTTAAAAAAGGAGCATCCTCATCTAAAGGCCATCTAGGTTTTGCAGGACTATCTAATTCACTAAATTGTTTTAATTTAAATTTTTCTAATCCAACCATTGCAATCATTGCCGCATTATCTCCACACAAGTCTATAGGTGGAAATATTGCTTCAAACTCTTCCTCTTCGCAAAGGTTAGTTAGAACTTCTCGAATTTTTTTATTTGCTGCAACCCCACCTGCAACCACAAATTTATTTTTATTTTTTATATTTATATTTTTAAATTCTTCAAAAGCAATCTTACTTTTCTTATATAGTATTTCTTCGATTGTTTTTTGAAAAGATGCTGCAAGATCATATTTTTCTTGATCGGTTTTAATTTGTTTAGAGATCTTTAAAACAGCAGTTTTTAAACCCGCAAATGATAAATTGCAGCCACCTTTATGAAAAATTGGCTTGGGTAATAAATATTTATTTGGATCACCCTTTTTTGCGTATACTTCAATTTTTGGTCCACCAGGGAACTCTATTCCTAATAGTTTTGCTGTTTTGTCAAATGCCTCACCTACAGCATCATCAATAGTGGTTCCTAGTCGTTTATAATTTCCTAAACCTTGAACACTTAAAAATTGAGTATGACCTCCAGAAATTAAAAGTAATAGATAGGGATAGTTCAATTCAGAATTTAGTTTTGGGCTTAAAGCATGCCCTTCTAGATGGTTGACTGCAATAAAAGGTTTATTAAGTGAAGAGGCCATTGCTTTACTAAAACTTAAACCGACAGACAAGCAAACCATAAGACCTGGTCCAGCAGTTGCTGCTATAGCATCCAGGTCCTCCATTTTTATTCCACTTTCATCAAGTGCTTTTTTAGTGATTAAATCTATTTTTTCCAGATGAGATCTTGCAGCAAGTTCAGGCACAACGCCGCCGAATTCTTTATGAACATCTACCTGACTTGAAACAACACTTGATAAAATTGTTGGCATACCTTGCTCATTTTCAGTTATGATAGAGGCAGCTGTTTCATCGCAGCTTGATTCAATTCCTAAAATTATAGGTTTTTTATTCATTAAATTAGTTTTTATTAATAATACATTCTTAATATAAGCATGAAGTATAAAGCAATTAAATGAAAAATAGAAAAATTATTATAGGCTCTAGAGGAAGTAAATTAGCGCTAATTTATGCTGAAAAGGCTAGAGAAAAAATTCTTAACCATTCAAAAGGTTTTGGAATTGAAGAAGTAATTATTAAAGAAATTGTAACTAAGGGTGATCAAGTTCAAGACAAAAGATTGTCCGATGTAGGTGGTAAGGGACTTTTCTCAAAAACTATAGAGGTTGAATTGTTAGATAATAAAATAGATATAGCTGTGCATGCATTAAAAGACATGCCTTCTGAAGAAACCAAAGGATTGTTAACAGATTGTTTTTTAGGAAGAAATGATCCAAGAGAAATTTTAATTAGCAAAGACAATAAATATTTAAAAGATCTAAGCCCAAATTCAATTATTGGAACATCCTCATTTAGAAGAGAATTTCAGATTAAAAAAATAAGAGATGATCTTAATTGTAAATTAATTAGAGGAAATGTTGATACAAGAATAAGAAAACTTAATGAGAATTTATATGATGCAATTATCTTATCATATGCTGGAATTGATTCTTTGGGACTAAATCAAAATATCTCTCAAATTTTTTCTACTTCAGAAATTATACCATGCGCTGGACAAGGAGTTATTGCTTTGCAATGTAGAAATAATGATGAAGGTTTAATTAAGTTATTAAAACAAGTTGATCATCAGTCAACACACATCTCTATAAAAGCTGAAAGAAGTGTTTTAAAAGTTTTAGAAGGTGACTGCGAAACAGCAGTAGGAGCATTTGCAAGCATTGAGGGTGATAAAATTAATCTTGAAGTAGAGCTTTTTTCCCTAGATGGCAGTAAAAGATTTCATTTAAAATCATCTGAAAATATTGATAAAGCAGAAGAATTAGGAATAGAGATGGGCAAAACTCTTAAAAAGATGTCTAATAATTCTTACAAAAAATAATATGCATATTTTATTCACACGGCCCTTAGAAGATTGTCATGAGATGATATTAAAATTTCAATCATTGGGTCATGAAATATCTCATTTACCTTTAATTAATATTGAGGGTTTAAAATATGAAGTTCCAAACTATTCTGAGTTTAAAGGTATTATTTTTACAAGCGGTAATGCGATTAAATTTTTGGATATAAAGAGCATTGATAA
>Ga0209384_1001685_pt1 | contig 11204 bp, 8 predicted proteins | sample CoawatmetaG05DNA_FD_187511 | JGI IMG/M metagenome (GOLD analysis project Ga0209384, IMG submission 187511) | Marine microbial communities from the West Antarctic Peninsula - Coastal water metaG058-DNA (SPAdes) (version 2) | ecosystem: Environmental > Aquatic > Marine > Coastal ... | reverse complement strand
ATCATTAATAAGATGAATCAAGAAATTGCAATTTCTCTTGATCTCAACGAAACATTAAATACATCTCTAAAAATTATTATAGCAAGACTTAATGCTGAAGCTGCAAATATTTTTTTAATCAATAATAAAACTAAAAAATTTGAATGTATCGCTTCTCTTAACCAAGACCATTTAGATCAATTTAAGCTTGATTTAAAAGATGGTGTAATGGGAAAAGCAGTTGCACAAAGAAAATGCATTAGAGTTGGTAATGTTAAAAAAGATGTAAGAGAAATTGCAGAATTTTATTTTGATCTTGATAACAAAACTAATTTTACAACTTACTCGGTGTTATGTTCTCCATTAATTGCAGCAAATGAATGTATTGGTGTCATTCATTGTCTAAATAAAAAAACGGACAAAAAATTATTTATTGAAGATGATCGCAAACTTTTAGAATTATTATCAATACCGACTGCACTTGCAATTAGAAATGCAAAAATGGCCAAAGAAATGATTGAACAAAATAAAACTCAAAAAGAAATAGAAATTGTTGGCGAAATTCAAAAATCACTTTTGTCTTCAAATAAAAAAGATCCTTTCCCGTTATCTGGAATTAATATTCCTGCAAAAGTTGTGTCAGGAGATTTTTATAATTTTAATGATTTGGGTAACGGTAAATACGGATTTGGTGTAGCTGACGTATCTGGCAAGGGAATTAAATCATCATTATTAATGTCTAAGGCGTCAAGCTTATATAGCTGTCTTAGTAAAAGTAACTTCTCTCCAGCCGACCTATTAACACAATTAAATAATGAAATTTGTGAAACAATTTCTAGAGGTATGTTTGTCACCATGTTAATTGGTATTTACGATAATAATTCTAAGGAATTGTTGCTTGCTAATGCCGGTCATGAGCCACCAATAATACTAAACAATAAAAATAAATTTACAAATTTTGATGAAGCGGGCCCTCCGTTGGGTATTGTTTCAAAAACTCAATATAAAGAATATAAAATTAGTTTTGACGAATCCTCGATGTATATATTTACTGATGGAATTACTGAAATTAAAAATACTAATGGGGATGAGCTTGGCTCGGCAGGTTTTCAAAATTATATTACAAAGTTTAAGGATAAGCCTAAAAATGAAAGGCTAAAATTAATAATTGATAATATTTTAAACTCTAAATATATTCAAAAAGATGATTTAACGATAGTTGTTATTGACTCCATATAATTTAAGAAAATCTTAGTGCACTATATGGTTTAAGATTCAAATTTGTATTTTCATTTGCGATCATTCCAGCTACTATTTTGCCCGATATAGGTCCTAGAGTCCAACCTAAATGATGATGGCCAAAACTATAAAAAACATTTTTGTAATTTTTGGATGGTCCTATTACTGGTAAAAAATCTGGTAGACTTGGTCTAAATCCCATCCATTCATCTTCATGTTCAGGCAAATCACCTAGCATGTATTTTGCATTATCAATTAAGTTTTTAATTCTTCCTTTAGAAGGAGGGTTTTTTAGACCTCCAAACTCAACAGTTCCTACGACTCTAAGTCCTTGTTCCATTGGGGTAATTCCAAAACCTCTATTGGAAAATATTACAGGTCTACTTAATAGATGATCGCAGTCTTTAAAGTGAACGTGATATCCTCTTTCAGTATCAAGAGGTATTTTTTCATCTAAATTATCTGTTAATCTTTTAGAAAAAGCACCACAGGCAATTACTAATTTATCAAAGATAAATCTTTGAGTTTCAGTTTTAATAGCAGGTTTGTCCCCATCAAAATTAATATCCTGAACATTTATTTTTAAAAATTTTCCACCTTTTTTTAAAAAAAGATCAAATAACTTTAACAGAATTCTTTTTGGGTTTCTAGCATGTCTTCCATATTGGTAATAAACACCTCCATGATAAAATGGTTTTATATGAGGTTCTAAATCATGAATTTCTTTTGGAGTTACAACCTGTTGATCAACACCAAGTTCATTTCTTACTCTAATTTCAAGTTCTCTACTTTTTAAACTTTGATCATTCCAAACATATAAAATTCCTTTTTTTTCAACTAAGTCTTCCAAATCTATTTCATCAAACAACTCATCATAAGCTGGAAGTGCTAGATCTAAAATTTGGTGCATATTTTTAGCAGTATGCATCATTTTATTTGTAGTACAGTTTCTTATGAATTGTAGAAACCATGGAATCATCTTTGGCACATAATTCCACTTAAGAGCAAGTGGCCCAGTTGAACTTAAGAGCATTGCTGGAACATCAGTTAAAACATCCGGTCTATTCATTAACACACATGCATAAGGTGAAAAATGTCCAGCGTTACCATAAGATGCAGCGGGGCCACCTGGTTCATCTTTATCAAATATAGTTACTTCAAAACCTTTTTTTTGTAAAAATAATGCATTAGATATTCCTTGAATACCAGCACCTACTATTCCTACTTTTAAATTTTTATTCATAAAACTTTTTATAAATTCTTTAGAAATGGTTTTCCAGTGGCAAATTGATCAATTTTTACATTAAAATTTTAAGCTATTAACTGCCTATAATTAATCTTAGCACTCATAACAATTGAAAATCCAATCATTGTTGCGAGCATTGAAGAACCACCATAAGACATGATTGGCAATGGTGATCCAACTATAGGTAATAATCCTAAGACCATGGACATGTTTACAGTTATATAAAAAAATATAGCTGAAGCAAAACCATAACAAAAAAGTTTAGAAAAGTAACTTCTTGAAATTAAACCAATTCTTACAATTCTATAAATTATAATAATGTAAATTAATAAAAGACCTAATGAGCCTAAAAATCCATATTCTTCAGCAAATAATGTAAAAATAAAATCTGTATGTTTTTCTGGTAAAAATTCTAAATAACTTTGAGTACCTTTTAAAAAACCTTTACCCGTCAAACCACCAGAACCTACGGCTATTTTAGATTGAATAATTTGATATCCAGCTCCTAGAGGGTCTCTATCTGGATTTAGAAATGTTAAAATTCTTAACTTTTGATATGGCTTTAAAAAAGAAATAACAAAAGGCATTGCGACTAGTGAAACTATGAAAGAATAAATAAAATATTTCATATTTAGCCCCGCAAACCACATTACTGTTAAACCACTAAAAGCTATTAAAATTGATGTTCCAAGATCAGGTTGGGTAATTACTAGCATAATTGGAAGGGCAAGAATTACTAAAGCTGAGAAAATATGCTGAAGATTGTTGATTTGGTTTAATTGAATTCGGTGGTAATATTTTGCAAGACAAACAATGATTGCAACTTTCATTAATTCCGAAGGTTGTAAATTAATAAAATATAAATTAATCCACCTTTGTGAACCTGAAGCTTCAATACCATATAAGGTTGCCCATATTAAAAGAAATAAAATGGTGAGATAAAACAAGTAACCAACATAGTGCCAAAATTTAATATTAAAAAAAGATAAAAAAACCATTAATGAAAAAAAAATTAAGAATTTTGAAATATGGCTTTTTGTGTGAAATAGAATTTCACCACCATCTGTAGAGTACATTGAAAAAGAGCTAATTATACCAAGTAAAAGAATGCAAATTAGTAAAGTATAATCGAAATTTCTTATTTTTTGAAAAAAAGTTAACTGATTATTAAATGAATTATAAAGCATTTATATATTTATTGATTTTTTTTTTTTAATGTTCTCTCTAAGTTCATGTCTATCAATAATTAATTTAAAAAGTTCTTTAGCTATTGGCGCAGCTGCTGAACTTCCAGATCCACCATGCTCAATAACTATGCTTAGAGCATATCTTGGGTTTTTATATGGACCAAATGCAACATATAAAGCATGATCTCTTTCATTATATGGAATTTCAAAAGTTTTTAAATCTAGCTCCCTATCTCTTTTTGATATCCGTTTAACCTGTGAAGTTCCTGTCTTTCCTGCAAATTGATATTTTGGATCCTCTATTCGAGACGAATAAGAGGTTCCCCTAACTTCGTTCGTTGAGGCAAACATTGCTTCTTTTACTAACCTTATATTTTCAGGATCTAAAAAAAGCTTGTCATGATTATCTTTTGTTAAGGATTTCAAAAATTCTTTCCCTTCTTTTAATAAATCTTTTTTATTATCAATTAAACTTTCTTTCATGAAAGCTTTTATTTCATCAACAGTTTTATCATTATTCTCTACTGTAATTTTTGGATAAATTTTGAAACCTCCATTTGCTAACTGTGCTGTCATTAAACATAATTGTAATGGTGTAGTTTGAGTATATCCTTGTCCAATACCTGTGATTAGTGTTTCACCTAAAAACCAAGAAGCACCTAAATTATTTTTTTTCCAATTAGTATCTGGTACTAAACCTTTTTTTTCATTACTATACACATCTCTTAATACTTTATCTCCTAATCCAAATTTGGTAGAAGTTATTCTTAAACGGTCGACACCTAGTAATCTTGCAATTTCATAAAAATAAGTGTCACATGATTGTTTCATTGCATTTTTTAAATCAACAACCCCATGACCTTTTTTTTTCCAACAATGAAAAGTTTGCCCATACAATTCAGTTTTTCCAGTACACCTCACTTTAAAATCTTTTGAAATTACTTTATTTTCTAACGCTGATAGCGCTACCATTAGCTTAAATGTTGATCCTGGAGAATAAAGTCCTGACAATGTTTTGTTAACTAGTGGTTTTAGAGGGTTGTTTCTAATTAATTGCCAATCATCTTGATTAATACCAAAAAGAAATAAATTTGGATCGAATGAAGGTGACGATTGCATGGCTATAACATCTCCAGTATAAATATCCATAACACTAATTGATCCAGCTTTTCCTTTTAGGAGCTCACTACATTTTTTTTGTATTTCAGTATCAATTGTAAGCTTAATAGTATTGCCCTTTAATCCATCAGTAAAATCTACTTGATTAATTCTTTTGCCATAAGCATTTACTTCATATCTTTGAATACCATTTGTCCCTAAAAGTTGATTCTCATAAGTTTTTTCTAAACCTATTTTTCCAACTTTAAGTCCTGGGACATGATTGTCTTTAATCAAGCTATTATTCAATATATCTTGCTCGCTAGCAGAACTAACATAGCCTAAAACATGAGTATAATTTTCATTAAATGGATAGTTTCGTGAAACTGACATTACTGGCTTAGCACCAACCAAATCGTATAAAAAATAGTTAACTTTTGTAAATTGATCCCATGTTAAATTTTTTGAAACAATTAACGTTTCCCATGATTTTTGTTTGTTTTTTTTTTTTATTATTTTTGCAAATTCATTATTACTTAAATTTAATATTTGCTTCAATCTTAGCATTAAACTTTTAAAGTCTTCCACTTCTTCAGGAACTACATGTAGTTGATAAACTTTCACATTTCCTGCAATAATGTTATCGAAGTAATCTAGGAATTCTCCTCGTATTGGAGGTAATCTCCACTCCCGTAGTCTGTTCTTATCAGACAATGTGGAATACTTTTTATTATTAGTAATTTGTAATGAGAACAATCTTGCAATAATTCCTGTGAATACGATAAACTTAGCTGCACCAACAATAAACATTCTTCTATTTATAGAATGAATTTTTTTTACACCAAAATCTTCACCTAACATTTGAATTTCCTATAAAAAAATTAAAAAATGATGAAAACAAAAGATACAATAAAGAGGTAAAGAAAATATTAACTATCTGATTAATAAAACTTATTTCAAAACCAAAAAATAAATTTACAATTATAAAAGATAATGAGTTTAAGACTAAAATTGCACTCATAAAAGCTATCCAGTCTTTAAACAAACTTGTTCTTAGAGTTATAACCCTAAGGTAGGCAGCAACCCCACAAAGAAATAGATACATTAAACTACTCATTCCAATTGGTGAGCCATTAACAACATCGTTAAACAAACCTGCAATAAAAATATAAATATATCCTAAACTATAACTCCTTTTTAAACTAAAATAGAAAATTAAAATATAAGAAAAATTAAATGAAAAATATTTTAATCCTAAATAATTAAAATCAAAATTATTTAATACTGATATGAATAGTAAAATTAGGGGCAGTTGTCGTAATAATTTTTTTTTTAATTCTTTATTTTTTAATTTCATTCAGAAGCCCTTTTTTCAAAAAATAAAACTTCGATAAATTTTAATTGTGAAAAATCAGAAAAAAAATCTACCTTACCATTTAAGTTTGCTGTGTTATTTTTATTTATTTTTCCCACAGGAATTCCAGCTTTAAACAAACCTCCAACACCTGACGTATAAACTATAGACGTATCTTCAATTATATTTTCTACTTTGCTATATTGAATTATACCCTCTTTTTCTCCTGTCCCTGACAATATGGACAACAAACCTTGAGGCTCTATTAATACTGGTATTTTACTGTTGATATCTGAAAGCAGTAATACTCTGGATGTAGTGTAATTAACCTCAACTATTTTTCCAATTAAATATTCTTTATCCTTAACCACTGCACCAAGATTAATGCCATGTTTGCTACCTTTATTAATAATTATTGATTTTAAGTATGGACTACTTTTATCACTTAAAACTTTTGCATATATCTTGTCATTCTCGACTAAATAATCTTCAACTATCAATTTCAATCTTTGGTTCTCTAAAAGAAGGAAATTATTTAATAAATCTTTTGCTTTTAAATCTTTTAATTCAGACTCGTTTCTCTCATTTACATTGTAAAGGTTTATATGCTCTTGTGTTGTTTGATATTTTTCTTTAATAAAATTTTCAGGAACAGAGACTATAAAGGTCGATCTATAAGCAATTTCTTTAATTGCTAATTTTAGATAGTTTATAGGTTTAAAGTTGAACCCACCCAATATTAAAATCAGTGATGAAAAAACTATTAAACCAAATAGAGAAAATCTTTGTTGATTTTGTTTTTTTAAAAAAGCTGATCGGATTGCAATTACGAAGTCGTCTCTGCTTGTTTCCATTATTTTTAATACTCAGATAATACAGTAGAAAAGATCTCTTCTTGTTCTAAAGCTTTTCCAGTACCAATTGCAACACATGCTAATGGATCGTCTGCTATAAAAACAGGTAAACCTGTTTCTCTAGAAAATCGTTTATCAATATTTTTTAATAATGCTCCACCACCTGTTAATGTTAGACCCATATCCACTAAATCTGCTGATAATTCTGGAGGTGTATTTTCTAATGCATCTTTAATTCCATTTACCATTTCTTTTAAAATATCATTTAAAGCTTCTGCAGTATCTTCTTCTGTAATATTGACTTCTTTAGGAGTACCTGACCTTAAATCTCTACCTTTAACAGCATAAACATTTTTATTTACTGCAATAGCTGTTCCTATTTCTTTTTTAATTTTTTCAGCCGTGCTGTCTCCGATCATTAGATTGTATTCTTTTCTCATATAATTTACTAAAGCAGCATCCATTGCATCACCAGCAATTCTTAATGATTTAGAATAAACTAAACCTCCTAATGCCATCACTGCAATCTCTGTAGTACCACCACCAATATCAACTACCATTGAACCTGTGGCTTCTGAAATTGGAAGACCTGCACCAATTGCTGCTGCTATAGGTTCTTCAATTAACTGAACTCTTCTAGCTCCTGCAGCTAATGCACTGTCTTGAATTGCTTTTCTTTCAACTGGCGTTGATCCAGTTGGTACACATATTAAAATTCGTGGATTCGCAAAAGTACTATTCTTATGAACTTTTTTAATAAAATGTTTAATCATCTCTTCAGTAACTATAAAATCTGCAATCACTCCATCTCTTAAGGGTCTAATAGCATTAATGTTTCCAGGAGTTCTTCCAAGCATTGTTTTGGCTTCATCACCAACAGCTAATACAGTTTTTTTTCCACCATTATCAGCAATGGCAACTACAGATGGTTCGTTTAAAACTACACCCTGTCCTTTTAAGACAACAAGCGTGTTAGCAGTTCCAAGATCTATTGCCATATCTTGACTCCAAATATTAGTTAAATTCTTAAACCATGATTTCATCTTATATACCTTTCATTTTTTGAGTTTCTTGCTCCATTGGAGCTATTTTTTTTCTTTTAATAATCATTTTATTTAAAGCACTTAAATAAGCATTGGCTGAAGCTACTAATGTGTCAGTGTCAGCTGCTTGACCAACGGTAGTTCTACCTTCTTCTTCAATTCTAACACTCACTGTCGCTTGCGCATCGGTTCCTTCTGTAACAGCATGAACTTGATATAATTGTAGCTTAATGTCATGTGGATATAAAACTTTAATACATTTAAAAATAGCATCAACTGGTCCGTCACCCGTTTCTGAGGTTGACTTAACTTCACCATAAACATCAAGAGTCATTTCTGCTTTTTGAGGCTCACCTGTTCCTGCAAAAACTTTTAATGATTTTAAATTAATTACATATTTATCTAAAACCATACTATCATCTACTAAAGCTGCAATATCATCATCGTAAACATGTTTTTTCTTATCAGCTAAAATTTTAAATTTCCCAAATGCTGTTTGAATTACATCATCAGTTACATCCACATAACCAAGATCATTTAACTTTTCTTTAAAAGCATGTCGTCCTGAATGTTTTCCCATAACCAATGAAGTTTTCTTAACCCCAACACTCTCTGGTGTCATAATTTCATAAGTTTCTCTATTTTTAAGCATGCCATCTTGGTGAATGCCCGCTTCATGTGCAAAAGCATTTTTTCCGACAATTGCTTTATTAAATTGAACTGGAAATGTTGCGTTAGAAACTATTTTTGACGCTTTGCTTAATAATTCAGTTTTAATTCCTGTTGTATAAGGCATTAAGTCATTTCTTGTTCTTATCGCCATCACAATTTCTTCTAATGCTGCATTACCTGCTCTCTCGCCAATTCCATTAATTGTACATTCAACTTGTCTTGCACCAGCTGAAACACCTGCTAAAGAATTTGCAACAGCTAATCCTAAATCATTATGACAATGAACTGATAAAATTGCTTTATCAATATTTGGAACTTTATTTTTTAAAGTTGTAATTATTTTTGTATATTCAGAAGGAGTTGTGTAGCCAACTGTATCTGGAATATTAATAGTTTTAGCACCACAACTAATTGCAAGTTCAACTGACTTACACATATAATCCATATCTGTTCTTGTGCCATCCTCACAAGACCATTCAACATCATCTGTTAAATTTCTTGCATACGTTACACTCTCTTTTACTGCATCCAAAACTTGCTCTGGAGTTTTGTTTAATTTGTGCTTCATGTGCAGTGGGCTTGTTGAGATAAAAGTGTGTATTCTAAATCTTGGCGCAGCTTTTAAGGCTTCATGACATGCGTCTATGTCTTTTTTGCTAGCTCTTGATAATCCGCATGGAATTGAATTTTTCAAGATTTTACTTATTGCTGTAACAGCTTCAAAATCTCCTGGAGAAGCAATTGGAAAACCAGCTTCAATTATATCGATCCCCATTTCATCAAAAACTCTTGAAATTTGAATTTTTTCCTCAAGACTCATTGATGCTCCGGGTGATTGCTCACCATCTCTCATCGTAGTATCAAATATAATAATTCTATCTTTGTCGCTCATAACCAATAATTTTAGAAAAACTATAATACAATCTATAATAGAGATTGCAAAATAATTGTTATATTTTGGGTATAATTTTAGACCGATTTAGGTTTTTAATAAAAATTAACTCTTATCACTATCTATTAATTTCTTTTTACCAATCCAAGGCATCATTGCTCTAAGCTCAGCACCTACTTTTTCAATTGGATGGTCCGCGAGGTCTTTTCTCATTTTTAAAAAGTTCTTCTGTCCACCTTCACATTCTTTCATCCAATCTTTTGTAAATTTACCAGATTGAATATCAGCCAGAACTTCTTTCATTCTTTTTTTGCTTTCACTGTCTACAATTTTTTTACCAGATACATACTCACCATATTCTGCTGTATTTGAGATAGAGTAATTCATGTTAGCAATTCCACCTTCATAAATTAAATCTACAATTAATTTTACTTCATGCAGACATTCAAAATATGCCATTTCAGGTTCGTATCCAGCTTCAGTTAAAGTTTCAAAACCATTCTTGATCAGTTCAACTAATCCACCACAAAGAACAGATTGCTCACCAAATAAATCAGTTTCACATTCATCTTTAAATGTTGTTTCAATAATGCCTGATTTACCACCACCAATTGCTGAAGCATATGATAATGCAAGGTCTCTTGCTTTACCTGTCCCATCTTGATGAACAGCAAACAAACATGGTACCCCACCGCCTCTTTCGAATTCACTTCTGACTAAATGTCCCGGTCCTTTTGGTGCAACCATAAATACATCTAAATCTTTTCTTGCTTCAATAAGTTTGTAATGAATATTTAATCCATGAGCAAAAGCTATGCTTGTTCCTGCTTTAATTCTTTGCTCAATATGATTCTTATAAATTGATGCTTGCAATTCATCTGGTGTAAGTATCATTGCAACTTCTGCCCATTCTGCAGCATCTGATAAGCTCATCACTTTTAAACCTTTGGACTCAGCTTTTGCTTTACTTGCCGAACCGTCTCTAAGAGCTACAACAACTTCTTTAGCACCACTATCTTTTAAGTTCAATGCATGCGCATGACCTTGACTCCCATAACCAAAAATTGCTATTTTTTTTGACTTAATTAAATCTACATCTGCATCTTTTTCATAAAACATTTTCATTTTTTTTCTCCTTTATAATTAATTAAAAATTTCCGCACCTCTTGTCATTGCAACCGCTCCAGTTCTTGAGGCACTAACAAGACCAAATGGTTCTAAATTTTTTGTCACTTTATCTATCTCTCTTCTTAATGCTGTTATTTGAATTACAGCAGATTTATTTGTCTGATCTAATATAACTGGATTGTATTTTTTACAAGCATTTAAAGCTTTCTTAATTTTACTAGGATTTGCAACAATTTTAAGTAAGGCCATCTCTTTAAATATAACCTTTTTATCATCTCTTTTAAAATTTCCAACTTTATGAACTGGCACCAACTTTTTTAATTGCAATAAAATTTGTTCAATAACTTGAGGTGTTCCAGTTGTAACAATTGTAATTCTAGAAAGATTTTTTTTTTGATCCACTTCTGCTACAGCTAGCGATTCAATATTGTATCCTCTACCTGAAAATAGCCCTACCACTCTTGATAAAACACTTGCTTCGTTATCAACCCAAACAACAATTATATGAGTAT
>Ga0209384_1001680_pt1 | contig 11225 bp, 8 predicted proteins | sample CoawatmetaG05DNA_FD_187511 | JGI IMG/M metagenome (GOLD analysis project Ga0209384, IMG submission 187511) | Marine microbial communities from the West Antarctic Peninsula - Coastal water metaG058-DNA (SPAdes) (version 2) | ecosystem: Environmental > Aquatic > Marine > Coastal ... | reverse complement strand
GCTGGCAACGCCTTAAAATCCCAATAGGTAAGCCCTTGCTTTAATAAAGGGTGTGACGTAATGGGCTGCTGGCTAACCGCATTGCCAGTGGCATAGTCTCCTAGAAGCTGGACTGGGTCTCGGCCATAAGCAATCGCTACACCAGATTCATCCATAACTTGCAGATTCATTAACAAATGGGGTTCTACAGTGACCTGCTGCAGCAGCTGTGCATCGAAAGGACGGCCACTAATACGCTGTAAATGTTTTGCTATGGCATCACATAAATCTATCTCGTCTGGCGATAACGCCTCTAGCAGTGCTTGGGCGTATTGTGGCACGGGCACAAATGCTTTTCGTTGCGCTTTTGGCAAGCCTTTTAATAATGCCACCAATTTATCTTTTAATAACCCAGGCACTAGCCACTGCAAGCGCTTAAGCGGCAGACGCTTTAGTTGGCTAGCAGGCACTTGAATAGTAACGCCATCTTGCTCGTGGTTAGGTTCAAAGTGATAGCTTAAAGGCCAACTCATGGCCTGCCACACTAAACGGTCTGGAAAACTGCTGTGGTTAATCCCTTCGGCCCCATGCTGCATTAAGTGGTCTTGGCTTAAGAATAAATACTCTGGTTGTGCCTTTTCTTGATGCTTACGCCACGATTCAAAACTGGCAGCACTCACAATAGGCACTTTAACGTTTGCCATTTTACTATGGTAAAAATCAAATAGAACTTGATCATCGACCAATATATCGCGTCGTCTAGATTTTGCTTCTAAGGCTTCTATACTTTCAACTAAGGCGTGGTTATGAGCCAAGAACTTACCTTTAGTGAGCAGATTGTTCTGCACTAAGCCTTCCATAACCAGCAATTGCTGACACACCTCTGGGTCTATTTTGCCATAAGCCACTTTACGCTTACTGGCGAGTACTAAGCCATATAAGCTCACTTGTTCAAACGCCATAACTTGGCCTTGGCGCTTATGCCAAGATGGCTCACTGTAATTATATTTTAGTAACGCACCGGCACCCTGCTCTACCCACTGAGGCTCTATCTTGGCAACGCAACGGGCAAATAAGCGTGACGTTTCTACCAGTTCTGCAGCCATAATCCACGGGGGTGGTTTTTTGGCAAGTGCAGACCCTGGAAATAGTAAAAACTTACGCTGTCTTGGGCCCGCAAATTGTCCCTCTTCATCTTTATGACCAATATGCCCCAACAAACCCGTTAACAGCGCCCTGTGTACGGCTTCGTAGCTTGCAAGTTCAACATTGGTTTTAAAACCCATTTGCTGGCACATTAATAACAACTGCCGATGCACCTCTCGCCATTCTCGCATACGCAGGTATGACACAAAGTGTTTGCTACACCAATTACGCAATTGATTTTGCGTGAGTTGCTGGCGCTGATGTTCGTAGTCTTGCCAGAGGTTCACCAAACTTAAAAAGTCTGAATCTTTTTCACGCCACAACAGGTGTTGCTGGTCTGCAGCTTGCTGCTTGTCTTGCGGCCTTTCCCTTGGGTCTTGAATGGTAAGTGCACTGGCAATCAGTAACACTTCGTTTAACGCATGCCATTGGTTGGCAGCCACCACCATCCGCCCAATGCGGGGGTCTACTGGCAAGCGTGCTAGCTGCTTACCCAAGGGGGTGAGTTTGCCCCTATTATTGAGGCCACCTAGCTCTTGTAACAGTTTAACACCATCGTTTACGAAGCGGCTGTCAGGTGCGTCGATGAATGGGAACTCTTCAACAGGGCCTAGGGTTAAGTCGTGCATCTGTAAAATGACAGACGCTAAGTTAGTACGTAAAATTTCTGCGTCAGTAAACTCTGGCCTGGCAATAAAATCTGCTTCATCGTATAGGCGAATACAAATGCCCGCCGAAAGACGACCACAGCGGCCTTTGCGTTGGTTGGCGCTGGCTTGAGAAATCGCTTCTATGGGCAACCGCTGCACTTTAGAGCGATAACTATAACGGCTCATCCGTGCCGTTCCTGGGTCTATAACGTATCTAATACCGGGCACAGTGACCGAGGTCTCTGCCACGTTGGTGGCTAATACAATACGCCGCCCAGTGGATTTACCTGACGGTTGGAACACCTTTTGTTGCTCACTAAAGCTCAAGCGGCCATAGAGCGGCAATATATGCCAATGCTTCTGTTCTTGTTTACGCAAAAAAAAAGCAATGTCCCTTATGTCACGCTCACCTGGGAGGAAAATAAGCACGTCACCATGGTGTTGCTTACTTTGACGCTCATGTTGATCTATTTCTTCTAACGCGTGCTGAATGCCTGTTTGTACATCTTGGTCTTTGTCTTGGCCTGGGTCTGATTTAGACGAAAATAAAGGCCGGTACCATACATCCACTGGGAAGGTTCGCCCACTCACTTCCACCACTGGCGCATTATTAAAGTGCGAACTAAAGCGCTCTAGGTCTATAGTGGCGGAGGTTATGATGAGTTTTAGGTCATTTCGACGGGCTAAAAGCTGCTTTAAATAACCCAATAAAAAGTCTATATTTAAGCTGCGCTCGTGGGCTTCATCCACAATAATAGTATCGTAGCGCAGCAGGTCCGGATCTTGGCGTGTTTCTGCCAATAAAATACCATCTGTCATTAGCTTAATGTGGCTAATGTCGCTTACTTGTTCGGTGAAGCGCACCTGAAAACCCACCTGTTGGCCTAAGGGTACATTTAACTCATCAGCAATGCGCTGCCCTACTGTTCTGGCGGCTAAACGCCGAGGTTGAGTGTGGCCTATCATGCCGCCAACGCCCCGCCCAGCCTCTAAGCAAAGCTTGGGCAGCTGTGTAGTTTTGCCTGAACCTGTTTCACCCGCTAACACAACCACTTGATGTTTACGGATAAGTTGAACTAGTTTTTCACGCTGACCACTGACAGGAAGCTGCGGTGGGTAATCTAACTTAGGTAAGGCCTGTTGACGTTTTTCGTAGGTGGCTTGGCTCGATAACACTTTACTCTGCAGCTGTTGTAATAATTTTTCGCACGGCTGCCCACGCTTTTGACGTTGAGAAATTCGATGAGTTAATAATGTCAGTTCAGCGTGGTCTTTGACCATGCAATTAGCAAATTCAGAGGACATATGAGAGGAGGATGGTTTTAAAGCGCGAAGTTTAGCATGGTATAGGCCTGTGGTCTCCGGTCTGTGGCCTGCGGCTAGCCACTAGAAGACTAGGGCAAACCGCAAACCACTCATTAGACTAGTCTCTTAGCGCCCGACGCAGAATTTTACCCACGTTTGTTTTGGGTAATTCGTTTTTAAACTCAATTTCCTTAGGTACTTTATAGCCTGTTAAGTTTTCACGACAATGCGCCAACACATCAGCTTCTGTTAAGTTAGGGTCCGACTTAACCACAAACAGCTTCACTGTTTCACCACTGACCTCATTAGGAATACCTACCGCAGCACACTCTAAAATACCTGGATGTTGGCTGGCAATGTCATCAATTTCATTGGGGTAAACATTAAAACCAGACACATTGATCATGTCTTTTATACGGTCAACTAACCGTATAAAGCCATCTTCGGCTAATATTGCAACGTCACCTGTTTTAAACCAACCATCGGCATCAATAACCTCTGCAGTTGCTTCAGGCCGCTGCCAATAACCCGCCATAACCTGAGGCCCCTTAACACAGAGCTCGCCTTCTTGATTAAACCCAAGATCACTGCCATCTGCTCCAATTACCTTCACTTGAGTGCCGGACAAGGCTTTACCAATAGTGCCCAAACGAATGTCACGGTAAGGGTTAAACGAGACTGCAGGTGAAGTTTCAGTCAGCCCGTAAGCTTCTTGCACCTGACAACCTGTAACCTTTTGCCAGGTCTTAGCCGCACTTTCGGTTAATGCCATGCCGCCAGAGATCGTATGCTTGAGGTGAGAAAAATCAAGCTCGGTAAATTCTTTGTTATTACATAACGCAACAAACAAGGTATTTAAACCAGCAAAAGAAGTAAAATTATGCCGACTCAGTTCTTTAACAAAGCCTGGGATATCGCGGGGATTGGGAATGAGTACTAATTCATGGCCCATGTCTGACATGACTAAGCTCACCGTAAAGGCATAAATGTGATACAGCGGCAATGGGGCAATCATTACTTCTCGATCACCATCCAAAATATCCACAATGATCTCGCGGACCTGCATCATGTTACCGACTAAATTCTTGTGCAGTAACTGTGCACCCTTTGACAGCCCTGTAGTACCACCCGTGTATTGCAACACAGCGGTGTCATCTAAGGTTAAGGCCACTGCCACAGGCGCTTTTTTGGCACCTAATGCCAAGGTATGTCGGAAACTTACCGCTTGGGGCAAAGAATAGGCTGGGACCATCTTTTTAACACGTTTAACCACAGTGTTGATTAACAAACGTTTAGGGAACGGGTGCATGTCGGCCAGTTCAGTCACCATAACGAGCTTAATGCCTGTTTTGGGTACTACCTGTTCTGCCATATTAGCCATGTTGGCAAGTATCAATAGGGCCTTAGCACCCGAGTCATTAAACTGGTGCTCCATCTCTCTTGCAGTATACAAAGGGTTGGTATTCACCACCACCATACCTGCGCGCATAGCGCCAAATACAGCAATAGGAAACTGCAACACGTTAGGCAGTTGGATAGCTATACGGTCGCCAACCTCAAGGTCTGTGTGGTTTTGCAAATAGGATGCAAAGTTAGCGGTTAGACGCTCAACATCTTCAAATGACAAAGTTTGCCCCATGCAGCTATAGGCGGGCTTTTGTGCATGTTTATCACAGGCTTCTAAAAAAACATCAGCTACAGATTGGTATTGGCCGAATTCTACACCGTCAATTTGAGTCATAATGAGCCTTCTTAATTATTGTTATACGTATGTGTGCCTATGCTAATCAAACATACGTTTGAAAACCAGCAAAACCTTCAAGTCATTTTTAGTTAAATTAAACGTTACACTAAGTCTCTAGTAAAAAATAAAGTAAAAACTAGCTTAAGGCAACACCCTTGTGGAGCACTAGCATGTCACCAGGGTGAAGGGTATTCCAAGTTTCATTGTCTGTTAACGGCTCTGTAGCCACAACAGAAACGACATCATTGGGTGTGGTCTCTTGACCGAAGTCTACATTAACATCGGCATCGCTTAGGCAGGCTTGGCCAAATGGTGCTTTGCGAGTAATCCAACTTAACTTAGTGGAGCAAAAACAATAAAGGTGCTCACCATCTGAAAGCAGCATATTAAACACCCCTAGGGTCTTTAAAAACTGACAACGTTGCTGCAAGAAATAGCGCACTATAGACGCATCCGACGGTGGCTTAGGAAACGCTGTACGAAGCTCCCCTAACAACCAACAGAACACATGCTCACTATCAGTATCTCCCACAGGTAGGTAGTGGCTTAAAGACAAACTAGAGGTGTCAGTAAGCTGCCCATTATGAGCAAAGGTCCAGTGCTGCCCCCAAAGCTCTCTTTGAAAGGGGTGAGTATTCTCTAAGCATGTGTTGCCCACATTGGCTTGACGTATGTGGCTAATAACAATGTGAGACTTCATAGAATGACGCTGAACTAGCCGTGCTACTTCAGAGTTGGAACTGGGTTGTGGGTCATGAAAGGAGCGACAGCCTTTGCCAACATAAAACGTAATACCCCAGCCATCCCGATGAGGACCGCTCCCACCACCCCGCTGCATAAGTCCAGTAAAGCTAAAACAGATATCCGTAGGCACATTGGCACTCATGCCTAAAAGTTCGCACATAGGGTGGGCTCCAAACCTAATTTACTGATAAAGGTTAATAACTTTTATGCTGCAAGCCATTACGTTTGATCATGTTTTTTTGAGTTTGTTGTAGATGGTTTCGAAGTTCTTCGTAATATGACCAACAAAAGTAACAGCACAACAACTGCCCCACCCACAACAAGCCAGCGCAACTGATCCGAAAGGCCTCCTTCTGCTTCACTAGCTTGGGCGTTATTACTGCTTGCCTTTGCCACTGCATTGGGTGCGTTTTGGGTGCTTGTACCCTGACTAATAATCTTGTCTTTTAATTTTTTCACTAAGTCAGCAATTTGACTTGCGGCAGTCTCTGGCTCCGCTGTTACGTCCACTAATTCAGTTGTTACTGGCTCCTCAATGAGCACCTGTTCACTCGTGGTCTGTTCACTCGTGGTCTGTTCACTTGTGGTCTGTTCACTCAGTTGGATGGCAGTGGTATTTAGCTCTTTAGCCACTGCAGCTACTATTCCTACCTCAGCTGTCTCACTGGCCACCTGCTCTGCCATAAGCGCCTGCAATGCTGGCGAGGCAGTCTCTTTGCTCACTACCATAGCTTCAGACTGGCTCATTAAATTAGCCGACTGGCCAACAATCACAGCCACTTCTTTTGCCACTGGCATTGTCATGGTATTTTGCTGGCCAGCATCTGTACCATCTGCAGCAGATATAGCTATTAGAGGATGCACTCTGAGGCTACGATTTATAGTACGAATAAACTGACCATTCACCACAGAGATCGTTAGGTTATAAAGCCCAGGCTCATTGAGCACTGGTAAATGCATACGGGTTTTCACATCAGCTAAAAAGACTTGCTGCTGTTGAAACACTTGTTGGTTGTCATTATCCATAGTCACTTCAAGTTTAAAACCTTGAAGTTGTTCTGCAGATAATAGCTTACCTTTTTCGTCAGCCAGTTGAACGTCAATATAGCTACGCTGCCCTACCTTTATATTTTGATGACTTTGTTGCAGCAAAATTTGTAGCTGACCAACTACATTAATGCGTTTCAAAGTAGCTGTATCACTAATCAATACCCATTTACCAGGTATAGGCTTTTGAATTCTAATCACATCATGTGTAGCTGACGATTGCCATTGCTGATTACTGAGCGTTTGTTCTTTGCCAAAAATACGTTGATTACCATCTTTAAGCTTGATGTTATCATCACCATTTTTTTCCACCATAATGGTCATGGAATCAATGCCTGGCTGCACTAAGAACGATTGTTCAGATCGCTTAACAGGTACTTGTTGAGTGACTACTGTGTTATCCAACGCCCTTAAAAATATATCTAATAATTGATCCGCATTAATAGCCACCTCAAACAACCCGTCTGTACCTTGAGCAATAGCACTAAGGGTAGCTTTGTCAGCCTTATGAGATAAGCCAATGGTGTGAACACGGGCACCTACATTAATGTATTGCTGTAATATAGGCTTTAAAAGTGCCGACCGTGCACGTTGATTTTGAGCATCATCTTTACTCACATCAACCATGCCATCAGTTAATAAAATAATATGTAACTGGCGACCTTGTGATTGATCTTGAGCATTAAATGAAGCTGACTTAAGGGCAGCGCCAATATCAGTGAATTGGCCAATTGAGGAAATTTGCTGGGCTGCAATGGACGCTTTCTGCTGCCATTGCGTATTTACGTCACCATGAGGAACAATAACTTTAGGGGTATTTGCAAACTGCCAAACGCCAGCTTTACTGCCTATGGGTAGTAACTGAGTTAGCACCTGTAAGGCCGGAATACGTAAATTATTTGGGTCTGTCTGCTTCATACTGCCAGACACGTCAATCAACACACGGATGTCCATTTGATTGGATAGGGACTGGCTCATTACTGCCTGGCTGACAGACATAACGATGATGAAAAGCATCGTACTTATACCACGGAAAGCATGAAACTTGAACATTGATTCAAAACCCAATTATTATTTCTTAACTGACTTACTGTAACACAATCTAACCACACTGCACTAAGCCGTAGTGGGCGTTTTTACTCACCAAGTTGTTGAATTTCAATGATGTGTTCGCCCCAACGAGTCTCCGGCACTTTGGCTTCTGAAATGGCCCATTTGCGTACGGTCATACCCGCTTTAACAGTCGACTTTGGGTCACCGGTAACAAGCGGATGCCAATCTGGCAAATCTTTTCCTGCAGACACACGCCTATAGCCACAAGTTTCTGGCAACCAGTTGTAATCTGCCACATCATCGGGTGTTACTAAGGTGCAATCAGACACTTTATCTTGGCGTGTTTCATACACGCTGCACTTACACGACTTAAGGTCTAAGTATCGACACGCAATGCTGGTGTGATACATCAATGGCACATCATCATCTATTAATTTCTGTAAACAACAACGTCCACAGCCATCACAAAGGGATTCCCATTGCTGGCTCGTCATCTCTTTAGGTGTTGTCGTTTTCCAAAACCCAGTTTGTGTTGAATCTTTCATAAAGTTTAGCTTACCAATAGTGATTAATAGGTAGGGTTAACTGGCGCTTTGTACAGGTCTAACATGTATGTTTCACGCACTGGAGGCATTTGTAGATAGTAGCCCTTTTCGTCAATGTCTGACAATATATCTTCGGCATTGGCTTTGGCTAATTTTCTACCCGCTGTGAGCAACATATCCATACGATGCTCAGGGATACCAAACATAGCCAATAAGGCCTCTGGCACTTGGGTTAATGCTTTCGTTTTATCAACGTATAGGTACATTTCATCTTTCTTTTTGCTTCGATAAATTGAGCAAATAATACGTTTTTTGTTAATCATAGTGCCTCTTGGATCAAGTTATACTCGCTGGCAATCGCTTCAGCAAGAAACTCTTCTCTCCAGCCTTTCCAATTATTGGGTAAGCTAAATGGTTGTTTTTTGCGCAAGCCTTCAAATAACTCTAATAGCTCTTTTTTACGGCCCATTAATTGTACTTGTATGGCGGCATTTTCAGCTTGATCTGTCACCACTTTATGCAAACGCTTGTAGTCTCTATTTTCATTCTTAGACAAAGGCTGCTGTACCCCTGGTAGCACTTCTGATGATGCCGCCATAATAGATAGCCATTGTTTTCCATAGCGCCTTAAACTGCTGGGCCGCATATCTTGGCACTGACCAATTTCATTTAGATCAGCAGGGTTCGTGCGCGCCATTTCAATAAGACTAGTGTCTTTGACAACAAAATTCTTAGGCCTATTTTCATTGCGCGCTACGCCTTCTCGCCAAGCAGCTAGGGCGCGAAGACGGCCTACAGATTTACCCTGTAAGCGCCATGCATTTTTCATTTGCGTATACGCCATCTCTGGGGCAATAGGTTGTTTAGGTTGTGCCAAACGCTGCATGTCTTGCAAAAACCATTGCCAAACACCTTTGTCTTTTAAGCGTTGCGCTAAAATGTCATAACACTGCATCAGGTGAGCCACGTCCATTGCCGCATAATGGCATTGGGAATCTCGCAATGGGCGTTGCAGCCAATCGGAACGGGTTTCACCTTTATCTACCGTCTCTCCTAACAAATCCAGAACTAAGCTTTGATAGCCAGGGGACAAACCCATATCCACAAAAGCAGCAGCTATTTGAGTGTCAGCCATGGGGGTAGGTCGCAATTCCAACCAATGCTGAAATAACTCTAGATCTTCGCTACAGGCATGCATCACCTTAAGGGTGCCTGGATCTGTCAATAATGCTTGCAGTGGCTGCCAATCGTCAATGGTTAAGGGATCAACTAGAAAGGTTTCTCCAGCGGCCGCAAGTTGCACAAGGCCTGGTATAGGGTAAAAAGTATCAACCCTAACAAACTCTGTATCTACTGCTATGGCAGGGGCCTGAATAAGGGTTTGGCAAGCCCGTTGAAGGCCTTTATTGGTATCGATATATTGGTAATTAGCGGACATAGTTAGGTGTAACTCTTACGGCCAGCAAAGGCGTGAGCCAATGTGCCACCATCGACATATTCTAGTTCCCCACCAATGGGGACTCCATGAGCTATACGTGTAACATTAATAGCTTGGGTGCCTAGTTGCTGACGAATTAATTGGTGAATAAAATGGGCTGTAGCGTCGCCCTCTATGGTGGGGTTAGTGGCAATAATTACTTCAGTGATATTTTCATCACTAAGACGGGAAATTAATACGTCCAGTCCAAGTTCATTGGGCCCTATGCCATCCATCGGCGACAAATGACCCATCAATACAAAATATAGCCCCTTAAAACCTGCTCCTTGTTCTATCGCCAACACATCAGCAGGTGTCTCCACAATACATAGCGTAACAGGGTCACGATCTGGCTGAAGGCACATGCGGCATACAGGCGTTTCACTGTGGGTTCTGCACTGTTCACAGCGCCCCACTTGGTCAAGTGCCAGGTTCAAACTTTGCGCTAATACCGCTCCGCCTTCACGGTTACGTTCTAGTATGTGCAGTGCCATACGCTGAGCCGACTTACGGCCTACACCCGGCAAGCATCGCAGAGACTCAATAAGATCATCAATGAGGGGACTAAAAGACATGAACATTAAACCTGTAGTTTGAGCTCAATTAATTAAAATGGCATTTTAAAACCGGCAGGCATACCCATACCAGCGGTCATATCAGACATGTTGCTCTGGCTTGCCTGCTCTACTTTACGCACTGCATCGTTAACCGCAGCAGCCAACAAGTCTTCTAACATTTCTTTGTCTTCGGACAACAATGAATCATCTAATTCTACACGCTTCACGTCGTGTCGCCCGGTCATTACCACTTGCACCAAGCCTGCGCCAGCGGCACCAATAAATTCTGCTTTGGCTAAGTCTGACTGCGCCTGTTGCATTTGTTCCTGCATTTTTTGGGCTTGTTTCATGATGTTGCCCATGCCGCTTTTTAACATATTTATTTCCCGATAATTAGTCTAAGTTTCAATAGGGTTAACAGGTAAAACACTGTTAATGTCTAATTGACCATTAAAAGCCGTGGTTAAACTGGCTACATTAGGGTCTTCTTGCAGTGACGAAATAGCATGTTCTTGATGCTGCGTTTCCCGCCTTTGGCGGCTAGCAAATGGAGTTTCAATTTCAGTTTGGCCAATGTCGATGGTCAACTTCAACTCACAACCAAACATTTCTTCTAGGGCTTGACGAATGCGGCCTTGGTGAGTTGCGTTCAACATGCTGCTTTGACCCTGATCCAAGGTGAATTGTAGGTGTGTCCCTTGTCGCTGATTAAATACCATATTAGCTGCAATACCATGGGTCATGCCAGATACATTAAGGTCGTTAAACACCCGCGTCCAGCTATTTTCGCTTAAATCGGCTAAGGTCCAATCGGTTTGTGGCTTTTCTAGGATCAGCTCTGCTGACATTACAGGCGCCTCTTGCACTGCCGTTAACGTGGCTTGTTGCTCCACAGGCAGCAGTTCTGATGCAGGCTGCTGTTCATACTCAGGCTCATCTTCCCATGGCGGCGAGTCAAATATAGGGGCAGCTATATCA
>Ga0209384_1001670_pt1 | contig 11323 bp, 10 predicted proteins | sample CoawatmetaG05DNA_FD_187511 | JGI IMG/M metagenome (GOLD analysis project Ga0209384, IMG submission 187511) | Marine microbial communities from the West Antarctic Peninsula - Coastal water metaG058-DNA (SPAdes) (version 2) | ecosystem: Environmental > Aquatic > Marine > Coastal ... | reverse complement strand
TCTAGAAGCAGACGCTGGTAGCATGGTAACAGCAGAAGATGTTCAAGACGAACAAAAATTTATGGATAAATTTAAAGGGTTATTACCTGAAAATTTTGATTTTAAAACTGCTGCAATTAAAGGACTTATATCTTCTGCAATTGGTCAACCTTTATTTCTTGCTATCGATATTTTAAAAGGAATAGTCCCTCAAAGAGATCCTAAACAAAATGCATTAGACGAATTGTATGATGTTAAAGATGGAACAATACAAAGTGGTCTTATGCAAGGTTATAACCCTGTATCAGGTAATCCTTTAGATCCAAATTACGGACTACAAGATGCCTATCAGAAAAGAATTGAGACAATAGAAAAAACATTAGCAAATAAATATTCTGATGGAGATTATACTGACACTGAATTAGACGAAAGACTTGCAGAGTTAAAAGCGGCAAAAGAAAAAGAAAAATCTATATTAGATAACCTACAATATGGAAACGCAGAAGAAATAAAAGATGGTATCGATGCAGCTGACGATGATTCAGAAGATGATATGCTTGATGCGCTTGAACCAGAGGATATCGACGATGCTTCTGACGGTGATCTATCAAACCCTGGCGGTGGAATAGATATTTCAGGCATAGAAGCAGAAGATGAAGAAGAAGATTTAGAAGAAGATTTAGTTGATGTTGAAGCAATTCAAGCCAATATAAAAAAAGCAGAAAAAGCAAAAGCAGATAAAGCAAAAGAAGCAGAAATTGAAGCAAATCAACAAAAGGCTAAAGAAGAAGCTGATAGGATTCAAAATGAGAAAAAAGCAGCAAAAGCAGTAGCAGATAAAGCTAAAGCAGCAAAAGAAGCAGAAATTGAAGCAAATCAACAAAAGGCTAAAGAAGAAGCTGATAGGATTCAAAATGAGAAAAAAGCAGCAAAAGCATTAGCAGATAAAGCTAAAGCAGAAGAAGACATGCAACAAAAAATAAAAGATGCTGAAGAAGCACAAAAACAAAAAGAACAAAACGATTATAACGATAAAATAGAAAAAGCAATAGAAGAGGCAAAAAAAGATCCAACCAGTGGTATGGGCAGTTGTTTCATAGCAGGTACTAAAGTTACTATGGCTGATGGCACACTTAAAAATATTGAAGATGTTGAAGTTGGAGATAAAGTAAAAGGACACAAAGAAGAAAACACAGTTATTAAACTAGATCCTACTTTACTAGCAGATAGAAAATTATATTCATTTAATAATAATGAACATTACTTCTTTACTTCAGAACACCCATTCATGACTGAAGAAGGTTGGAAATCTATCAAACCAGAAAAAACAAAAGAACGTGATGGTATAGAACTTTACAAACAATTAAAAGGTGAATTAAAAGTTGGTGATAAACTTGTAACAGATAATGATTCAATTGAAATTACAGATATTAAATCAAAAGAAATGAACAATCCTGAAATGCCTTTATATAATTTTAACGTTTCAAATGATAGTTCATATATTGCTGATGATTATGTGGTTCACAACAAGGGTTGTTTTATTAAAGGAACTTTAATTACAATGGCGGATGGAACTACTAAACCAGTAGAGCAAGTTGATCTTGGAGATGAAGTTGCAGTAGGTGGTAAAGTATTTGCAGTGGGTAGATTTTTAAATACAGAATTATATGAATACAAGGGTATCAAAGTATCTGGTAGTCACATGGTAAATGAAGATGGTACTTGGATGAGAGTTAGAGATACTAAACATGGTAAATCACTAGGTGATGATCAAAACACTGTTTATGTATTTGGTTCTGAAAATAGAAGAATTTTAATTAATGGTATTTTATTTACAGATTATTTTGAAGTAAATGAACAAGACATGTTAATGAATGATGAAAAAGATTTTTTTAATAATTCTAAAAAATATGGAAAAGTTATCGACGAACACAATGTTGAAATTTTAAATGCAAACTAGAAAATGGAATTTAGATACTGATTATAAGTATCTAGTTAAATGGTGGAAACAACATGAATTTGGAGTAGTCCCAAAAAATTGTTTACCTCCTACGGGTATTATAATTAGTCAAGATAACAAACCTGTATGTGCAGGAGGGATTTATTTTGGCGCTGGTACAAAATTTGCTTTTATGGAGTGGATTGTAGTTGATAAAGAAACTGGTTTAAAAACAGCGCATAATGCTTTAAAATTATGTGTAGAGGAACTTATAAAAATGGCAAAAGAAAACGACATAGATTTATTATATACAGTGACGGCAGATAAATCTTTGCAAAAAAGATACCTTAAATATCATGGGTTATCTGTTGCAGAAAAAAGTGCTACTACTTTTTTAAAAAATATTTCTAAAAAAAACTACGCTGATTTAGATTGGATTACAGATGGCATCTAAAGACGCTCTTCAAAAAATAGAATCCCACGAAAAACTTTGTAGAATCATGCAGAAACAAACTCACGATAAAATTTTAAAACTAGAGCGACAAATCAATAGAGTAGAAAGTATTTTATTGGTGTCAGTGGGTACGTTAGTTGCAGGCATGGCTAGTGTTATAGCAATGTTAATTGCTAAAATTTGAGCGCGTTACGCGTATATCCTATAATTTCTTATATTGTGGTGGTTTTTAATTTAACGGCCAATGAAAACATAGGGATTCGAAAAAACCGAATCAAATTCGCTCGTTAGAGCAAGACACCACCACGTTGCCTTTTAGATGAACTTCGATCCCTATTCATAAAACTCTATATCCAATCTTTTAATTCTTCACCCATAACTTTAGATGCAATATTAATTTTATTACGTAAAGCTTTTACAATTCTTTCATCTACAGTGTCTTTACATATTATATCAATATAAGTCATAGGATATTTTTGACCAATACGATCAATTCTAGCCTCACTTTGTGTTCTAAATTCTAGGTTATAACCATTAGAGAAATAAATCATGGTGCTAGCTGCAGTTAGTGTGATACCAAAACCACCTGTTGCAGGTGTGCCAACAAAAAATCTACATTTAGGATCGTCTTGAAATTTTTTAATGTTTTCTTGTCTTATATCTTTTGGAGTCAAGCCATAATAATCGACAACAGAACCTTCTCCGTATTCTTTAGTTATGGCTTTTATAATTTGTGCAATGTCTTTTTGCCAATGACCCCATATAACAACTTTACCTTCTATTTCACTTAATACATCAACTAATTCTGTAATACGGTTGTTAGGTATGTCTTGCGTTGTACCATCATCTGCTGTAAAATGTCCGCACGTTATTTGTTGCAATCGCATTAGTTGAGTCATTACAGTTGTTGTACTAACCATCTTACCATTTAAAACTGCAAGTGCTTTTTCTTTCATTTGTTTATATAGTTTTTCTTGATCTGGACTTAGTTGTACAATACGTTTAACAAAAGTTTTTTCAGGTAAATCTAAACAATCATCTTTTAATACTCTGTACGAAAAAGGCTCTAATTTAGCGGATAATTCACCTAAATTATGATAGCCAACAACAATTTGTACGGATCTACCATTAAAATTAGCATTCTTCATAATTGCATATCTAGTTCTAAAACCATAATAAGATGCATGACCTAATAACCATGGATCTAAAAATTGACATTGCGTGTATAAATCTAAAGGTGACTTTGTAACTGGAGAACCTGTAAGTATTCTTCTGTACTTAGAATGTTTAGCTAACCCTAAAATATTTTTAGTTCTTTTTGCAGTAGGGTTTTTAATTGTAGTAGACTCATCAATTGCAATCAATGTATTGTGGCAGCTTAAAAATTTACTAGCAAAATCTACACCTTTTTTAGTAGAAAAAGATTCTACATTCATAATTAAAATATGTAATTCTTCACCTGTTTCAAACAAAGTATTTAATTTTTTTTCTTGTGTTTTATTAATCATAGCTTGCCACAAAACCATTTTTTTATCTATGTGGTCTACAAGGTGAGTAGGTATTTCAGAGTCATGCCAGTTTTGATAAACACCTTTAGGTGCTATAATTAACAAGCCATTAATTTTACCTTTATCGTAAAGCATAGATACATTATCTATTAATACTTTAGATTTACCTGTACCCATTTCCATAAAATAGGCATAAGCTTCTTTGTTCCATGACTTTTCCAACGCTTTTAATTGATGCGCGTATGGCTTAGTCTTAAATTTATAATTAATCATTTTATTTCTTCTTTCTGGTTGACAAGTTAACATTAATGAGTATATTGTCAAGCATGAAAGAAAATATATCGCAAAATGAGCCTATTGTTTATTTGTTACAAGAGGTACCCGGTACTAAAATTGGTCGTCCAAAATATAATATTATTGGCGCTCAAAAATTTGGTGAGATAAAAGTTCTCTTACGTGAGGACACCCAAATTGTTAGGAGCCCGGGTCCGATAACTTATCAACTTAGAAGGTTACTAAAAGATTATACAGATAAAGATTATTTATTATTATCTGGAGATCCAAAAGTAATTGGTCTAGCAATAGCGGTCGCATGTGATATAAATAATGGAAAGTACACTACGTTAACTTGGGATAGACAAGAGAAAATGTATTACCCGACCGAGTTCAACATACATGAAAGAGGAGAAATAAATGAGCAAGATAAATTATGAAGAAGACAGAGTACAATCAGTAACGCAAGCTGATGACGCTAAAACTTTATCTGATAAAGTTATAGAGTTAAAAAATTTAGAAGATGAAATTCAAAACGCAGAAGAAAGCGTTTCTAAATTAAAAGAAAAAGCGAAAACATTATCACAATTTGAAATACCAGTGATGATGGAAGAAATGCATATTACAAAATTAAAGCTGAAAGATGGTGAATCTGTAGAGATTAAAAAAATCTATGGTGCATCAATTCCTCCTCAACATCAGGAGCAAGCTTTTACATGGCTTCGAGAGAACGGCCTTGGTGATATTATTAAAAATGATATTACCGTTACCTTTGGCCGGGGCGAAGACAACAAGGCGAGCGAATACGCAACCCTTGCACAAGGTCAGGGGTTTGAACCCGTCCAGAAAATTGGCGTTCATCCCCAGACACTTAAAGCAGTAGTTAGGGAGCGTCTCGAATCTGGACAAGAGATGCCCTCTGACATAATTAAAACTTACGCAGGTAACAGTACAAAAATAACTAGGAGATAAATATGAGTGACGAGAAACAAGTAGCAGTAAAAGAAGAAGCAGGATTACCTTCATCAGTTTTGTTTGAAGATGATGCTGCATCAGGTTTTGAGAATGTAAAGACAAGTAGTTTGGCTTTACCCATCTTAAAACTTTTACAAAATGGTTCTGGAGAAGCACAAAAACGTAATCAAAATTATGTTGAAGGTGCAGATCCTGGAATGCTTTTAAATACAGTAACTAAAAAACTGTACAATGGAGCAGAAGGAGTAACAGTTATTCCTTGCCACTATAAACTAGAGTATCAAGAATGGGCAGATTTTGGAACTGGTTCAGGTAGACCAGAAAACATTTTTGCAGATGGTTCTGATATTTTAGCACAAACAACCCAAGATGGCGGCGGTAAAGATAGACTAGAAAACGGTCATTACATCTTAACTGTTGGTCAACACTATGTGTTGATAATTGGAGATGATGGTTCTGCTGAGCAGGCTTTAATTTCTATGAGTTCATCGCAGGGTAAAATAAGTAGAAAATGGAACTCTATGATGATGTCCATTTCATTAGATGGAAAGAACGGTCCTTATACACCGCCATCATTTAGCCATGCTTATAAACTATCCACTGTCTTAAATTCTGGCAAAGGTAATCAATGGTATGGTTACAACGTAGTCAAAGATGGTCCGGTAACGGATGCAAATTTGTACGAACGTGCCAAAACGTTTTACACAAGCTTAGCCGGCAAGTAGTGTGAATTTGGGCGGTAGAGGGAGACTGAAGCCGCCCATACAACAGAGTGGATATGACAGAACTAGAAAAATTTATAAATATATTTGAAGGCTTAAATAGTGCCTATGGTCAAACTGTAAAAACAGATCAGTTTAGCGAAAAAGGTAAGCACAAAACTAAGTCATTCACAATTAAAAATGATGTAACTAAAAAGTTATGGGAAGAGCACCTTAAAGGTAGCGATCCTGGACTTGGTATTGTTCCAATCAATCAAGACAATAAATGTAAATGGGGTTGTATAGATATTGATACATATCCTTTTGATCATAAAAAATTTATAGCAAAACTAAAAGAAAAAAACATACCTATGATTGTGTGTCGATCTAAATCTGGTGGTGCTCATGCTTTTATTTTTACAAAACAATTTGTACCAGCAGCTGTAATGAGAGCAAAATTAAAATTGATTGCATCAGCAATGGGTTTTGCAGGTGCAGAAATATTTCCTAAACAAGATTATATAAGAGTAGATAGAGGCGACACCGGCAGTTTTTTAAACTTACCTTATCATGCGCATGAGAGAACTGTAAGATATGCTTATGGCATTGAAGGCAATGTATTATCATTAGAGGAGTTTTTTGAAGTACATGAGAATACTGCATTAGATGAAACAAAAATAAATGAATTAAAAATAGCTGCAGACAAAGAAGAGAAAGATGATTTTAAAGGCATGCCACCATGTTTAGTTACATTATTAAGTGATGGTGTACCAGATGGTCAAAGAAATAATTGTATGTACAATGTTGGAGTCTATCTTAAAAAAAGATATCCAGATAAAGATGAATGGCAAGGACATATGTTTACTTACAACAAACAATTTATGGACCCACCATTAGATGCAAACGAAATAAATACATTGATAGGATCTTTAGATAGCAAAGACTATCAATATAAATGTAAAGATGAACCTATTCATAGTTTCTGTGATGCAAAAAAATGTGCATTAAGAGAGTTTGGTGTAGGAGATAATGCACCAACACCAGAGATATCAGAGATTAGAAAATATGATTCTGATCCACCAATATACTTTGCAACTATTGATGGTGAAAGTGTTGAGGTAGATGATATTACATTACATGATCCAGAGAAATTTTCATTAGCATGTATGAATCAAATTGGTAAACCAATGATGCCAGTTGCTAAAAATATGTGGCGTAGATTATTAATTAAATTATTTGCAACTTTAGAAATTATACCTGCACCGGATTCATCTAAACTAGATGTACAGTTGAGAGAAATATTGGCAGATTACATAAACAAAACACCTGGAAAAGAATTAAAAGATGTGATGAGAGGTATTGCGTTTACAGATCCTGATGGTTTTACATATTTTAAATTTAAAGACTTTTGGAAGTTTTTATTAAAAACTAAATCATGGGCAGAGAAAACTTACCCTAAACAAAAGACAATGAGATTTTTAGAATCTTTGTTTGAAGCAGAAGAAGCTACACCTAAAGTAGGTACAAAAACAATTAGACTATTAAAAATGCCTACAGTTAAATTAGATAGGCCTAACCCTAGAACAACGAAAGTAGAAAAATCACCATGGCTATAGTAAAGAAGATAATGGGACCACCAGGTACCGGTAAAACATATAGACTAGTAAACCATTATTTAAAAAAAGAATTAGAAGAACATAAAACTAATCCTGAAAATATTGCATACATTACATTTAGTAGAGCTGCAGCAGAAGAAGCAGAAGAAAGAATCACAGAGTTATTCCCTAATTCTAAATTAAAATACATATCAACCATGCATGCTATGGGTATGAGACAATCAAATATTGATGCCAATACTCAATTATTAACTGGTAAAAAATGGAATAGATTTAAACAACAGTATCTAGAATGGCAAAACACATCTTTTGAAACTACAATTGATGCATCAGGTAACCCTAGATATCAAAATACACATTTACAAATTATACAATACTCAAGATCTAAATTAATATCTATTGAAGATGCTGCTGTAGAGTTACAGAAACACCATGACATAGACGTTGATTCTACAATACAATTAGAAACAGATTTAAAATCATTCAAAGAAGGGACCAATATGGTTGAGTTCTATGATATGATTAACAAGTTTGTTGAGGAAGATCGATGTCCTCCACTCGATGTCATCTTCCTCGATGAAGCCCAAGACCTTAGTGCACATCAATGGAAATGTTTTGATTACATAAAATCAAAATGTCAACGAGCCTACATGGCAGGTGATGATGACCAAACTATCTATGGGTTTCAAGGTGCTGATGCTAATTGTTTTATGGCACAAGAAGGTGAGAGAGATGACCAAGAAATATCTCGTCGAGTACCTAGAAGCGTGCATCAAGAAGCAATCAAAATATTAAATCAATTAACTACTCGGATAGATAAGAAATGGGTACCAAGAGATGCAGAAGGTAATGTTTATAAAAATTATACATTAGATGAGATTGATTTTTCTGCAGGTAATTGGATGATACTAGCTAGAACAAATAAACTTCTTATAAATATATCAGAGCATTTTTATTCTTTAGGTATTAGATTTAAATCTAAAACAAATACTAGACTACCTAACTCTGTTGTTGAAGCATACCAAGTTTGGGTGAGGTTAAATCAAGGAGCATTTGTATCTGGAGAAGAGGCACAAACAGTCTATCAATATTTACTGGTTAAGAAGGGGCATGTAGCGAGAGGCTTTTCTGATGGTAAAAGTTTACAGAATGAAAAAAGTGTTGATCTAATTAAATTAAAACAAAACCATGGTTTATTAATAGAAGGTGATTGGCAACAATTAAATATACCAGAGCAGTATAAAGAATACATGCAAACCTTGCTAGAACGTGGTGATGATTTAATGAAGAAACCAAATATAGAACTACTTACATTACATGGATCTAAAGGTAAAGAATGCGAAAACGTTTGTTTGTTTCCAGACTATGGCACAGAAGGACAAGATGAATTTATATATCGTGGTGCATATGAAGATCCTGATCCAGAACATAGGTTATTTTTTGTAGGCACAACTAGAGCAAAAGAAAATTTATATCTGATGCAGCCTACGTCCGATTATTATTACACAATAGGAGAACCCATAGTATGAACCCAGCAGCAGCGGATTTATTTTTTTTATTAATGTTAACTTTTTATTTTGCAAATAGAATATTTATAGGAGGAGTAATATGAAAACATATGACAAACAAATAGGTGGAAACCATTACCAAAAATATAAAATACAGCCAAGCAAGTTTGTAATAGAGAACAAATTGCTTTACCCGGAAGGGTGTGCTATAAAGTACATCATAAGACATAGAGACAAAGGAAAGAAACAAGACTTAGAAAAAGCAATACACTTTATAGAAATGATAATTGAAAGGGATTACAAATAATGTTTGAAGCACCTACTGAATGGATAAGTCCAGAGTCATTCCCTGATTTAAAAGACCACAAATATATAGCAATTGACTTAGAAACAAGGGATCCAAATTTAAAATCACGAGGTTCTGGAGCATTAGTTGGTGATGGAGAAATTGTAGGGATAGCTGTAGCTGTAGAAGGTTGGTCTGGATATTATTCTTTTGGACATGCAGAAGGTAATTTTTTTGACAAAGCAGCTGTAATGGGTTGGATAAAAGAAGTGTGTGCTTTACCAAATGTAAAATTATTTCACAACGCAATGTATGACGTGTGTTGGTTAAGAGCATACGGTGTACAAATCAATGGCCACATTGTTGATACAATGGTCATGGCATCATTAATAGATGAGAATAGATTTCATTACTCATTAAATAGTTTATCCATAGATTATCTTGGACAAGTTAAAGATGAAACATCACTACGTGCTGCAGCAGACAAAGCAGGCATAGATGCCAAAGCAGAGATGTGGAAATTACCTGCAATGTATGTTGGAAAATATGCTGAAAAAGATGCTGAGTTAACATTATCTTTGTTTAAAAAATTATCAGTTGAGATTAAAAAACAAGAACTTACAAAAGTATTTGATCTTGAGACACAATTGTTTCCGTGTCTTATAGATATGAAATTTAAAGGCGTTCGTGTGGACGTTCAAAAAGCTCATACAATAAAGAAACAGCTAGCATCACAAGAAGAAAGCTTACTCCTAGAAGTAAAAAAAGACACAGGAATAGAACCTCAGATATGGGCAGCAAGAAGTATTGCAAAAGTTTTTGATAAACTTGGTTTAAGTTATGTAAGAACTGCAAAAACACAGGCACCTTCTTTCACTAAAAATTTTCTTCAAGAACATAAAAATCCAATCGTTAATAAGATAGCAAAAGCTAGAGAGATTAACAAGGCCCATACTACATTTATTGATACAATTATTAAACATCAACATAAAGGTAGAATACATGCGGATATAAACCCTATTAGAGGCGATAGTGGAGGCACTGTAACAGGTAGATTCTCATACTCTAATCCTAATCTCCAACAGATTCCAGCGAGGAACAAGCAGATAGGACCTATGATTAGATCGTTATTTCTTCCAGAAGAAAACCATACTTGGGGTTGTTTTGATTACTCTCAACAAGAACCAAGATTAGTAGTTCACTACGCAGCCACAAAGTTTAAAGGTGATGAAGAAGTTACAGATATTGTAGAGAAATTTCAAAACAATTCTGTAGATTTCCACCAAGCTGTTGCAAACATGGCAAACATATCTAGAACAGAAGCTAAAACAATTAACCTTGGATTGTTTTATGGTATGGGTAAAGCTAAACTACAAGCAGAGTTAGGTATATCTACAAAAGATGAAGCATCAAAATTATTTAATAAATACCACGATAGTGTACCTTTTGTAAAAGATTTATCTGATGCAATATCTAGAGATGGAGCAGCTTTTGGTTACATAAAAACTTTTGGAGGTAGAAGATGTAGATTTAATAAATGGGAAATTGCAGAATGGAACGCAGGTAAACTTGTGCCACCTACAAGTAAAGCAGATGCAGAAGCTGCGTATTTTAAAAAATATCCAAAAGCAACTACAGCTAATATTAGAAGGGCTATGACTTACAAAGCGTTAAATAAATTAATACAGGGATCAGCAGCAGATATGACTAAACAAGCTATGTTAGATTTATATAGAGAAGGCATTGTACCACACATACAAATACACGATGAATTGGACATTTCTGTAAAATCACCAGAGCAAGCTAAGAAAATTATTGAGATTATGGAGAATGCTGTTACATTAAAGATCCCCAATAAAGTTGATTATGAACATGGAAATAGTTGGGGAGAAATAAATGGATAATTATTATGGCTTACCTAAACGCAAATATACCAGCAACCTACGCGCAAATAAGAAGAGAGTATTTATATGACTGTAAAAAACATCACGGAGAAGTTGAGGACTGCATTATCTTTGGGATCACATGCATGGGTGGTAGGGCTATTTTATGGCATGCTATCATGGAAAACGGCGCAATATTTT
>Ga0209384_1001663_pt1 | contig 11343 bp, 8 predicted proteins | sample CoawatmetaG05DNA_FD_187511 | JGI IMG/M metagenome (GOLD analysis project Ga0209384, IMG submission 187511) | Marine microbial communities from the West Antarctic Peninsula - Coastal water metaG058-DNA (SPAdes) (version 2) | ecosystem: Environmental > Aquatic > Marine > Coastal ... | reverse complement strand
TTTGAAAGGGGGGAATCCTGGGGTGGTTTCAGCGTTATCAAGCACAATGCCCATCATGATAATTCCTGTATTATGGATTGCCACAAAAAATTATTCAGGCCACTTATCTGTTTTGGGTGCTCTAATAACATGCATTGGTGCTGCTATTATTTTCTTAAGTTAGTAGTAATTTCACCTATTAATTAAAAATATAAAATAATTTGGAATAAAATTAAATAATGATCGTTAGCCTTATTAGTTAAACAAAATGAATAAACTAAGGAGAACAAAAATGAAAAAAACACTAATCGCACTAATCACTATCGCTGGTATCAGCTTAGGAACATCAACTTCTGCACAAGCTGGTTATATGACTTGTAGTACTTGGTTGGGCACAACTACTTGTTACTGGAACAACTATTAAAAAATTCCTCCTCTGCCACCCACAAATGTGGGTGGCAAAAAAATGGAATAAAAATTTAATTCAAACGTTAACTTAAAGAAGGAGAAAAAATGAACTTTTTAAATAATATTAATTGTTACGCTCAATCTATAGATAATATTAATTCATTAGACTTAATATTAGCTTACACGCCTTATCTTTGTGGGTAGGGCAATGATTAGTAATAAAATTAAAATACTCATAACGATTATATCTTTATCGATTTCTTATACTTTACATGCCGGATGCATTACATACGGTGATGGCATCTTAGATGTCTTTGATAATGATTGTGATAATGATGGTATTATAGACATGTTTGATAATGACTATGATAATGACGGAATTATAAATAGTTTTGATAATGACTATGATAATGACGGAATTATAAATAGTTTTGATAATGATAACGATAATGATGGTATTATAAATAGTTTTGATAATGATGCTGATAATGATGGTATTATTGATGCCTTTGATAATGACATGTGGTAGAGAATAAATTTAGAAAGTGTTAGAATTATTAAATGAAATTCTGTTTAATATTAATTAGTTTTTTCTTATTAAATATACCATTACATGCATCAGTGCCAATAACGGAATGTGATAAGTATGTAGCTGACCCCGATGATATTAATAAGCCAGAAAATATAATTGGCACATACTATGAAGATATAATTGAAAATGATTTTGCAGTAGCTGCCTGCTTAGATGCAGTAAATAATTATCCCAGTGAAAAAAGATTTAATTATCAACTTGGTTTAATTTACTCGAAACAGAAAAAAGAAGATCTAGCATTAGAGCAGTTTTATTTATCAACAGATATAAATAAACCATATCCAGGTTCTTATTTTGAAATAGGTTATATTTTTAGATTAAGAGAACAGCATGATAAAGCGATAGAAAACTTTCAACGAGCAGTAGAACTAAATTATCTTCCAATTATATCTAAAACCTATATGGCAGAAGGGCTATATTTATCAGAAAAATATAACGAAGCAGAAAAAATATACTCTGAGCTTTTAAAGATATATAAGGATAGAAATTTTGAATTAGGCCGAGATAATAATAGATTTTCCCCTAGTGTATTAGAAATAATTCATGTTGATTTATCAACAATTCATGAAGATAAAAAAAATTATAAAAAAGCTATAACAATACTTAATAATTTAATTACAAATTATGAGAAATGGGAAGATCCTTTAAATAAATACTATCAAGAGAACTACGAATTTTATTACACTTTTTCAGAATTATATAGTTGGATAGCAATGGATTACATTGATCTCGATGATGGACTTAGTGCGGTTTATAATTATGAAAAATCTCTTGAATATGACTCTAATAATCTTGGATCCTTGATAAATTTAGGCTGGATCTATGATGGTGGAGAAGGAGGTATTACTCAAAATTATCAAAAAACTCTTGAATATTATGAGCATGCTGCAGAGTTAGGACATCCTCTAGCATTAAATAATCTAGCTTTAATGTATGAAGAAGGTAAGGGTGTTGAAATTGATTATGATAAGGCAAAAGAGTTTTATGAGAAATCTTATTCCCTAAAAACATCAGCTTTATCATACTATAATCTAGCATATTTTTATACATACGGTTATGGAAGTAAAATTCAAAATAAAAATCCTACTAGAGCCACAGAAATAATTACAGAATTTCTCAATATTTATAAAGAGTCAGGATATGCAACTTTTGATGAGGAAAAAGAATATGTTGATGATACTTTAGAAGATATCAAACAATTATTAAGTGATATAGAAAATGATAATTTAGTTGAAAATTTTCCTTTAGGGCTAGAAGGCCAATGCTCATCCCTTGATGCAGATACTTATACAGGGTCTACTAGAAATGAACTTTTCCAGAAATGTTTAAAACTTGCAGAAGCTGGCAATATTGAAATAACTAATATCATCGCTGATTTTTATAAAAGAGGGATTATGGTTAAGCAAAATTATCAAGAATCAGCAAAATGGTATATGCATGCAATCAATCAAAAATATACAGATGATTATCACTTTTATAACGCAATATTTAACCTCTCAAAACTTTCTATTAATGGTTATTTTAAATTAGATTATCCCGTCACAAATTTACTTGATACTCTATTAAACAGTTCGGATTTCAAATCTGAAGCGAATTTTATTTATGGTTTAATTTATCGATACGGAATTGAAAAAGAAATAAATTATGACAGGTCCATAGAATATTTTAACAGAGTTATTTTAAGTGAAATACAGAATCTGTCCGTTAAAGCTGAAGACAATATTAATGCTATTAAATCAATTAAAGCGGGTTATGCGGTAGAGAAAAATATTATCGATTATTTTCCATCTACTTTTAGTGGTATATATGCTTGGGATAGTATTTTGGTTGCAGAAAATCAAATAATTGATGAATTTAAAGTTGATAAAATATCTAGGCTCGGTCCTGATAGATATAGATTTAATGGGTTGATAAAATTTGATGATGGTATTTCATCTGAATTTCAGGGATTTTTAGATTCAAGATTAAATAATTTTGAATTCAAAGAGTCAAATCCAAAAGATGAACAAGGAAGGTTATTAGAAGATGGGGACTACGTCCTAAATGGTGTATTTAAGGGCTTTTTTACAAACAACTATGAAGAGATAAATGGTTATTTTATTCCAGATCATACTGGAGATATTGGGCTATTATCACTTAAACTTTCATCAGAAAGAAAAAATCTAAACAAAGTTGAAACCCTCCCTTTAAATTTTGGAAATTATCATGCTTTAGTTATAGGCAATAATGATTACATAAATAATGCATCACTTAATATGGCCATTTTAGATGCTGATGCAGTAGCAAATGTATTAAGAAATAAATATGGGTTTGAAGTTACAGTTATTAAAAATGGTACCAGAAGAGATATTTTATCAACGCTTAATAGTTTTAAAAAAACACTTAAAAGAGAAGATAATTTATTAATTTATTATGCAGGACACGGAGCCGTCGACGAAGCTAAAAGAGGATATTGGCTGCCTGTAGATGCTGACAATGTCATTACACAAGATACAACTCAATGGATTTCTAATGATGATATATCCAATATACTATCAAGAATTAAATCTAATCATATTCTTGTTATAGCTGACTCGTGCTTTTCGGGGTCTTTAACTACAAGAGGTTCAGATGCAAATTTATCAAACGACGATAAAGTAAATATTTTTAAAAATATGATTGATAAGAAAACAAGAAGAGCTCTTACTTCAGGTGCTAATGAACCAGTCCTTGACTCAGGAGGTGATGGACATTCAATTTTTGCAGACTCTTTTTTAAAAATTTTAAGTAATGTTGGTTCTCCTATAAGTACAGGTGATATTTATAGTCAGTTAAGCCCGATGGTTTCTTCACGAGCAGATCAGTCTCCTCAATATGGAGTAGTTCAAAAAAGTGGGCATGATGGTGGTGACTTTATCTTTGTCCCAATTAATTAGCTACTCACCTATTAGGACAAATGGCGCCCAATAAAAAGGATGAGGATTTTTTATCAATTAGTTCAGATGCTTTGCTGTGACCCTCAAAAACTTCTTCAGCATTGACAGTAAAAAAAAAAATAAGATTTATTATAGAAATAAGTATTAATTTATTCATTAATTATTAACTGCCCAAAAACATAAATGAACTCCAATAAAATGGATGTGAGTATTTTTCTTTATGATCTAAAATAGCTTCTCTAAGAGCATCAGAGTAACTATTCGTTTTAATATTAGAATAAAAGTTTTTCATGAGTTCAGCTGTTGATTGACTATCTACTGGCCACCTAGAAATCATCATTTTTTTAGCTCCAGACATATAGAATGATCTTGCTAGCCCAGAAAAAAGTAAATCAGAACCTTTGCCAGAAGCAATGGTTTTGCAAGCAGAGAGTATAACTAAATCAATGTTCATTTGATTTTTAATGATTTCACTTGCAGTAAGTAAGCCTCTATCAATATTTTTTTTATTGTAAGATAGTACAAGTGCTGGCTCCTTAACTACTAAGTTATCTTTTTCTACAGCATGAGTTGCTATTGAAAGAATATTTATTCTCATATTTTGAAGTGAATAAAAAGACTCTTCACTAGCTTCATCTAAGAGAAAGATTTTACTATTATCAAAAGCATTTGATCCCGCTAAGATTTCATCTTTAGTTTCTGGTAAATGAGATAAATTAGAATAGAAAATGTCTAAATCTTGGCTCTTAGAAACAGTGGTTCTTAGGATATCAGTATTTAGAAGAATTTTTTTTGAATTAGCTTTATTAAAAGTTGGATTACCTATGCCAACAAAATCATAGTTATAAATATCACTATTGGTAATTTCATTTTTGAAAATTAAATTAATATACTTATTATTTCTAAAAATTGTTAATTCTAATATTTTTCCTTTTTCAATGTCTCTAATTTTCCATAAGATTTCAGAATGTTTATAATTATCTATACCAATACCATTAATTTTTATAATCACGTCATTTTTCTTTAATCTTTTGTGTGCATTTGTATTTGCATGTACTTTTGTAATTAAAATGCCAGGATTTTTCTTTTTAAAATCTAAATCTACACCTAGCCTGTAAATGTCGTGTTCTCTTTGATAATGAAAGTGTTGAATTGAGGGATAATATGAGAATTTTAAATTATTTATTAAATATTTTTTATTATCATTGATTAAAGTTCCAAATGGTAGATTACTAATTGTTTGAGATGGAATTATTGACACGAAATCAATCCCTTTTTCAAGTGGAGTAGTTTTGGCTATATCCCTAAATAAAATTTGATAAACTTTATTTGCGTTTTTTTTGTCTATTAGTCTTAAAGGATCATCTAGGCTTAATAAATGTGACTTGATTTTTTTTGTTAAATCTTCTTTTGAAAACCAGAAAAGATTAGTTGAAATGTTGCCATAACTTTTATTTCTTCTAATATCAAAACGCAGTATTGTTTTTTCAGTTTCATAAAAGTACAATATTAACTCATTGGTTTTTACTTGTTGCTCAATGTCATAAAGATTAATTTTTTTAGCAAAATCTGATAAATTTTCATCAAAATTCCCTTTTTTTTTAATATCATTGAATATTTTATTTATCTCAATCTGTAATTCTGAAATTTTATCTGTATCTCCTTTTTTTATATGCGTTACTAGGTCTTTTTCTAAATTCATAATATTAATAAAATTATTATGGAATTCTGAACTTTTTTGATCCTCAAATACTTTATTTATTTGCTTTGGCAATTTAATTGAACCAAATATTTTCTTTGACTTGTCTGTGATTTTATTTGGAAGTGGTAAAAAATCTAATAATTGATTGCCTGTGCTGACAATTATATTCTGTTTATTAAGATAATTTGAATATTCTAAATATTTTATAGAATTACTTACTTCATTGTGTGCGCTTAGCTGCGAGAGTCTAAATAAAAATTCGTGTATCATTCTTCTATCCCAAATTTCTTTATTTTTCTCTTTTTCTGTTTTGTTTAAGCTCTGCACAAAATTAGAAATATTATTATAAAAAAAAAGATATGAATTGATGAGGTGATCAACTTCGATTTTGACATCAGTATCTGTATTAAGATAATTAATATCTTTAGAAATTAGCTTGGTTAGATATCCTTGAATTAAAGTTAAGGTTTCTAGGGCATTATCACCATCCCCTAAGTAGATATATGCATTAGCCTTTCTTCTTAAGATTTTAGTATTGTACAAGCTTATGTCATTTATATTTGCTGCATTAACTTTTTTAATAACTTGTTCGTATTGACGCGACCCCATTAGGTCTTTGGTTACAGTGTTTAAATCATTAATTTTAATGATTCCTATATTTGAATTTTTAGAAAAAGATAATTTATAATTCTCAAAAATTTTTGGATGTTCTTTTGCTCTTTGAGAAATAGCTTGCTCCAATATACTAAGTACTTTTAAGTCGTCTGCAATCTTGATGTCTAATTTACTTTTAATATTATGATAAATATTAAAAAGTTTTTCAGCTTCGTATTCTTTTTTTTTAATATCCTTATTATTTATATTTTTATCAAATAGCATTAGGTCATATGTTAATTTCATTTCATAATAAATTGCATCATATTCAGAATTAGTTTTTTTATATAATTTTTGTAATTTTTTAAGACTAATTTCGAAGGCATCTAAATCAATATCAAAATATAAATTATAATGAAGATCACTTAAGATATTAACATAGTCAAAAAAAAACTGTTCTGATTCATTTAGATTTTCTTTTCCTATAGATTCTAATTTTATTTTATATTTAAAATAAGTGCCTTTTTGCTTTTCAACACTTGATGCCATCAATATATGGTGTAGTCCTGAAATTCGGAAAAGGTTTTGTTCGCTAGAAATCAAATGGTCTACTAAGCTTAGAAAATGACTATCTGTTGAGTTATTGCTTATGTAGTTTTGTCTTTTTTTTAAGAAATAGGATATATACATAAAATATTGATCTCCAGCATGATATGTTTCATATAAGTACTTACATTCTTTGATGAAATATTTTTCAATGATATCACTTTTAATTTCTTTAAACTGATATTCTGCGTATGCTCTTATGGAAATGCATTTATCTGCATTTGGAACTAATAGGCTGCGGGTTAGTGATATGCCGGGTCTGTGGTCATACCCACCATTGAGTTCTATTAACTTTAGAAAATGCTCAAACTCATGGTCTCTCAGTTGGACTCCATATTTTGTGGCATAATCAATAATTAAAGTGAAGTAAATTAACTCGTCGTTATTGAATTCATCATCTTCCTCGTCAAACATACTTTTCAAAGCTATTGCATTATCTAGATAGAGTCGCTTATCTTTAGAAAAATCAACTAAGTCTATGACTGACTTTACCTTTTCAGTCAGATTTTCTTCATTATTATTAATTTCTAAAAGGCTGGCAAAAGCGCTCTTAATCATGATAAATGGCAGTAAAATAATAATAAAATAGTTTTTAATTAATTTGGAATAAAGATATCTATTCATCGTTATAGGTAATAATTATACATCAAAAGTGTATAATTTTACTGTGAATATTGATCAGTTATTAAAGGAGAATGAAAAAAAATTATATTCTAGAGCATTTATACTTACAAGAAATGAAGCTGATGCTAAAGATTTATTACAAATAGCCATGGAAAAATGTTTTAAAGCAATTGATCAATTGGATCATCATGAAAGATTCTTACCTTGGGCTTACACAATACTAAGAAACTCTTTTATTGATCTCAAAAGGTCGCAAAAAGGTAAAGATATAAAATCACTTAGTGATTTGGATAACTTTGAAGAAAATAGTAAAGGCTTTAGTAAAAATGAATTAAACGAATTATCCGATAAATCTACTCCCTATGATAACTCGGTTATTCAAGAGAAATTTCGATTCACTATGCAGGCCATATTAGAACTCAAACCTATTCAAAGAGATATACTGAATTTGATAAGTACGGGCGCTTCTTATGATGAAATTGCTAAAGAATTAGATATGAAAAAAGGAACTGTGATGAGCACATTGTGTAGAGCTAGAGAAATAATTTCTAACATGTGGGAAAAACATCTTCTGGAGTTTTCTTCATGAACTGGTCTAAAGAAGAAATCATGGCTTATGCCGATGGGCAACTTTCAACTGTCGATATGATCAGAGTGGAAAATATTATCAACGCAAATGAAGACGCTAATAACTTTTATGAAAAAATGGTTTTATCTAGCGATCTAATTAATTTGTCTTACGCCAAACTTGAGAACTCCTATAAAATTTCTCAGGAATCTTCATTAGCAAAACAACCTGAAATAAAGGATAAGAATAAAAATTTATTTGGTTTCGGTTCTTTGGCTATTTCTAATAAAAATATTTTGGTATTTGCTTTTGGTGCATTTATTTTAATAGCTGGCCTCTATCAATTGGGATCTCAAAAGAAAACATCCACTATGGATGATGATTATTTTAAAGTGATAGCAATGAATACCCTTATAGAAAATCAAGAAAATATTTCTATGTTAATGGTAAAAGGAGATCGTTCAGAAGGCATTGTTATGACCAATTCAGAAATTGGAGAAATTTCCTTGATACTAGAGAGTGTAAGATTTAATAATAAAGTAATCAGGTACCCTGATGAGGTTTCAAAGATTAATAAACTCAACATTAATGGGCTTTGCAATGACATTTCTATAAAAATGAAGGATACTAGTTATAAAATTGAAGCATGTAAGAGAGATAATAAATGGGCATTGAAATACAAAGAAGCTATAAAGTTAAACTTGCAGCTACTCAATTAATTTTTATATTATTTATAAATTTTTTTTATATACAAAATTCTTTTTCGGGCGAAATCATTGATTTTTCAGTTGTGATAAAAGACTCTGGTGAGGAAAAAAGATTTCTTACAAATAAAGAAGTTATCCCCCTAAATAACGAGATACAATTACAAATTTATTCTAAAGAAGCTGGTATTTTAGAAATCTATTATCAATCTGAAGCCACTGAAAGAGCAAGCCTACTTATAGAAGCAATTAAAGTTGATGTTGGGGATTTAATTATTTTACCTTCAAACAATTCTTATTTTCCAATGAATTTAAAACAAGGAAATGTTCAATTCGAATTTGGTTTTATTGGTGAAAGTGAAAAAATTATAAAAACTTTTGATTTTTTTGCCCATAATTTAGAAACTAAAGATTTTTCAAATTCAAATTCGAAACCGGTTTCTTCTTATAGTTATAACGTTAATTATATTAATCAATTAGATTCAAATAAAAGTTTAGTTTCTTTTTTTGAAAAAACAAAAAATGAAGCTAATAAAAATATTTCAAATTTAACAACAGGAAAACTTAGAGGTTTTGAAAATGTCTTTCAGGAAACAGTAAAAGCAACTGTTTTAATTTTTTCTAATTCTGAAAATAAGGATATTGAGAGTGGAATGGGATCGGGCGTTGTCTTAAAAGATGGAACAATAATTACAAATCTTCATGTCATAGAAGGTAATAATGAAATAATAATTTACCCTTATGATGGAATCATAGATAACAGTGGAAGCTATGTTGGTTATACTGCCAACATATTAAAAGTAGCTAAAGATAAAGATTTAGCTCTTTTGTCAATCAACGAACCCATAAAAAATTATCTTTCAATTGCACAAGACTGTAATGTCCAAATTGCTAGTGATGCCCATGCTGTAGGACATCCTGTGGGTAATTATTGGTCTTACACTAAGGGATATGTTAGCCAAATTAGAAATGATTTTGAATGGTCGTATGATGAGGAAAGCAACTTTAAGGCTGAGGTAATTCAAACTCAAACACCAATTAACCCAGGTAATTCTGGAGGACCTCTTGTCAATACTAAATCTCAACTTATAGGTATTAATTCTTTTACAGCACCAAATTCTCCAGGCATAAATTTTGCTGTTTCTTGTAATGAAATTAAAACATTTTTAAAAAGAAATAATGATTTTAATGGATGGGATAAGATAGAAGCAGCTGAAACAAAAACCATAGAAGCTCAATGGGAATGTTTTGATGATAATAATGACAGCTCAGATGATAGCTGCCTTTTGGATAATGATAATAATGGGACATTCGATACTTTTATGTGGGATGAAAATTTTGACGGAATATATGATTATTTTGGCATAGACGATAATGAAAATGGAACATTTGAATATACTATTTTAATGTCACATGACGGGAATAATCCTTATGCTAAAGAGTATGATGTTTATTTTTATGATGAGAATGAAGATGGTAAAGTTGAAACTATTGGATATGATTATGATAACGATTACAAAATTGACAAATATGTCGATGCTTAATTTAGCCTGAACTTTTTTCAATATTTACAATCTTAAGCTCTTTGGATTGTTTAATTTGAGATTGTAGAATTTTATTTAATGGGTCTTTACCAAGATATTTCTTAAATTGTTTATGATTTTTAGTGGCTTCATCGGTGTCTCCATCTGTAATAGCAACCAAAGTCTGTCTTAAATAATGCAAACCTTTTTGCTCTCTTGAGGTTTTGTATTTTGAATAGAAAGATCTGGGGTAGACAATGATTTTAAAAATTAAGTAAATTATAAATGTAATGAGGAGCAATGAGGAGAGTATAATAATAATAGCTTGAACCGTGGGTATTTCTAGCTGCCATACACCAATTACTAAAGCTAAATCCCCTTGTCCATTAAATAAATAGAAAAGTGCGGCATAGCCAATCATGATAAACAAAACCGTTAGCAACAACTTCATCATTTAAAATAAATTTTCCAAAAAGTTTTTTTGATCTTCATACGAATTTGCAATTTCATAAGTCTCTTGAAAAAATATTTTTTGATTAGGCGTGAGGTTTTTATAATGAATAACTGCATTCAAATAATTTCTATTTTCAACCGCCATCATAAAAGAACCCATCGGGTTAGTTGATTTTCTTGATACAGATATTTTAAAAATATTTTGTGTGACTTTTTTAAACCAATGTATTTTAGAATTTTTTAAAAAATCTTCTTTTATAAAGCTTGCTTCATTTTTTAGTAATTGCTGTTGAGTAAAGGTGCTATCAGGCAAAGACAAAAGTGATTGGAGCCTAGATTCAGTAAAAAACATAAATTGGCTTTGCAACTTCGTAACATTACTATTTCTAATTTGTTGATTATCTATATTTAATAAAATTAAATTCATACTTTTTAATAATTCATATGCATCGAAATCCTTAACCTCAATAATGTTCTGCTGAGGTTGAATAATTTGCGGCTCAGGAGATTGGGATTGCGAAGTCTGAATAGTAGATGCCAACTCCCTAATTAAGTTTTCTAGATTGGCAACTTTAATTTCTAGGTCTTGATTTGGATTTAATTCTTTGACAACATCTGCTGGCACAGTGACTTCATTTATTTTGAAGATATTTTGAATTATGCCTTTATTATTTA
>Ga0209384_1001660_pt1 | contig 11361 bp, 13 predicted proteins | sample CoawatmetaG05DNA_FD_187511 | JGI IMG/M metagenome (GOLD analysis project Ga0209384, IMG submission 187511) | Marine microbial communities from the West Antarctic Peninsula - Coastal water metaG058-DNA (SPAdes) (version 2) | ecosystem: Environmental > Aquatic > Marine > Coastal ... | reverse complement strand
GGAGCATGACGGCAACGAATTAACCGATAGTTTATGGATTAATCCAAAAGAAGCGCTTAAAAAAGCATTTAATGGCGATATCCAAATGATTATGCCAACTATTAAGAACCTTCAGCAATGTGAGAATTATGACTCTGCTTCCCAGCTTCTAGAAGATCAAAAAAAACTTACAAGCGAAGATATACCAGCAATACTGCCTAAATTTTTTAAGAAAGATGGCAACTGGGTTGGCCTATTGCCTGATGACCCAGAGTACAAAAACCATTAATATAACTTTATGGACATCGACCTTTTAAATAAAATAACAGCTCCCAACCCAGGCGTATTTACTGGGGGCGGAACTAATGCCTATTTGATTGGAAAAAATGATCTTACTTTAGTTGATCCTGGTCCGGCTATTGAAGAGCATATCGACAATATAATAAAAATTGCAAAAGGAAAAATTAAAAGAATTTTAGTAACTCATACTCATAAAGACCATTCCCCTGCAGCACTCCCAATTTCTAAAATTCTTAATGTCCCGATGTATGGCAGGCTTGTCGATGGTGACTCGCTTTGGGAGGACGAAACTTTTATACCAGATATTATTATGGGTGATGGGGACATTATAAAAACAAGCGAATATTCTATTCAAGCCATTCACACTCCCGGTCATGCCTCAAATCATTTATGTTTCTTAATTCCAGAAATTAATTGTCTATTAACCGGTGATCATATTATGGATGGATCAACAGTTGTTATTGCTCCGCCGGATGGAGATATGACTAAATATATTTCATCTCTTGAAAAATTGTTTAATTATCAGGTTGATACGTTTGCTCCAGGTCATGGAAACTATATGCATGAACCTGAAAAGACAATTCAGGCAATTATTAGGCATAGGCTGACAAGAGAAGGGAAGGTTTTTAGGAGGCTTGAAGAGGCAGGAAGTTCAGACTTAGAGCAGCTCGTGCGGCTTGTTTATGATGATGTTTCAGAGATGCTATACCCAATAGCCAAATTTAGTTTGCAAGCTCACTTAATAAAGCTAATTGAAGAAAAAAAAGTAACTCTAGTTGCTGACAAATACAAGGCTATCTAAGCTTCTTTACTTGGGTCCCACAAAACTAAATTTTTAGTCTTGAGTCTGTTCATAACTAATTTGTATCTTGATTGTTCATCGCGCCATTCTTTTAACCAGTTCTCACCGTCTCTTTCAGCATCTACAAAAATTGCGTTTGTAAAAGCTAGTGGAATAACTACTGCTGCATGAACTAAGATGCTCGAAAGAATACTATATTCAATAAACCCTAACCAAAAGATTGCTATCACTCCAAAAGTTATACTCCAGATAGTAAATAAAACTAACATGAAGTAAGTTTGTAGACTCGGATCTGGTATATATTTTAATGGGTTGTATTTAACATTCATTACAACTCTCCATTTGTCTACTATGGACATTACTGTTCGTCTAAATATATTCGGTTTTTTCATAGTTAGTCTTTATTTGATATTTATTAAATCGATTATTCTTTGTAATTGAAGTATATCAAAATCTTTGGAAGTTTTCTTTAACTTGATGGCTATTGGCTTGTCTTACTCTTTCGAAATAAAAATAATTTTACTTTTTTTATTTTTCAAGAATAACTCCATTTCATCTTTTGCTGCGGTTGATTCAATGCAGTCATTTTGATCTTGCAATTCTTTGGAAATAGTAAAGTTATCTTCTATATGATGCTGTCCAATTTGAGTAGTCTGCATACATTTCATCATTAAAGCGCCATAGTTTGCTTTATTGGTTTTAGGCAATATTTCATTTTCTATATCAATAGATGAACAGCCAACAATCCCGAGTAGAAGTAATAGAGCTAGGAGTTTTTTCAAAGACTTTGTTTATTTTTTATTAGAGACTCAACAACTGATGGATCGGCTAATGTTGTTGTATCACCAAGATTGGTTAAGTCACCTTCGGCAATTTTTCTTAAAATCCTTCGCATTATTTTTCCAGATCTAGTTTTTGGAAGACCAGGTGCATTTTGAATTAGCTCAGGCCTGGCTATTGATCCTATTTCTTTTGAAACAAATTGCTTAAGTTCATTATTAAGTTCGTCATTAAATTCCTCACCAACCATAAGGGTTACAAAAGCATAAATAGCCTGACCTTTTATAGGATGATCGAAACCAACGACAGCAGCTTCAGCTACTTTAGTATGCAGAACAAGCGCGCTTTCAATTTCGGCAGTTCCCAGCCTGTGACCCGAGACGTTAAGGACATCATCAACTCTTCCTGTTATCCAGTAATAGCCGTCCTCATCTCTTCGCGCACCATCTCCTGTAAAGTAGATATCCGGATACATCGAAAAATAAGTATCGATCATTCTTTTGTGATCACCGTAAATGCTTCTTATCTGACTAGGCCATGACTGTTCAATAACTAAATTACCAGAGCTTGCTCCATTAAGAGTTTTACCTGTCTCATCATATAGCGCCGGCTTAACTCCAAAGAATGGAAGGGTAGCTGAACCTGGTTTTGTAGGTGTAATACCAGCTATTGGTGATATTAATACCGAGCCTGTTTCCGTCTGCCACCAAGTATCAATAACATCACACTTAGATTGACCTATTATTCTGTAATACCAGTCCCAAGCTTCAGGGTTTATTGGCTCTCCAACGGTCCCTAGTATGCGTAGAGAGTTTCTTTTGGTTTTCAGCACAGGTTGATCGCCTTGTGCCATAAGTGCTCTTATAGCAGTCGGTGCTGTATAAAATATACTAATGTCATATTTATCGCATATCTCCCAACATCTAGAGGCAGTTGGGTAGGTTGGGACACCTTCAAACATAAGCGTTGTAGCTCCATTTGATAGGGGGCCGTAAAGGATATATGTATGCCCAGTTATCCAGCCAACATCAGCAGTACACCAGTATTTATCTTCAGGCTTGATTCCAAATAGATACTTGAAGCTCATATGTGCGCCTAGCAAATACCCAGCTGTTGAGTGCAAGACTCCTTTTGGTTTTCCGGTCGAACCGGATGTATAAAGAATAAATAAAGGATCCTCAGAATCCATGGGCTCAACTTCACAAGATGAAGCAACATCTTTAGACGCTTCTTCATACCAAACATCTCTAGAAGAATCCCATGAGATATTTCCACCAGTTCTTTTGATAACTAAAGTATTTTTAACATCAGGGCAGCCCTCTAAGGCTTCGTCAACATTTGCTTTTAAAGGAATTTTTTTCCCACCTCGTAAACCCTCATCAGCAGTAATAACGATTCTACAATCAGCATCAAGAATTCTATCTTTTAAAGATTCTGGAGAAAAGCCACCGAATACTACGGAGTGGACAGCTCCAATCCTTGTGCAAGCAAGCATTGCAAATGCTGCCTCAACAATCATAGGCATATAAATACAAACCCTTGCTCCCTTTACAACACCAAGATTTTTAAGAGTATTTGAAAATTTACAAACCTCATCATGAAGCTCTTGATATGTTAATTCTCTTGAGTCACTGGGATCATCTCCCTCCCAAATCAAAGCAGTCTTATCCGCGTGCTTATCAAGATGTCTATCAATACAATTTAAACTTACGTTAGTCTTTCCGCCTTCGAACCATTTTGCATTAGAGAATTCATCATTGTGAACTCGATCGAAGTCCTCAATCCATTCCAAATCATTTCTCGCAAGATCTCCAAAAAATTTTGAAGGGTTTGTGATAGATTGATTGTATAAATCTTTATATTCATCCATATCTTTAATATATGGATTGCTAGAATTTGATTGAGGATTATAAATATCTTTGGCCATTCTTATTGGTTTCTAGATAATAGAAGGTTGTGGGTTGATAAAATTTTTACCTTTAGGGTTAGACATTATTGAAGTCACTAACGATTCATAATCATTTTCATTAAATTCTAAATCAATATCTGCAGCATTTATTATTAATAGAGGCGCAGCATTGTAGTCTAAGAAAAATCTAGAATAAGCATCATTCAGTCTCTCTAGGTAATCTAAGGTGAGGTATTGCTCATTAATGTTTCCTCTTTTAGTTATTCTATCCTTGAGAACATCAATAGGAGCTTGAAGGTAGATAACTAGATCTGGCGTTGGGGCATCTAAAGTTAAATGGTCATAGACTTTGTCATACAGATCCATTTCCTCATTGGAAAGGGTTACCTCGGCAAACAATCTATCCTTTTCTATTAAAAAATCTGCAACTCTGACTGTTTCAAAAAGACTTCTTTGTTTCAAATCTTGAATTTGCTGCATTCTTTGAAAAAGGAAGAAAAGCTGAGTAGCTAAAGCCGACTGACTGGGATTTCTATAAAAATTTTTGAGAAAAGGGTTCTCTGACGGCTGTTCAAGAAATGCATCATAATTAAATGTTTCAGCAATTTTATTTGCAAGTGTAGTTTTGCCAACACCAATAGGACCTTCGATTGCAATGTATTTTGGAAGTGCTTCCTCTTTAATGGCTGGCTTCATTTCTAATGATAAATGTATTTCTAATAGATTATCTTAACTCGTTATAGAAGCCAAATATTTTTCCCGATTCAGCATCATCTTTTTCATTCATATTTGAAATAATTGATCCCCTAAGAGAGTCGTCATCTTTTTGAAAGTCCGTCCACCATTTTCCTAATCCACCTTTATCTGCTGCAGCCTCTTCACGCACAAGTAAAAAATCATAAGCCGCTCTAAATCTTGGATGTCTTAAGGTCTTATATGGTTGGCTGCCAATTCTGCTATGAAGCTTTAATTGGAGGACCCATATATCTTTAATGTAGCTATTAAATTTTCTAGGTATAGCTGTTAATTTTTGCTGATCTCTTAATACATCATCCATCGACCTAAAGAACTTTCTAATATTTACTTCTCCGTTTCTAGTGCATTTATTCAGTAATGTTGGCCATAAAAGGGCTGCCATAAGAAACCCCGGGGTCGTAGACTGTTCATTTTTAATTCTATCATCAGTATTTCTGAGAGCTCGCAACATGACGCTGTTAGCAAAATCACTTTTATTTGGATCTGACAGAAGTAGGTATTTATTTAGATTAAAAGAATTCAACTTAACAAAATTCTTTTCACCCATTCCACCAAGATAAATTTTACAAAACTCATCAAAAAGTCTTGCATTAGAAATATCAGAAAGAAGATGTCCCTTGTCATAGATGGCCTCTTTGATATCGCTGTCTATCTTAAAGTCTAATTTATTACTGAATCTTACTGCTCTGAGACATCTAACTGGATCCTCCTCAAATCTTCTTTGAGGATCCCCAATAGATACAATAATTTTTTTATGGATATGCTTAAGACCATCGTTGTTATCTTCAATCTTTTTTGTAACAGGACAATAGTAGAGTGCATTTATTGTGAAATCTCTTCTATGACAATCTTGTTCAAGAGTGCCCCAAATATTATCTCTAAGAATCTTTCCAGATGCATCAGTAATAAGATTTTCACCATCTTCTTTCTTCGTGTCCCCAGATCTAAATGTTGCGACTTCTAGTAATTCAGATCTATTAAATACATGAACTAACTTAAATCTTTTTCCTATTATTCTAGAGGCTTTAAAAATCTTTCTAACTTGCTCAGGAGTTGCGCTTGTGGCTATATCAAAATCTTTAGGGACGATATTTGTTAGAGCATCTCTAACACAACCACCTACAAGATAGGCTTGAAAGTTGTTTTTTTGAAGGTCTTCTACAACAGATATAGCAAACTTGCTTATTTTTTTATTATCTAGCACATGGAACCATGAATTTTATTTACAGACACTATCCATTTAGCTGTTTTTCTTTTATCTCGTCAAGGGTTTTGCAGTGAATGCAATGAGTAGCAGTAGGCCTAGCCTCTAATCTCTTAACACCAATCTCATCACCACAAGAATCACACCAACCGTAGTCATCTTGCTTTACTTTCTCTACTGAAATACCTATTTTATTAATGAGCTTTCTTTCTCTATCTCTCGTCCTAAGCTCAAACGCAAATTCTTCCTCTTGAGAGGCTCTATCCATAGGGTCTGCGTAAGTCTCACCTTTTGTCTTTAGATGATCAAATGTTTTTTGCATTTCATCTGTTAAATGCTCTCTCCATAATAGAAGAACAGCTACAAAATGTTTTTTCATAGCAGCACTCATATATTTTTCGCCTTTCTTTGATTTATAAGCTGCTATTTTTGATTTATTGTTAGCAATAGTTGCTTTTTTAACCGGCGCCTTCTTCTTGGTTGCTAGAGTTGCTACCTTTTTAGGAGCTACTTTTTTAACCGGTGCTTTCTTTGTAGTTGTTGCTTTTTTCTGTACCATTATCTTTTAAATAAAGTAAATTTTAGGGTGGAGAAAATATCAGATACTAGGCTAATTAGCTAGCCTTTTCTTAATTTATTTAACACTTCTGCATAACCATCAGCTGATAATCTAGGTCCAAAGGTCTCAACAACCTTAGAAGAAGCGTAATTGCCAAATTTAGCAGATTCTTCATAAGAATAACCATGAAGATGGGCATGCATAAAAGAACCAGCAAACATATCACCAGCTCCATTAGTATCTATAGGTGTAATTTTTTCAGCAGGGCACCTATGCTCCTGACCCTTATCTAGGATAACGCTTCCCTCTGAGCCTAGTGTAATTGCGGTCATATAAGGCTTATTTTTATATAATTCAATGGCACTATTTAGATCCTCTTTACCCGAAAATGCTATAGCTTCATCGTCATTACAAAAAATCATATCTAAGCCATATGATTCGATCAAATCAAACTTGTCTTTAAATCCATGAACTATGCCGGAATCTGATAGAGAAAGTGCTTTTAATACATCTTTGCCTTTGAGGTGCTCTAGGACAGATATTACTGCGCTAAAATTTTCATCACTCGTCACCATATAACCCTCTATGTAAAAAATTTTAGAGTTTTCTACTACATCGTAATCTATATCTGAAGAGCCTAAATAAGCACTAACTCCAAGCATACTAATCATTGTTCTTTTTGCATCAGGCGTGACTAGAATAAGGCATTTGCCAGTAGGCATATCAGTGTTTTCTTCACTTACCCCGATGTGATCAACCCCGGCTGCTCTAAGACTATTTAGATAATTTTCTCCATCTTTATCACTAGCCACTCTGCAAACATGATGACATTTAGAACCATAGTTAGATGCAGCAACTAAGGAGTTTGTTGCAGAGCCTCCACAATCAGAAACTGATTCAGAACCCATTGTAATTAATTTTTCTATTATAGGATTTTGCTCCTCGGCAGATGCTAAGGTCATTGAGTCAGGCTCCATTCCTATTCCAGATAAAAATTCATGACTAACTTTATATTGAGTATCTACTAATGCATTTCCAAGAGCGCTAATGTCATATTTCATATTAAATTCCTTTTCTAATAATTTTGTTAATAATAGTTAATGTTTTTTCAATTTCCAGGTCTGTATGCTTCGTAGAAATAAACCCTGCTTCATATTTAGATGGAGCAAAGTAGATACCATTTCCTATGCAAGCATTTAAAAATCTTATAAAAGTCTCATCATTTGTTTGCGTTACGTCATCAATATTCTTTGGAAGCGTTTCAGAAAAGAAGAAGCCAAACATTCCACCAATTTGATTTGATGAAAATGGAATTCCTGCAGAATCCATAATATGTTGCATTCCAGATAGAAGCGAAGATGCCTTAGACTCAAGTTTTTCATAAGGATTCTCATCAATAATTAAATTTAGTAGAGCTGAACCTGCTGCCATTGCAAGAGGGTTTCCGGATAGAGTGCCAGCTTGATAGACAGGTCCAAGAGGTGCAAGTTGATCCATTATTTCTTGCTTGCCTCCAAATGCGCCCACAGGAAGTCCTCCTCCTATTACTTTTCCAAGTGCTGTTAGGTCTGGAATAATGCCAAAGACCTCTTGAGCTCCTCCAAGTGAAACTCTAAAGCCACTCATAACCTCATCAAAAATTAGAATAGAACCATTTGCTGTAGTCACCTCTCTTAAAAGCTTAAGAAAATCTATATCTCCGGGGACAAAGCCCATATTTCCTGCAATAGGCTCAACTATTACAGCTGCAAGATCGTCCTTAACGCTTTCAAATACTTTTAAGAATTCCTCTTTGTTATTAAAGGGGCAGCTCAGCGTATGCTTTGCTAGATCTTTAGGAATACCAGGAGAATCTGGGAGACCAAAGGTTAAAACACCTGAGCCAGCTTTGATTAGCAAGGAATCCACATGGCCGTGATAACAACCATCAAATTTTATTATTTTATCTCTATTTGTATAACCTCTGGCAAGTCTGATAGAGCTCATAGTTGCTTCGGTTCCAGAATTTACCATTCTAATTTTCTCTATCGAAGGAAGACATTTTTTTATTAATACTGCTACTTCTGACTCTATACCGGTAGGAGCCCCATAGCTCGTTCCAAGTTCAGCTTGTTTCTTAATGGCATCAACTATTTTCGGATGAGAGTGACCCATAATCATAGGACCCCAAGATCCAATATAATCTATATATTCATTGCCATCTGCATCATATAAATAAGCACCGCTGGCTTTCTCAAAAAATATAGGGTTACCGCCAATATTTTTAAACGCCCTTACTGGCGAATTAACACCACCGGGCATCAAAAGCTGAGCCTCTTCAAAAAGCTTTATGGATTTATCTATCTTATTCAATGTTTTAAAAAATAAAGTGTTCTAGTTAAAATTTTTATGATCATAAACTATTTTTATTGGGATTTTAATTCTTTAGCAAAGCTTTCAACTTTTTCCCAATCAGTGAACTCAAATGTTCCATTAATATCAGTGGGACCTTTGGTCATCCACATAATAAAACGAATCATTTGCTTGTCTATAAACTTATATTGAGGGTAATCAATCTTTCCAGCAAACACACTAAGATTCTTTGGGCTCCACTTCGATAGCTCAAGAAATTTCTTCATATATGGGTTTGTATCAGGTGTATTCTTCTCTGGTTTTCTTGCTACTACATTAACGCTAAAAAAAGCATTTTTCTTAGTGCCTAAGACTTCTAAATTATCTCTTATAAACTTATAAAGCTCAGGTTTATGTTTTCCATATCTAATACTCGCACCAATAACAATAGTTTCAAAATCGTCTAAATTTAGGGTTTTTGCATCAACAACAGAGACAACTTTAGATTCTTCGAGTATCTCACCTATTTTGTTGGCTATTGATATGGTTTGCCCGTCGGTACTTGAGTATATTATTAGATTACGCACTTTGCCTCCCTAGTAAAAATGAAAAAACATTAATTGACCTCAAGACTTGAGATGAAGTCAGTATTATATTTTATATTGTTATTAATAATAATTCAGATGAAACATTATTAATTCATTTTGTAGTATATTTAATCAAACTTTAAACTTTAATTTTTTAGCTATGATTAGGTCCTTATTTATACTTACTCTCCTGTTACCATTTTTTATAGATGCTAACGAAAAAGCAAGTACGTGTGTTTCAATTCAAAATGAAAAAAGTAGACTCAGCTGCTTCGACTTTTTTTTTAAACCAAAAGTATTAGAATCTGATGAGGCTAATGAAATCAAGACTTCTAAAAACTCTCTTATAGATAGGTCTAAAATAGAACAGGATGATGAAAGATTAAAAGATGATGGTCTTGTTAAAAAGGTTATTGCAGCAGTAAGAATATCTAGCTTAGGCAAATTTCAAATTATTCTAACCAATGGACAGGAATGGGAATCTCAGTTTAAGTTACCCAAATTTAGAACCTCTCATTTTAAATCAGGAAATGAGATTAAAATAAATAAAAATAAAGTTGGAGACACTTTTTTTATTGATTTAATAACTGGAAATAAAATTCAGGTAAATAGAGTAAAATAAGTAATGGATTCAATAAACCATAATCAATCAATATCACTTACAGATTCAGCTCTGAATAGGATCAGAAATGTTACTGAGTTAGAAAAAACCTCAAAATTTAGAGTTTACGTAACAGGAGGAGGTTGTTCCGGTTTTAGCTATGGCTTTAAATTTGATGAAGAAATAGCCTTTGACGACGACGTTATAGACTTTAAAGAATTCACCGTTTTAGTAGACTCTATGTCATATCCTTATTTATATGGATCCACAGTAGACTTCATAGAGGATCTTTCAGGGGCAAAATTCGTAATCAATAATCCTAATGCGAAAACAACTTGTGGATGTGGAGAATCTTTCACTGTTTAGATCTTACAACTGATCCTAATAGACCCTGTATATATTTTTTATTACCCAATTGTATAGAAGATGTTTTCCTGTTCAATCTCTTAAATCCAAGCCAGGCAAAAGCCATAGATTCTATTGCTTGAGAATCGAAATCTAGCTCTTCTGAGAGTACAATATCACCTTTAAAATGAGACCTAATTCTATGAATAAGATTCGTATTTTTAGAGCCGCCACCACAAACTATAATTTGGGAATCAGAATGTTTATTTTTAGAAATAGCATGAGAAATAGATTTTGCAGTAAATTCTGACAATGTTGCTAATATGTCCTCTTTGCAATTACTGAGCAGGCTTTTAGACATAAGATCAAAGTTAAACAATTCTTTTCCAGTTGATTTAGGAAAGGGTAGTTTAAAAAATTTATTACTTAAAAGTTTCTCTAACTCTTTATTTATTACTTTACCCTTAGAGGCTATTGCACCATTCTTATCAAAATTAGTACCTAGCTTTAAAGAACAATATGCATCCATTAATGCATTTCCAGGACCTGTATCAGAGCCCCATGGTTCAGATTTTTTGCCAAGATATGTGTAATTTGCAAGTCCACCTATGTTTAAAATTATTCTAGGTTTATTTTTCTTGAAAAAGATCTTTTCATGAAACTCGGGAACTAGTGGAGCGCCTTGGCCTCCCAATGCAATGTGCATATTTCTGAAATCGTAGGCCACAGGGATGCTTATTTTTGCAGCAATAATATTAGGATCCCCTAACTGCATTGAAAAAGAGGTTTTTCCTTGAATCTCATGCCTAACTGTTTGTCCTGAAATAGCAATACATTTTATTTTAGATTTAGTTATTTTACTTTTTGTTATTCCTGTATCTATAGCTTTGAAAAAAGCTAATCCTAGCTCTTTATTTAGCTTTCCTAAGTCAGAAAGTGAGGAATTATTAGAGCTAATTTGATTTGCTATTTTTAATCTTAGTGACTTAGATAGCTTATGAGAATAAAAAAATTCAAGCGTAATACTTTTATCTACACTGATGAACGAAACATCGATAGCGTCATGACTTGTTCCACTCATAGCCCCGATATATATTGATTTATTCATTTTCATACGATGAAAGCTTATTAAGGCTTTCTAACATTAAATTATTTTCCTCTACCAGTGTATCAAAACTTAGTTTTAATTTTTTTGAGATAGGCTCAGC
>Ga0209384_1001657_pt1 | contig 11372 bp, 11 predicted proteins | sample CoawatmetaG05DNA_FD_187511 | JGI IMG/M metagenome (GOLD analysis project Ga0209384, IMG submission 187511) | Marine microbial communities from the West Antarctic Peninsula - Coastal water metaG058-DNA (SPAdes) (version 2) | ecosystem: Environmental > Aquatic > Marine > Coastal ... | reverse complement strand
AAGCCTCGAGGAATAAATACTTGTTTTTTATTTTCGCCGGAAATCTCTGTTGTAAAATGCTGTCCATAGGTTTTTGAATTCTTTCTAATATCTACTGCAACATCCAATACTTTTCCTTCAATACAACGAACCAATTTGGCTTGTGCAAAAGGAGGTTTTTGAAAATGCAAGCCTCTTAAAACACCTTTAGAAGATTTAGACTCATTGTCTTGTACAAAAGATACATTACCAATTACTTCCTTAAATTCTTTTTCATTGTAACTTTCTAAGAAGTATCCTCTATTATCTCCAAATACGGTAGGATCTATAATCACTAGTCCTTCTATGCTTGTTTTTGTAAACTTCATCCTATTTCACTAGATTTAAAAGATATTGTCCATATGCACTTTTAAGTAAAGGTATCGCTAACTTTTTTACTTGATCTGCATCAATATAATTCATTCTGTAAGCAATTTCTTCTAAGCAAGCTACTTTTAATCCTTGACGTTTTTCAATAGTTTCTATAAATTGCCCAGCTTCCATTAAAGAATCGTGCGTGCCAGTATCTAACCAGGCAAAACCTCTTCCTAATAATTCTACTTTTAATTTTTTTTGTTGTAAATATTCTTGATTTACTGACGTAATTTCTAATTCTCCTCTATCTGAAGGTTGTATGTTTTTGGCAATTTTCACCACGTCATTGGTATAAAAATACAAGCCAACTACTGCAAAGTTAGATTTAGGATTTATAGGTTTCTCTTCAATGGAAAATACATTTCCTTCTCCATCAAATTCTGCTACTCCATAACGCTCAGGATCATTTACATAGTATCCAAATACAGTTGATTTACCTTCGGATACATTCTTTCTAGCATTTTTTAACATACCTGAAAAACCATAACCATAAAAAATATTATCACCCAGTACCAAGCATACATCATCATTTCCTATAAATTTGGCTCCAATAATAAAAGCCTGTGCTAAACCATCTGGACTAGGTTGTTCCTTATAACTTAGTTGTAAACCTATTTCTGAACCATCACCTAATAACTTTTCAAAATTCGGTAAATCTTTTGGAGTGGATATGATTAAAATTTCTTGAATACCAGTCAGCATTAACACTGATAAGGGGTAGTAAATCATAGGCTTATCGTACACGGGTAACAACTGTTTAGAAACCCCTTTGGTAATTGGGTATAATCGTGTGCCACTGCCTCCGGCTAATATAATTCCTTTCATAATTCAAAGTTAATCATTCTTTTTAAGAACGTCTAGTTTATAAAATGAAGTTGATATATCTTTAAAAAAGAAAAAGACTACAGTACGTAGTCTTTATAAAAATAAATCTATTTAAAAGATTAATGACAAGCATTTTAACTTTTGGATTTTAAATAAATGACGTATATATAAAGTATAATAACTTATTAAAAATTAGCTCATATTTTGTTATATATTAAATAAATACAATTTTCATTTATGTTAAATAATTAAAATAACATACGTTATATGTAGGTCAATTTCTATAAAAAAATCACAAATAAAGGCTTCAAATACACGTTTAAAAATAGAGAATTCCGTCTTATTTTTTCACTTTAAAGATATTAGCTGGTAGGATCTAGATCTTGGTTAAAAAGATCTTCATTTTTCTCTTTTAATTTTTCCTGGGTGAATTTATCTCCTACAGATTTTGTTTTTGGAAAGATATAGTTACAAAGAGTTTTACTCATTCTGTTTTGGTTAGTTTTTCTTGCTTTACTAGCAGATCATCCAACATTTTTTCATAGAGGATTTCCATCTTTTCCTTGATGGAAGGCCCCTTTTTTTTAGCAGGTCCTCTTTTAGATTTTTTACCTGCTTTCTTTGCTGAATTTGGATCGAATGACATTACTTGTTTTTTAAAAACTGCGTTTAGGTAAATCTTTAAACCATTTTTCATATAGTTTAGAATCAGGAATAATAATCACCCAAGCTGTTAAAAATATAAGTTTTATATCTAAAACAAATGATTTATGATTTTGATACCAAATTTCTAATTCGCCTTTAAAAGGATAAATTTTTCCTTTATAAAATTCCCAAAGATCACCACCATTATTTTTTACTTCTGATATCAACTCCTCTTCATCCCTAAAAATAATAGAACCGATACCTGTTAAGCCAGGCTTTACATTGTAGATTATTTTTTGAATTTCATTTGGATAAGCTCCAAAACTAATTTTCATAACGGGCCTTGGACCTACAACACTCATTCTACCAAAAAAGATATTAAATAATTGAGGAAGTTCATTAATTTTAGATTTCCTCAGAAACCCTCCCATGGGAGTAATTCTAGGATCTTTTTTTGTTGTCATTATTCCACCAGGCATATTAGCACTGTCTTTAAGCATCGTAGCAAATTTCAAAATTAAAAATGGTTTATTTTTATATCCTACACGCTCTTGTTTATAAAAAATATGACCCTCCCCAGTCAATTTCAATCCAATAATTACTGGAATAAGCAAAGGACTTAAAATTAAAATAGCAATACCAGACGATAAGACATCAAAAGTTTTTTTTAATAAATAATACATAGGTTACATTTTTTGATCTAACATTTTACCTGTTTCTATGTGATTAAAATTTGGTAAAATTTTATTCATTATTTTTATGATATCTTCTTTGTTATAGGATTCTCTTTTAAAAAGAGTTTCAATTTCATTAATCGTTACTTCCATTTCAGAAAAGGAAGGTTTTAGGGAATTAGTTACAACTCCTATAGATTCATATAGATTAAAATTTACCTCATCTTCAGTGGTGTAAAATTCTTCAAATAACTTTTCGCCACTGGTATCTGTTTTGAAAAAATAAACTGGATATGAGGAGTTATCTGAAAGATTTAAAGCTATTTCTTTAGCTTCTTTCTCACTTTTACAAATCTTAATCTCTTTATCTAAATATTTAAAAAAATCCTCTGTTATTGATTTAAAATTAACTAGTTGATTTTCATTTAACTTTGGAAAATAAATATCTCCACTATTACCCAATATACTTGTTAATAAACAAATCTCTCCACTTTCTGCAGGTGACACAAAAAAGCGTTTTACATCAGACGGACATGAAATTGGCTGTCTTTGAAGCAATCTTTCTACGTAACCATATAGTAATGAACCGTTTGAGAAAGCTACATTAGCAAATCTAGCCGTTGTAATTTTCAGATCTTTAGAGTAAGACATAATTATATTCTCCATCATTTTTTTTGATCCTCCCATTACATTCACCGGATTAGCAGCTTTATCAGTTGAAACACAGAAAAAATGAGAGGGTTTGTTTCGCTTTAAATAATCTAACAATCTTTTAGCATCTAAAACATTATTTTTGATCATAGCCTCTATAGAAAAAGAATCTTTTTCACTCCTAACATGTTTATGCGCTGCAAAGTTTGCTACAATATCGAAAGATCCGTGATTTTTAGCCATTTTATAAAAAACATCAGAATTAAAAGACATTGGATACGTCAAATAACTTTTTGGAACAATTATATTAGAATCACTCCTTAATGTTCTTGTTAGCTCTGTTAATCCATTTTCATTAGTATCTACTACTATTAATTCAGAAGGATGATATCTTAGTGCTGCTTTAATATAAGAGGAACCTATCGTCCCTGCGCCTCCAATTACTAGAATTGATTTTCCTTTAATTTCTTTAGTTAATTTTTCTTTGTTATTTTTTAAATCATTATCGAAAAAGCTCTTTTCTCTTTTTGTTACATAATTTTTAATAAATTCGGAAATATTTGGTAGCATCATTATTTATAAAAATTTTTAATTTCAGATATAACTTTATGTTGATCTACTATTGTTAAATTTGACGAAGATGGAATACTTATACAATCTTTGAATATTTTATTTGAAATATCATTATCATTGATGTACATTAAATTTTTATACATGGGAAGATTATTCATCGGTGTCCAAAAAGGTCTACTTTGAATTTCATTACTGTTCAAATGAGTTAGTAATTCTCTCATTTTTTTTGTTCTAAAAGTGAATAACCAACAATTAGGATCTGATTTAGGATCATTTTCCTGAAACTTAATATCTCCAATTCCTTCTAATTCAATTCTGTAAAGCAAATCAATTTCTTTTTTTCTTTTTAAAATACTTTCAAAATTTTCCATTTGCGCAACCCCAATAGCGGCTAGAACATTTACTAAGCGGTAATTATATCCTACTTCATCATGAAAATAATCTAATGGATCTGTTTTGGCAGTTGTTGTAATGTGCTTTGCCCTATTGGCAATATCTGTATCGTTAGTTAAAATCATTCCACCACATCCAGTAGACATTATTTTATTTCCATTAAAACTTAAAACGCCTGTTAATCCAAAAGTTCCTGCATGTTTTCCATTTTTAAAACTCCCAAGTGCCTCTGTACTATCTTCTATTAAAGGAATGCCATAAGTAGAACTGATTTCTACTAATCTATCAACATCGATAAATCCCCCTAAGACGTAAACTGGCATGATTGCACCAATTTTTTTTCCTGAAGTTATTTCAGTAGTTACCGGTTTCTCATTAATAAATTTGGTGATCGTATTATTTTCTAACCAATTTTGAAGTAAATCAACATCCATTTGCCAAGAATCTTCACAAACATCTATTAAAGCAATTTCTGCACCTGAATATGAAATAGCATTTAATGTAGCTACGAATGTTAGATTAGGAGCTAAAACAATATCATTAGAAGAAACGCCTGCAAGGTTCAAAGAAACTTGTAAGCCAGCTGTTCCATTCATACAAGCTATTGCATATTTTACACCTGTATAATTTTGAATAGCCTCCTCAAATCTATTAACATATGCTCCAGCTGAAGATATCCATCCTGTGTCAAGACAATCTTTTACGTATTGCCATTCATTTCCGTTTATATTTGGCACTGATAATGGTATCATATAATTTATATTTTTTTAGCTGGATTTCCAGCGAATACGGTATTAGAATTTATATCTTTTAAAACTACAGCTCCTGCTCCAATAATTACATTATCCCCAACTTTCACTCCTTGCTTAATTACTGCATTTGCTCCTATAAAACATCCTCTTCCAATTGATACATTTCCAGCCAAAACAGCTCCAGGAGCAATATGACTGAATTTACCGATATAACAATCATGCTCAATAATTGCCCCGGTATTAATTATACAACCTACACCTATTTTGACTTGTGGATTTATAATAACGCCAGCACTTATGAAGGTTTGTTCTTCAATCAAAGAAGATTTTGAAATTATAGTATCTGAATGTATTAAAGTAGTATTTAAGAAGATATTATTTGACTTTAATTTTTCATAAATTTTTCTTCGAATATTATTATCACCTACAGCTATAAATGGATTATTACTTGAATTAATATGATCTTCATATCCTAAATATACTAAGTTATATGGGTTAATAGCCTTCTCTAAAACATCATGATATCCAATAATTGAAAACCCTTGGTTTATGAAAACTTCAATGCAACCAAAAGAATGACCTGAATAACCGACTATTACAACTTTATTATTTATCATGTGTAACTTTATTAATTACTTTTAAAAACTCATTGCATAATATTGATTTATCATAAACAGTCTCAGCCAATAACCTTCCATTTTCTGACATAATTTTCATCGTATTAGATCTCTCTTTAAGCTGTAAAACTTTATTTACTAACTCAACAGGGTACTTTGGATTTACATAAAATCCACATGAATGCTTTTCAACCAAATCTTTTGTCCATCCTGCTGAATTCACAATAATAGGTTTACCTGCTGAAAGTGAGTCAAACAGTTTATTAGGTGAATTAGTAGACAAAATTGGTAAATCAAGAAAGCTAATAATTGAAACATCACATAAATTAACAATTTCAGAAGTTTTATCCAAAGAAAATGCTCCTAAGAAATGAACATTTTTTAAATTATATTTTGTGCACAAATCTTTAAGTTCATGCTCTGTTGATCCACCACCAATAAAAACAAATTCAAAATCATCATTATTTTTAAGGAGCTTAGCACTTTCTATAATAGTAAAAGCACCATTAGCTACACCTAAAGAACCAAAATGTATTAATTTAAATGATTTTGTATTTAACCCTAGTCTTTTCATTAAATTAAAATTCTTTTCTCTAGGCCAAAAAAAATCAATTTTAGACATATTTGGGATCATTGAAACTTTCGACGCAGATTCATATTTTAAGACACCTTTTGCCATGCCTGGTGATAAAGCAACAACATGTTTGGCGTTCTTATAAATTAATTTTTCAAACCATACAAGGAGCTTCTTTATTAATTTATTTTTTATAGCTCCCATTTGTATTGGTACTTCTGGCCAAAGATCTCTTACCTCAAAAACATAAGGTATTTTTTTTATTTTTTTTATTATCAATGCTGGAAAACCAACAGATAATGGAGTTGAGGTTGCAAAAATTAAACTAATGTTTTTTTGGAGAAATGCATAATAAGTTGATTTTAACATAAAAATTAAAAATGAAAATAATCTTTTAAATATTGACATTTCTTGACTATAAGAAACTTTTAGATAAATTACATTTATACCATCAATTATAATATTTTCAACATTGTTTTTTATAGTATTACTAGTGGTTAGCATGGTTACATTATATCCGTTTTTTATCAACGCTTGAGCCAACCAATAGGAACGGGTTCCCCCTGGCTCTTTTGGTGTCTTAAAGTATTGATGGATATATAGTATGTTTTTTTGATTATTTTTCATAAACTCAGTCAATATAAGTTCTAAACCACTGCTCAATAAACGCAAAATTAATTAATTGCATTATCTCGGATTGACTTATTTTATTGTTATTTATCTTTTTTAATATATTTTCAGTGTTTATTATACCTCTTGACTTTGTGATATCTCCAGTTAGAAGCTCAATACTTTCTGGTGAATGCAGTAATGATTTTAAAGATGGCCCAAAACCAGATTTTTTCAATTTAAATATTTCTTTTGGAAGTTTTTTTCTTGCTAAGTTTCTTAAAGGAATTTTATTAGTTTTCATTTTAACTAATTCATTATCAGCAAACTGAAAACCTCTTTTAATTATTTCAAGATTTAAAAAAGGAACTCTTACTTCAATTGAATTTATCATACTAAATTTGTCCATGTTAATCAAATTTTGAGCAGATAAGTATCCTTTAAATTCTAAGGCCATCATCTTTTTTAATGTTGATAAAGATGAACCTTTAATAGGTCTCTCGAATTCTTTTGCCATTTTATCTAGGTCTCTATTGGTGATTATATTATCAGGATTAATTAATCCATCATCTAGACTTTGAATACCGATTGCAGATAACTTAAAGAATTGATATTTACTCTTCATTGAAGAAATAATTCGATGTAAGTCATTAGATTTAATTAGCTTTTTTGGAATTAAATTTGCAAGCCATCTTAATCCTTTTAAACTACCAATAAATTTTGCGGCCATATGTCTTCTGTAGCCCCCAAAAATCTCATCCCCTCCATGCCCACTAAACAAGACTTTATTTGATGTATCTTTTGCTTTACCACAAATTTCATTAATTAAAAAACCTGACGGATTGCAGATCGGTTCTTCAATAATATCTATGAATTCTTTTATTTTAATGAATTTTTCAGCTGAAACCTCAATTTTTTGTAATTTAACTTTATATTCATAAGCCATTTTTTCTGCAATTGTTCGTTCTGAATAAAGTGCTTTATCTATTGTTGATTCTGATTCACTTTCTGAACCTAATCCCGCATTGAATGCTATGAATTCATTATTTAAATTACCTGTAGAGTTTAAATAATTAAGGATTAAATTAGAGTCGAATCCTCCACTCAACATCATTCCTAATTTCACATCAGAAACGGCATGAATATTTATAGAGTGCTTTAAACATTTATCTAAATCAACTTTTTTGTTAAATGGTTTAGAAATATAATCTACAATGTCAAAATACTTTTCTTTTTTTATTCCATTAAGGGATATTTTAAGAGAATGTCCAGCACCTAATCTATGAATTCCCCCAAATAGAGTTTCTTCGTTTAAGGCATACCCTAATATTAAATGTTCTTTTAATGCTTTTTCATTAACACTTATTTCATATTCTGTATCTAAAAGTATTGTTTTTATTTCAGATCCAAAAACAATTCTATTATCATTAACATGGTAGTACAAGGGCTTTATACCCAATTGATCTCTAACTAATATCAATTCGTCACTCTTACTATCAAAATATGCAAAAGCAAACATTCCTCTCAAGTCTTTTAGAACATTCAGATCTGCATCCAGTAAATTAAGTAAAACTTCAGTATCTGAACTACTTTTAAAAGCTATATCATCATCAATCCTGTTTTTTAAATCTTTATGATTGTATAGTTCTCCGTTATAACTAATAATATTATTTTGAACAGATTTCATTGGTTGAGCTGCATTCTCACTTAAATCTATAATAGAAAGACGCACATGACCAAGCATACAATTATCATTAGACCAAATCCCTTCTCCATCTGGCCCCCTGTGTTTTATAGACTTTAACTTAGCTTTAAAATTTTCTTTATCAATTTTTTTTTTATCAAATCTAAACTCTCCTATTATTCCACACATACTTTTTAGATTATTTTCTCATATAAATTAAGTAATTTTTTCTCTTCATTTTCCCAACAATGTTTTAAAGCAAGTTCAATTCCTTTATTAGACATTTTATTGTACTGATCTCTATTACTAATAAGGTTTAGTATTTGTTTTGAGATTTCTTTTGAATCTTTTGGATCAACAAAAAGAGCTGTTCCGTTATAGAATTCTTTCCAAAAAGAAAAATCTGTCATGATTAATGGCAAACCATTAATCAGATATTCAAAAGATTTAACTGGAGTTGTATATGCGAAATTTTCTAGCCTGTGTAAAGTACACATTCCTATATTTGATTTTTTTATGTATTCTCCTATTTGATCTGGTTTCAGATAACCTAACATTTCAACTTTTGCCCAACCTAAAAGATTTTGACATCTTTCCAGCAAAGCAGTTTCTGGCCACTTTCCGATAATGTAAAGTTTAAATGAACTGTCCAGAAAACTCATTGCATCTACTAGTTCAACAATACCTCTATCTTCAGAAATAGCTCCTAAATAAATTATTGCTTTTTCGTTTTCATTAATAGAGTTATTGTTCTTTTCTACCACATTAAACATTGCTTTAATAGGATAATTTCTGATATATTCGATATTAGAAACATTTTTAGGATAATTCTTTTCATAGAAATCTTTATATCCGTCTTCTGCTAGAATAATTCCATCAAAATATTTTAAAGCTAAACCTTCTAAAACTTTATAAAACCATGCTATAAAGTTTCTAATAATTTTAGATGATATCCAATTTTTAGTTCTAATATCTTCATAAACTAATTCATGAATATCATAGACAACTTTATAACCTCTTATTTTTAAAATAAATGCAATTATAATTAGTTCTGGATCATGAATATGAACACATGTAATTTGTTTTTTTTTTAGAATAGGTAAAGTTTTTAAGCCATAAAATAGGATACGTGAAATTCTATTTTTTGGTTTTCCTAAATCAATTATTTCTGCAAAACTATCTGATGAATCACCCATTCCATCAGCTACAATTAATGTAGTGTTATATAACTTAGAGAGTGTTTGAACTTCTTTGTATAGTATTCTTGTATCTGTTCTTATATGAACAGTAGTAATATGAGCAATATTTTTTTTATTTTGTGTCATTCTTTTCATAAAGTATTATTTTAATAATGTTAACTCTCTGTAAATATGAAACATTATATAATAGAAATATAAATTTATGAAGATCTGTAATTCTAACTGGTTCATTTATAAAAATTTTTATCCCAATTTTAATTTGATGTAAAGGAAATAGTATCAAAATTAAATTCTTTAAAATGATTAATATTTTAGTTAATATTGTATGATTAGTATTCAAAAAATACTGACCTGTTCCTATTCCTATTCTTTTGGCTTTAATTGTATGTTCTTTTAAAGAAGATCTAGATGGGTGTTTAATTAACAAATCTTCAATGTATTCAAATCCATAGCCATGTAAATTTACTCTATGGCAAAATTCACCATCACCCCCTGATGTAAACTCTGAAAACCCATCTAAATCCTCAAAAATTAATTTAGGAACTACTAAGTTTGCAGTAGCACCTTTCTTATTTATAGAGTATCTTTTTTGATCTAAATAATAATGATTGTCAAAAAATTCATAAATGTTATTTTTAATATAAAAAAGTTCTACTTTACCCGAAATAATGTTTTTTGGATTAATATCTATAGTAAGCAATAAATCAATGTATGATTTTGATAATATACAATCAAAATCCGTAAAGGCTAGAACTTGGCCCTTTGATTGACTAACTCCAAAATTTCTTGCAGCATAAGAACTTTGTTTTTCAGAATACCGACAGATATTACAGTTTATTATGCTTTCACCTTGAGTGACTAACTCATTATAAAAAACATCTGTTGATCCATTATCAACAATTATAAGTTCAATACCATTAGGTAATGGATTCTGATGAAAGAATTTAAAAAAAGGTTCTATAAATTCAGGAGATTCATATACAGGAACTATGATTGATACTCTGATCATTTTAGGTGTGTTAATTGAGATTCATTATAAGATCGGGCAGTTGCCATCCCCCAGAACAAATAAACAGGAATTATATAAGTAAATTCATATAGTAGCATAGCTATAAAAACAAGCATTAATAACATTAGTTCAAAAAGATGTTCTTTTGAATTATTAGGAAATTTTTTATAAAACTTGTAACAAATGATAGCTCTCTGGATAAATAAAAACATGAACAAACTAACTCCAATTATACCAATTTCAACTAAAAACGTTATGGTTGTCATATGTGCATGAATACCTATAAAGTTTCCAATTCCTACACCAAAAAACATTTCAAAAATTGATCCTTCAATGAATTGATTAAGTCCAAATATTCTAGCATCAGTATGACCATCTGTCATACTTTCTAAAGAACCTCCAAAAAACCGTTGAAATAAAAGTTGAAACAAATCTTCATTAAAACTTTTTAAACAAATTAAAAATAATAAAATCCATATTACTAAAATAAAAAATTTCTTGAAGAAATTTTTATTAGAATTGATATTATAATAAATAAAAGAAATTAATAAAAAAGGAGCTATGCCACTTCTTGAAATAGTTGTAAGCATAAAAAAAATAGAGGATAATAACAATATAATATTAAGTTTAGATTTAATCTCAAAAGTTCTTTTTAAGAAGTACAAAGAATAAATTGCTAAAACTAATGATAAGTGAGGCGGGGTTGCCCATGGCAAAGCTAATCTAGGAAAAAGATAACTAGCATTAACACCTCTCATATGCTCATAATCCACA
>Ga0209384_1001653_pt1 | contig 11383 bp, 8 predicted proteins | sample CoawatmetaG05DNA_FD_187511 | JGI IMG/M metagenome (GOLD analysis project Ga0209384, IMG submission 187511) | Marine microbial communities from the West Antarctic Peninsula - Coastal water metaG058-DNA (SPAdes) (version 2) | ecosystem: Environmental > Aquatic > Marine > Coastal ... | reverse complement strand
CTATATTTTAAGGATACTTGACGCTAGTTTTGTCGCTTATAATGCTACTTTTTTTATAATGATTTTAGGTGTTTCTGGAATTTTTATTTTTAGAGGTCTTTTTGGAAATTTATTATCGTCAATAGGCAAAGCAAACGTAAATTACTACATCGCTTTAATAGCTTTAGGTCTAAATATAATTAGTAATTATTATTTAATACCAGAATTAGGCATTAAAGGAGCTGCAATAACCTCTGCAATCTTAATGTGGTTTACAGGTATATTATCCTATGTTTGGTTCTTGTATTTATACAAGAAACTACTTCTTAAAAAAACGCAGTAAAAATGGTAATTTATTATACTTTATTTGCTTGTATTCTGCCGTCTTTGTGCCAAAACTTAAAAAATATTCCGCAATTGATTTCCTTGATGAACCTCCAAAATTAAATGCATTAAAGTTTTTCTGATATTTAAAAATTGCTCTATCAATTAAAAAGGTGTTTGCACCATTATTTCTGTTTTTAAAATCTGTGGATGATACTAAAATAGTAACAGATTCCTTATGTTTTAAAAAAAAACCAGATGCCACTAAAGCAGTGTTTGTGTCGTAAATAGATAAAATTTCACCCACTTTTTTTTCTAAACAAATAGCGATCAAGTTTTCTAAAATAACATAATCTTTTTCCAAAACATTAGCTGTTCTTTTACCCACATTATTTTTAAAAAGTGTTATTAATTTTTCGGGTATATCATTCCATTTTTCGACTAAATCTAATTTTATAGCTTTTCTTATATCCTTTTTTCTATCTTTTCTATATATCGTAAAAATAGCGTCGTACCCCTCCGTTAAATGCAACGTTTGAAATTGTTTTTCAATTAAATATTCACTACCAAAATTAAATTTATTCTCACTATTTAAACGCAACTCTGCAAATCTAAATGTATCAAAAAGAATAGCTAGAAAAGGTTCTAAATTTGTTTTATCATCTAAAGAAAAAACACCTAATTCTAAAATCCATAGAGGTGGACTCATATATTTTATGCCATACTTTCTTTTCCAAGGAATTGGCATGACCGCTTCATAATCATTCAAAACCAAGACGTCCCAGTTGTCTGCAACAATATCTAAATACCAAGCATATGCATAGATTCTAGATTGTATGGCATTTTCGATACAATCATTATACTTTACAACATCTAAATCTTTTCTTTTAACGTAGTTGATCATATTAAGAAACAACAATTTTTATCATGGATTCATACAAGCGTTTCCAACCTCTCCAGCGCAAATGATTGCTTAAACTTTCATTATGAAATAAGGTAATAAAAGTACCATTTACTGCTTTTACCTCGTTTCTTAAATCTCTAATTTTTCCTAAAGATTGTTTTGGTGTTATCTTTAAATAATCATTTAACGTAGTATCCATCAAAGCAAAAGGAAAAATTTTTAAAGGTGTTTGAATTTCGAAATCTAAATCATAAAAATAAAAAGGTGTGCATGTACTTGCTCTAAAGCCAACATTGCTCGCATACCCCATAGAGTGGTCTTCTTCTATTTCTAAGTCTATTAATTGTTGATACGTTTCTGGTAAATTAAAACGCAAATAATGCTGTCTAGATCTAATTACGGGTATGTTTGTTATATTTTCTAGTCGTCCTTTTTCTTTCTTTAGGAGTGCTGGATTTTGCATGGTAAAATAAGAGGGATGCAGACCAACACTAGCATAATCTACCAAATCTTTTAGAAGCAATCTGTATTTAGTTTTAGATGCAGAAACATTGGTGTCAAAAGTGGTGTAATCTCCGATAGAACAGAAAAAAATAGTGTTAATATCCTTTGCTTTTTTAATATCTAATATTTTCTGAAAATTGTCAAAAGGATCTTTTTTTATATTCAAAGTAACTGCAAATCTGTACCAAATATCTAACAATCGGAATTTGAGTAAATCATTTAAAAAACCACCAATAGTTCTTATAAAACTTTTGTACTTGTAAGCAAAAGCGTTGTCGATATCTATGGTCGAAATATATTGATAAGATCGATTTTCATAATCGTAATCTGGAAATTTCTCTTTTAATTTTGCTAATAATTTATAGGCCCAAATGTCTACCACTGGTTTTTCTAGAAAATCGTTTTTATACGCCAGACTTTCTATTGCCGAATACCTTCCATGACTATCTTTTACATGTGGTAAGTATTCTTCATACCGAGAAATTAAATAGAAACTTGCTGCAAAAATGTCAAAAGGCATTGCAGATTTACTTCCGGTCGCAAAAAAACAAGGAACTTCTTCCCATCTCTGAATATATACTTCTAAATCATTCACACCTTGCTCAAATAACAAAGGATTACTTTTTATAAAAAATTCTTTTCCTAGTGGTGTTTTTGTATATGTTAATTTCGGTCCGTTGTGCGCAACAAATTCTTCTACTTTTGTGGTAAAGCTTACAGGGATTAAAAGCGTTCTTGTTAAAATATGTTTAAATATATAACGAACTCTAGGTGTAATTTTATGTGTATAAACTAATATCATTGTTTTTTATAATTGCAAAGTAGCAAAGTAATAAAGTTTCAAATTCTGTAGACCACTTATCGCATAAAACTTACAGCAAATTTTCATCTGCAAAGCTAAAATACTCTTTTTCTGTAATAATCAAATGATCTAAAAGTTTAATATCTAAAGTCGCTCCTGCCTCTTTTATCTTTTGAGTTAACTGTTTGTCTGCATTGCTTGGCTGTAATTTTCCTGAAGGATGATTGTGGCAAACTATAATACCCACTGAAGCCAATTCTAAAGCTCTCTTAAAAACCAATCTAACATCTACAATCGTGGCCGTTAAACCGCCTTTACTAATTTGACATTTTGCCACTACTTTATTAGAGTTATTCAAAAACAGAACCCAAAACTCTTCATGTTCTAAATCGCCAACAACGGGTTGCATAACATTTGCAACATCTTTACTACTGGTAATTTTCGGCTTTTCTAAAGCAACTTCTAGTTGTCTTCTTTTTCCTAATTCTAATGCTGTAATAATACTTATGGCTTTTGCTTCTCCAATACCTTTGAATGCGGTTAGTTTTTCAACTGATAATTTTGCGAGCTCCTTAATGTTTCCGTTGACCGTTTTTAAAATTCGTTTAGAAAGTGCAACTGCACTTTCTTCCCTATTTCCAGAACCTATTAAGATGGCAATTAACTCCGCGTTAGACAATGCTATTTTCCCTTTGGCTACTAACTTCTCTCTAGGCCTATCATCTAAAGCCCAGGATTTAATTGTTAATTTTACCATGCCTTTTTTTATTATAAATATACAAAATAGCAATTAAGCAGTATTCAATTGCAAAGCATATCGTCTATTCTAAAAAGAAAAATCAATTTTTAAAAAACAGTTTCAAGACTTTTGTATCTTTGCCTATTATATACTATCTATTTTAAATATGAAGATAATTATTGCTGGTGCAGGAGATGTTGGCTTCCATTTGGCCAAACTACTTTCTTATGAATCTCAAGACACTTACATAATCGACTTTGATGGTGAAAAATTAAATTACTTAAACAGCCATTTAGATGTAATTACCAAAAAAGGAGATGCAACTTCCATAAAGCTTTTGAAAGAAATTGGGATTGAATCTGCAGACTTATTAATTGCTGTTACCGAAAGTCAGAATACAAATTTTACAATTTCTGTGATCGGTAAATCTTTAGGTGCTAAAAAAACAATTGCTAGAATAGACAACCCTGAGTTTTTGAATGACTGCGAAATAGACTTTAAACAATTTGGTTTAGACTTTATGATATCGCCGCAAGAGTTGGCCGCAAATGAAATAAAAATGTTACTAAAACAGTCTTCTTTTAATGATACTGTAGAATTTGAAAGGGGACTTTTTAATGTCATGGGAACCTCACTTACTTACAAATCTCCTTTAGTAGACTTGACGGTAAAAGAGGCAAAACAAAAATTTCAAAATGTAGATTTTATTACAATTGCTATAAAAAGAGAGAATGTTTCACAAACTATTATTCCCAGAGGAGACACTAGGTATCAAGTAAATGATCAAGTTTATTTTTCTGTACCGAGTTACAACGTGAAAGACTTGTATCCAATAATTGGGAAGAAAAAATTCGACATAAAAAATGTAATCATTCTTGGTGGAAGCAGTATTGGTAAAAAAACGGCAAGAAATTTATGCAAAGAAGGGTTTAAAATTAAATTAATAGAAAAGGATAAAGAAAAAGCAAAAAATCTTGCAGAAGAGCTAGATAAAGTTCTTGTAATTAACGGAGATGGCACAGATTTAGAATTATTAGAGGAGGAAAACATTAGAGAAACAGATGCATTTATTGCGGTTACTGGTAATTCTGAAACTAATATTATGTCTTGTTTAGTAGCAAAATCTAAAGGCGTTAAAAAAACAATCGCTTTGGTTGAAAACATGGATTATATTGAGATTTCCCAAACTATTGGTATTGAATCTTTAATCAATAAAAAACTAATTGCTGCAAGTAACATTTTAAGACATATTAGAAAAGGTGAAATCTTAGCCCTGGCAAATTTACACAATATAGATGCAGAAGTTTTTGAGTTTGAAGTACAGCTAAATGCCAAAGTCACAGAAAAACCTATTAAAGATTTAAACTTTCCTAGAGAAGCTGTTTTTGGCGGAATTATTAGAAATGGAAAACCATACATGTCTTTTGGTGACATGCAAATACAAAGTGGAGACAAAGTAATTGTATTTTGTTTGCCAGAAGCTATCAACACAGTAGAAAGCCTATTTAGATAAAATGGGCGCTTTAAACACAAAAATAATTTATCGCTTTTTAGGAATTACGGCCATGTTAAATGGAGTATTTATGTTTTTAACAGTTCCTTTTAGTATGTATTATGATGAACCAGAAAAATGGGGAATTCTCAGTGCAGGAATTATTACTGTTATTATTGGTATTCTTTTGTATTTTTTAAACAAACCCAAAGACACAATTATTCGAAAAAAGGAAGGCTATTTAATTGTAACTTTAGGCTGGTTGACGCTTTCTTTTACAGGCATGCTACCCTACCTACTTTCTGGTGCAATACCAGGTATATCAAATGCTTTTTTTGAAACAATATCTGGCTACTCTACAACAGGCTCTTCAATTTTAACTGATATCGAAACCATGCCAAAAGGAATTCTTTTTTGGCGAAGCGCAACGCATTGGATTGGTGGAATGGGAATCATTGTTTTAACTATTGCTATTCTGCCTCTTTTAGGAATTGGAGGAATGCAGCTTTTTATGGCAGAGGCTCCAGGGCCCTCTGCAGACAAACTACATCCTAGGATTACAGACACCGCCAAAAGATTGTACTTAATTTATGTGATTTTAACTTTAGTTGAATTTTTCTTACTAAAATTTGCAGGTATGACTTGGTTTGATGCCATAAATCATGCAATGGCAACAATGAGTACAGGTGGTTTTTCTACAAAATCTGATAGTATTGCCTTCTATAACGGTCAACCATTGATACAATACATTATTATCTTTTTTATGTTTGTTGCGGGTACAAACTTTGTATTGACCTATTTTGCATTAAAAGGTAAAGTTCAGAAAGTATTTAATAGTGAAGAGTTTAAATATTATTTATTCGGAATTTTAAGTGTCTCTTTAATTATTGCCGCTGTTATACTCTTTTTTCAAGACCCAAATTTAGAAAGCGTTTTAGCACATCCTAAAGTACTTGGAGATACTGAAAGTGCAATTAGACATGCGCTATTTATGGTTACCTCGGTTGTAACCACTACTGGTTTTGTGTCCGCAGACTTTACCATGTGGAATTTTTTTGGAACTGGTATTTTCTTTGCGCTCTTTTTTACAGGCGGTTCTGCAGGCTCTACGAGTGGTGGTGTAAAAGTGGTGCGGCACATCATTATGTTAAAAAATAGTTTTTTGGAATTTAAGAAGGCCTTGCACCCAAACGCTATTATTCCTGTTAGATATGATGGCAAAACAGTGAACAGAACTATTGTTTTTAATATTTTATCTTTCTTTGTTATCTACATGTTAATCTTTACTACCTCATCTGTAATATTAACTTTGCTTGGTTTAGATTTTAAGTCTGCATTAGGTGCAGCTGCGTCTTCTTTAGGGAATATTGGACCGGCAATTGGCTCTGTAAGTCCTGTCGATAATTTTGCGCATCTCTCGAATGCAGCAAAATGGTTTTGTTCTTTTTTAATGTTAATTGGTCGTTTAGAACTCTTCACAGTACTTATCTTATTTACGCCTTTCTTCTGGCGTAAAAACTAACAAACTTTACTAGGTACTGATTTTCAGTGTTTTAGTTTTTTTATGTGCCTTTTTTTTTGTAGCTTTAGATTAAATTTTCAACGCTATGAAAAAAAAACATTTACTCAGAGGCATCATGCTATGCCATTTTTTACTGAACGCTATAATTAGTAGTTCTCAATCTACCGGTGATATTGCTTTTATCGGGTTTAACACTGATTCTGACAAAGATTTTTCTATTGTAGCTCTGGCAGATATTTCTGCAAATACGACTATTTATATTACTGATGATGAAACGACAGGAATAGGTTCTCCAAGTGCATTGTTTGGTAGTGAAGGAACGATCACTTGGTCTACAGGAGGCAATGATATTAAGGCTGGAACGGTTGTTGTTTTTACAGATATTGATAACAATGCAAATATCCGTTTTGGCTCTAGCATTGGTTCAATAATAAGAAGTGGAGCCTTCAATATATCTGGAAGTAGAGATGGCTTGATTGCTTTTGTTGGTGCAAATTCAAACTCACCAACAGTATTTCTTGCAGCTTTACAGATCGGTAATGATAATACTTTTTTAGGTCCTTTTGATGGTGATGGTATTACTTTAACGAATACGGGCTTAGTAATTGGTACTTCTATTATTGTTTTTGATGACTCTTCTGCTCCTGATGGAGCATCTTATATCGCCTCTAGATCAAGTGAGACTTCGTATTCAGATTATTATTCTTTGTTAAGTGATGACAGCTCATCGAATTGGACAAATATTGTAAATGGTGATGGAGAAACACTTCTTCCTTTTTCTCAAGAAGCTTTTACAACTTCTTCAACAATTTGGAATGGTACTTCTGACGATTGGAACACAGCAGGTAATTGGAATAATGGAGTACCAACGATACATTCAAATGTATCCATCCCAAACACAAGTAATAATCCAAAAATAAAGAGTGGTACAATAGCCCTTGCAGGAAATATCACAATTGACCCTGGTGCTTCTTTAGAGGTTACTCAAAACCTAACCTCTAAAGGATTAACAACGATTAACTCATCTTCTTCTAATAGTGGAACATTTAAAGTTACTGGCACGTATACTGGTTCTTTAGTTTATAACAGAAATATCCCTCATGCTTTTAATAGTTGGTATTTAATCTCTTCACCAGTTCAAAACTATCGTGTTGTTGATTTTGCTACACAAAATCCGATACAGCTAGGCTCTGGAACCGGAACTTCTCAAAATATAGCATTGGCAAAATATGATAATGGTCAAGCTTTAGCCAATGATAGATGGAGTTACTATACCGTTGGCGATATAGATCATGCTACTGCAATAGCAGATACAACAGATGAATTAACTACAGGACAAGGATTTTCTTCGAGTTTGAGTACTGCTGATGACATTACTTTTGAGGGAACTTTACAAACAGCTGATGTTACCAGAACTATTAGTATTGGAGCATCAGGTGTTGGCACAAACTTTAATTTAATTGGCAATCCATATCCTGCGTACTTAGATAGTAATACATTTATGACGAACAATTCCAACATAACAGAGACTATTTGGGTTTGGAATCAAAGTTTACCTGATTACCAAACAAAAAATTTAGCAAGTGATTTTCAAATTGCACCAGGACAAGGTTTTTTTATTGAAGCAAATAGTGGAGCTAGCGTGCTTTTTGAAACATCAACTTTAAGTCACGAAATAACCAATACCTTCCAAAAAAGTGCGAATCCTTATATAAAATTCACGATAAGTTCAGAGGGGATAAAAAGGTATGCAGAAGTTTACTATTTAAATAATTCGACCAAGGGTTTTGACAATGGATATGATAGTAAATTATTTGGTGGGGTTTCCCACCCTTTTGCATTATATACACATCTCATTTCTGACAGTAAAGGTGAAAAATTTCAAATACAATCACTACCAAATTCAGATTACGAAAACATGGTGATTCCTGTTGGAGTAAATGCAGCTACTGGCAAAGAAATCACTTTTACAACTGAAATTTTAAACTTACCCACAGATATAAACGTTTTCTTAGAAGATAGGTTGACAAATATTTTTACACGTTTAGATGAAACGAATAGCGAATATAAAGTAACGTTAACTGAAACCTTAAATGGTGTTGGACGTTTTTACATACATACCGCTGAGAGCGTATTGTCTGCAGAGGATGTTCTTTTAAATAGTGTCGGTATTTTTAAAACGGATGCATCTACTTTAAAAATAACTGGATTACCACAAGGCAAAACATCCTTTTATTTATATAACATCCTTGGCAAGGAAATGATGACAACCTTATTTACATCTAATGGCAATAAAGAAATTTCTCTTTCAAAATTAGCTTCCGGAATTTATTTAGCAAAAATGCAAACTAAAAAAGGAGCAATTAGCAAAAAAATAATTTTAGAATAATTTTAGAGAATTTCAAAAACAAAACATCATGAAAAATAAAAATAACAAAAAAGAAGATATTTCTCGTAAAGATGCTCTTAAGAAGATTGCATCTTACGGCAAATATGCTGCCATAACAGCTATAGGAACTTACATGATTTTAAACCCACAAAAAGCACAAGCATCAAGCCCAGGAGCTCCTGGAGTAGGATTTTAACACCTATTTTAATTAAATTTCATAAACGCCTCAATCTTTGATGGCTTTTATTGTTTTAAGAAATACAAAATAGTTATTTTTATTCTTTATGAAAGAAACAACAGTTCTATATAAAGTTTTGGAAGACAAAACTATTTCTTGGTTTCAAAATAAGAATGAGTATGCAGTATTGGAAAATACAACAGCCGTCATTTTAAAGAAATTAAACAGAGGAATACCAATTAATAAAATTGCTAAAAAACTTTCAGATAAATTAGATGTGCCTTTAGAGAAATCTGTTGATTTTATTTTAGAACTTGAAAGGAAATTCAATAAAGAAAAAAAGTCCGAAAAACTTGAAATAGCAACTAACTATAAAGACACTAAAAGACCTAAAGATTTTGAGTTTGTAAAATACTATAAAATCAACAATATTGTTTTTAAAATTTCATTTTTAAGTGACAAAGAACTTTCTTTCGTGCATCCAAAATTTGCGCATTTAATAATAGAAAAAGTACCTGATTTCAAGAATGAATTTGAAGTTTTTATCAACAATAATTATATATTTCTATATATAAATAATGAATTTATTGGTTCTTGGGATAATTCTAATATTCACTATTTTCAAGGAAAATTCTCAATGGAATTGATTCAAAAAATTCACCAAAAAGAAGAAAATGATTGGTTAGGCGTTTTTCATGCCTCAGCAATTAGTAATGGTGAAAAATCAATGCTGTTTCTAGGGGATTCTGGCAACGGAAAAAGCACCTCCTTAGCACTTTTACAAGCAAATGGATTTACGTGTTTAGCGGATGATTTTGTACCCGTTGATGCAAAAAAACAAGAGGTGTATAGTTTTCCTGCAGCTATTTCTATTAAAAAAAGTAGTTTAGAAACTTTATTATCTATCTATCCTGAATTGGAAAATTCTGCAGAATATAATTTTAGAAGACTAAACAAGATTGTTCGATATTTAAAACCAAATAACAACGATTTTTTCGCACATCTACCCTGCCATGATTTGGTTTTTATCAAGTTTTCGAAAAACGTTGAACTTACCTGTAAAAAGATTTCTAAAATTGATGCTTTTCAGCAATTGATTCCTGATTCTTGGTTATCGCCTAAAAAAGAAAATGCTCAACGCTTTTTAGATTGGTTTGAAGGTTTAAACTGCTATCAACTCACCTATTCTAATAATGAAGAAATGATAGAAACTGTAACTAGAATATTCAGTAACGACTTATAAAGAAACATTCTTTTTTATTGGAAAATGTTTTATGGTGCACCAAAGAGCATCATAAAATTTTATTGAAAAATGATTTAAAATCAAACAATATGAATTGGAATTCTTTTGTAAAAGTGAGGACTATTCATTATGTTTTTCTTGCTTTGTACAGCAATTTAAAAAGAGCAATATTTTTGATATAAAAACAAGGCTATAGCTCATCAAAAAATTAAATGGCAACAGTTGGCAAAGACAAGAGTTAATTCAATTCGGATACAAAAAAACCTAGACTAAATTCTTAACTTCTTCAAAATCTAAACCCCCATAATCACCAGAACTCATTAAAACAACTGCTGTTTCCTCTAAATTTTGACTAAATAAAAAGTCTTTAAATTCCTGCGGATTTGTATAAATAATTAAATCATCTCTTTGAAAAGAATCCGCTATTTGTTGTGCAGAAACTTCCTCTAATTGTTTAATTTTTACTGCATGTGGAGAATAAAACACCACCGCTTTATCTGCAAAATCTAATGCTCCTTTGTATTCTGCTAAAAACTCAGCATTTAAACTAGAATATGTATGCAGCTCTAAACACGCTAAAACAGTTCTATTTGTATATTGATTTTTAACCGCTTTTGTTGTTGCTGCTACTTTACTTGGGCTATGCGCAAAATCTTTAAAAATTACAGTAGTCTTATTTTCTACAATCTTTTCTAAACGCATACTTGCGCCACTAAAATTAGCAATTGCTTCGTAAAAATAATCTTCATCAATTCCCATGTGTTGACAAATCCATTTTGCTCCCGCTAAATTTTGAAGGTTATGATTCCCGAAAATCTCTAAGGGTAAATCTCCTTCAGCAGTTTCTAAATAAGTAATTCCGTTTTCTATAAAATGACTCGGAGTTTGATATGTATACTTTTTTATATGGTTTTCAGAAGACTCTACAACCTCTTTTACAATCGGATCTTCTTCATTGTAAATCATGCTTCCTCCGTGAATCATAGAATCTGTAAAAATTCTAAATTGATCTGTATAGTTTTCAAAAGTTGGAAACACATTGATATGATCCCAAGCAATTCCGCTTAACAAAGCAATATTTGGTTTGTATAAATGAAATTTTGGCCTCCTATCTATTGGAGAACTTAGATACTCATCACCCTCTAAAATGATGAAATCGTTTTCTTCGGTTAAATGAACCATATTTTCAAAGCCCTCTAATTGAGCGCCAACCATATAATCTACCTCTTTATCATGATAACTTAATACATGTAAAATCATAGAAGTTATGGTTGTTTTCCCGTGAGAACCGCCAATTACAACTCTGG
>Ga0209384_1001648_pt1 | contig 11401 bp, 26 predicted proteins | sample CoawatmetaG05DNA_FD_187511 | JGI IMG/M metagenome (GOLD analysis project Ga0209384, IMG submission 187511) | Marine microbial communities from the West Antarctic Peninsula - Coastal water metaG058-DNA (SPAdes) (version 2) | ecosystem: Environmental > Aquatic > Marine > Coastal ... | reverse complement strand
ATAAAAAACATGGAAAGTATATTTAACAAAGTAATTGGATTCTTGGGTGGATTAGGATCGATCCTTCTAGCCTTAGTTCCTGTATCGGTTTTATGGTTCGTTTTAACGGGCACAGACATCTTCGGATTTGATGTAGTAGCTAATCTAACAACTCTTGTAAACTCACTAGGTAATGGTGGGTTTGTAGGATTAATTGTATTAGTTATTCTATGGTCATTCTTTGATCATTACGGAGATAAGAAAAAGTAAAGTAAATAACTGTTATAAAGATTGAGGAGGCCATTTGGTCTCCTCTTTTTTTGTTCGTATATTCACAGCATGGAATATAAACAAGTTTTACAAGGGTATTATGATACCGAAAAAAAAGTTAAAGCAATTGACGTTTTAACCCAAAAACCCTATTTTATTGAAGATCGCCCTGATATGAAGCAACGTGTTGAGCGTGCAATTAACTTTAATCAATTAGTAGCTGTATATCAACGTGGAACCCGAAATGGATTTAAGTACATTGAGCAAGATGACTTTTACATTGACGTTCATGAAGCAAAAACTATGACAAAACCTCCTAAACATACTCTACTAGAAAAACCAGATGATTTCATCATTAGTGATCTTAAGTGGAAATACTTAATACGCTGTATTGATAAGGGTAAAAACCTTATGTTTGTAGGCCCAGCGGGTACAGGTAAAACACAAGTAGTATTTAAGGCAGCTGAGCAGTTAGATAAAAAAATATTTTACTTTAATTTAGGATCTACTCAAGATGTTCGTTCATCATTAATTGGTAATACTTTTTTTAAAGATGGTACATATTTTGAGGAATCTTCGTTTATAACTGCAATAAAAACGCCAGGATCCGTTATTTTACTTGACGAATTATCGCGTGCTAACCCAGAGGCATGGAATATATTGATGCCCGTACTTGATTCAAATATACGCAAGATTAGATTAGACGAAAAAGAAGATAGTCCAGAAGTCTCCGTTGCTGATGGGGTTAGTTTTATAGCTACTGCTAATGTTGGGTTTGAATATACCTCGGCTCGTATGTTAGATAGAGCTTTAGTTGATCGTTTTAGTGTTGTTGAAATGGATGTCCTTAATAAAGATGAAGAGATGAGATTACTTAGTATTAAACATCCCACCCTTAACCCTAAAATGAATGAAGCACTTTGTGATATAAGTGATAAAATTAAAAATGAATGTAAGAGGGAAAATGCAAAATTAAGTTCTATTTTATCAACTAGAATATTAATTGAATCTGCTGAAATGGTAGTAGATGGGTTTGATTTAGGTGAAATTGCTGAATTAATTTTATACCCCCAATACTCCGATGATGGAGGTGGAGAATCGGAACGTATTTATATGCGACAATTAATTCAAAAATATATCCAAAAAGGTAATAAAAAAGAATTATTCACAGATAACGATTTTAGAGATTTAGAAAATTTTGACATTTAAAAAAAATTATATAGAAGTTTGCTTTACAACTGAAGATGGTATACAACATCTACGCTTACATGGGTATTTAAAACGTAATGATATACCTGTAAAAACAGAACAAATTTTCGGTAAAGGTGCTGAAGATTTTGGAATGTTTATTGCAATAGTTCTTCATGATGATTTAATGGATATTGTTCAAAGTAAAGAAAATCTATTTACTGAATTTGAAGTCTTAAGTAAAGAGGATGAACGATGGGATAATTATAATAAATTAAAAAATAGCGACTTTATAAAAGATATCTCAGATTTTATGTTTAGTTTTAACCCAGAAAAGAAAATTGACATTGATAGTTTTATAGAAAAGGCTAATGAAACTACCCTTAAATTATTTAAGAAAAGTAATGAATTTCTAGCAGACTATGTACAAAACACATCTATGTCCGCCGATGAAAAATTAAGTGATTTAAATCACCTTATTACATTCTTTGAAGACCAGGAACGTTATGAAGATTGTGCTTTACTATCAAAAATAAAAAAGAAAATAATATCGAATAAAGAATTCGCAAAAAATAATAAATTATGAGTAAACCAGAAATTACAATATTTAAAGTAAAAACCAAAACAAAACCTTCTTATTGGGTAACTGATTGTACATATAATGTTAAATATAAATATAGTTATGAAGAAAAAATTAAAATACAACAGACGTAGAGCTGTTAGATGTCGAATAATTGAACAAAGTAAAACTCATAAAGGTTATTGTAAGTATTTAGTTACGATTGCTGAAAAAGATGGGACATACCATAAAGAACCAGCATACGGTAGAGATATGCAAGATGCTATTTCTAGATTAATGTGGGCAGAAAGAACACATAAGGTTGAGAAAAAATTAAACTCAACAGTATTAGCCCTATTAATAGTAACAGTATTAGGTTTTACTTCATTTTTAACTTCTAAAACAGACCAGCCTCTATATCTTTTAGTACCTTTTGCATCAATAGTTTTGCTCTACGGGGGGTCTTTCGTATGGTACAAATATATTGAAAAATACACTGAACACTAATGAGTAAATTACCAGATTGGTTCACAGGAACCGCATACGATGAAGGAGATGAGGTAACTAACCCATTTTCGGGCGAAACCACTACCCTTACAGCAAATGAATTAAGCATGCTTGATTTAGTTAAGGGAGCTGAGATGTGTATTGCTATGGCAATACCTTCTAATGGAGATGAATTATCTGAGATAATAATAAAAGGCACAAAATGGTTTAAGGAAAATAATCCTGAAGCTTATAAAATATTATTAGATTAAAATGTTTGGATTATTTAAAAGAAAATCAGAAAAAGAAAAACTGACAGAATTGTATAATAAAAAAAAAGAACAGGCTTTTAGACTTTCTAGAACTAATAGAAAAGAAGGTGATAGATTAGAAAAAGAAGCGAATGATATTCTTAATAAAATAGATAAAATAAAGTAAAATGGATAAACTAACAGCAGCTAGAAAATTTTATGAAGGACAAGCAGCAGAAGCTGAAGTCACAATTAAAGTATACCTTACTAATTCAGTGGGTATTGGTGAGCACCCACAGGTAATGGAAGAACTACGTGGTCAAATTCAATTATTAACTGACGCTCGTGACAACATTGATACAATTGTTACGCTTCAAAATAAGGAAAAGGCAGTAAAAAAACTTTTAAGAGAACAAATTAAATAAATTTATTGAGCATTTTGGGAATTGAGGAAGCATTCGTATATTTACGGTATAAGTTAAAGTTTAATAAATTAAAATCTATGTTTAATACAACGCCAGAACAGCAGCAAGCTATTCGAAACACCATCCAACAGAAAATGGATAACCGCAGTACACTCACGATGAGTGACATCGAGACTATTTGTCCCGCAGTATCAACCCCAGCACCTAGCCCTGAGCTACGTAAAAAGTTAGGCATAACAGATCGTTATGTACACGTCCCCACTACCCAAGTAATTGAGGATATTCAAAAACTTGGATGGAATCCAATTGAAGCATTACAGGTTAATGCTCGTAAACGTAAAGGCTACCAACGCCATATGATTAAGTTTGTTAATCCTGACTTTATTGTTGAGGGTAGTGATGAATACCCCGAGTTATTATTAAGTAATAGCCACGATGGTACTACGTCATTTACACTTGATGTAGGTATTTTTCGTTTAATTTGTTCAAATGGGATGGTTATTAAGAGCCAGGATTTTGGTTCAATGAAAATCCGCCACTACGGATATGATTTCTCTACTATTAAGGATGCTGTAAATGACTTGATGGAAAAGATTCCAGGTTACCTTCAACAGGTTGAAGATATGAAGCAGCATAAGCTTAAAAAAGAACAAATGCTTGAGTTTGCTCGCAAAGCAGCAATGCTTCGTTTTGCTAAGTCGAATGAAGAGTCAATTGATAAAATTGTTGATTTAAGTGATTTCCTTGAATCAACACGTAAGGAAGATGATGGTGATGGATTATGGGAAGTATTTAACCGCATTCAAGAAAAAGTGGTTAATGGTAAATTCCAATATGCATTTGGTAAGAAGGAACGGAAAGCCCGTCCCGTGAAAGGTTTCAAACAGCAGGTAAAACTCAATCAGGATTTGTGGGAGTTGGCGAGTAGTTACGTGCCTGAAGCTGTAGTAGCGGGCTAATATATAAATGGTTGTGGGGGGAAGTGATTGACTTTCCCCCGGTTACCTAAAGATAAAAATGGCTAAAGACGGAGCATATCTAAATTTACCTATTACAGTAACGTTCAAAACGTCTAATAGGTCAAATGCAAAAGTAAAGAAAAAAGTAATTCGCAATAGGAACCTTGATGAAGTGTTAGATATTAACACTAAAATACCAGGCATACCTAACAGCGCTATTATTACACATATAGGAATAGGTGAAAAATATACTAAATGAAAAAAGTTAAATACAGAGGACACGGACTGCAAGAACGCCGTGGTACAGCATTAACATTGCTTACAGCAACAATTGAACGTGGTACTAACCATGAAGGGACTGAGTTAACCAAAGGTCAAATAAAACGAATACAAACAGAAATCTCCGTTCTAGAAGAAAGATTAAAACGTGGTTAAAATGAATATACGTCAAGAAAAACTTCTAGCAAAGATCCTGTGGGTGATATTATTCTCTTTAGTAGGCATTTTTATAGCAATCGCAATTTCTTTAATACCACCCCCTGAAGAAACTACTCAAAAGCAACATAATTTCCCCGTTGGAGATGACACTGAACATACTTGGGTAGGGGGAGACGGAGAGTCGTTTGAAGAATAATAATGCTCCCTTAGCTCAGCTGGATAGAGCAACAGCCTTCTAAGCTGTAGGTCACAGGTTCGAATCCTGTAGGGGGTACTATATAAATGCACCTGTAGCTCAGTTGGTTAGAGCATCCGACTCATAATCGGCAGGTCCTAGGTTCAAGCCCTAGCAGGTGCACAATGATCCCGTAGCTCAGCCGGTTAGAGCATCTCACTTTTAATGAGAGGGTCCTGGGTTCGAGTCCCAGCGGGATCACTTAGAAATTTGGTTAATTAAAATAAAATCCGTATATTACAGTATGAATTTAGGTTACGCATGCATCAACACAGGCCTTAGCGCCAATAGAATTATGACAAATCGAACTATGCGTCGAAAGACATTCGACGCACAGGGTATTGATTATGTTTCTGACTTATCCTTAGCTAATGTTAAAGATCTTAAAACAATTGTTCAATGGAACAACGAAATGGGTATTAAATTATTTCGCTTATCAAGCCAAATATTCCCATGGTCTGATGAGTATGATATCAAAGATCTAAAAGATTATGATGAAATTGCTAAAGTAATGCTAGAAGTTGGCCAAATTGCTACTGATGCTGGCCAACGTCTTACAATGCATCCAGGCCCATATAATTGTTTAGCATCACCTACACAAAAGGTAGTTGATAAAACTATTAGACAACTTAATTTCCATAGCTATCAATTTAATATGATGGGTTATGAACCATCCTCTTATAATAAAATCAACATTCATGTAGGAGGTGCTTATGGCGATAAGAAGTCAACGCTAGCTCGTTTTTGTGATAATTTCCACTTATTAAATGATGATACTAAAAAACATCTAGTAATTGAGAATGATGACAGTCCCAATGAATATTCAGTAAGTGATTTATATTGGGGTATACATAAACAGATTGGAATTCCAATTACATTTGATTATTTCCATCATAAATTTAACACAGGGGGTTTGACTGAAGAAGAAGCTTTAAGAGTTGCTGCAAAAACATGGCCTGAAGGTATTACCCAATGTTGTCACTATTCAGAAAGTCGTCGTAAAGAAAAGTTAGATGAATCAATTCGTGCACAAGCACACTCTGATCTTATTTATGATAAGATAAACACATATGGTTTAGAGCCAGACATTGTGATTGAAGCTAAATCAAAAGAACAAGCGATTTTTAATTACAAAAATTGATTAGGCACTTTGTAGTCTGAGAATTCATTCGTATATTTACGGTATAAGAAAAATTAAATAATATGAAGTTATACGACGTACCCAGAAACAGTAGAATTAAAGTAGTAGTTAGCGATAAAGTACCACCAGGAGCACCTCAAATCAACGAGGGTGAGGAATTAAATTTTCGATCAGTAGATGGAATGTATAGCTATTGTACTAGAGACAATGGTGAAGTAGTACATTTATTAGCATGGGCAGAAGTTGAATATCTAAATTAAACAATATGAGTGTAATAAAAACACCAGACGATGGTTGGGATTGTGTCCCAGAATTAAAAGAAATAGTAGAGATGTATGAAAATGCAGGGCATCACATATATGAAATCAAAAATTGTGTAAGAGAAGAAAGATTAGATGATATGCTCATTGAATTGGAAAATATGTGTATTGATATTCAGCGAACAATACATTCAATTGATGAAAATCAAGAATTTGAAACCGTAGAAGACGAAGATTAATGACATACGATCAGTTAGTATATAATTTGCGAGCAGATAACCCAATTGCTAAATACAGCGAGATGGGTTCTCGTGATAAGAAAACTGGGAAGTTAAAGCACTATACAATCACTCGTCACCTCATAAAGAATACGTGGGATTGTGAATGTCCCGCTGCTCATTTTAGACGGTTTCAAGAATGTAAGCATGTTAAGAACTTAAAACATAAACTTGCTATTAGCTAGAAAAACATAAAAAGTTATGATTAATTCAGGTAGAGAATGGGATTGGATGAATAAAACTAAAATAAATGATATGAAAGAATTAGAGCAAATAGAATTAATTTTATTCGAAGCTAATGCATATGGGTTGCGTTTAGAAGTAGAGGAGTGGGCAGATAAATGTCAAGAAAAAGATATTAACATATCGAGATTAGACGCAGTAGTAAGGGGTTATAATGAATGGGTTAAATAAAAAAGATGAAAGAATTAAAACAATTTGTTGATAAAATGCAAGCTACAAGTAGTAGCTTAGACAAGGTAGAGATACTAAAACAACAACCAGAATTCATTAAAAAGATCCTAGAATACACTTACAATCCTTACAAACAGTATTACGTTACTAGTAAGACATGTAAGAAAAACAGGGAATTATGTGACCCAAATAGTATACATGATACTATATTTGACTTGTTAGATGATTTAACTAACAGAGTATACACAGGCCATGATGCAATTACAATGGTAAATTCATTTGCATTACAAAATTATAATTATGGATATTTAATCTACAGTATAATTGATAAAGATCTTAAAACTAGAACAGGAGCTAAAGTAATCAATAAAGCATTTCCAGGTTTAATTCCTGAATTCAACGTTGCTCTAGCTAAGGAATATGAGCCAGGTAAGTGTAATTGGGGTGATGGTTGGTTTGCTAGTAGGAAGTTAGACGGTGTTCGTTGTTTAGCTCGGGTTGATCATGAAGGTAATTGTACTTTATTTAGTAGAACTGGTAAAGAATTTACTACACTTAATAAGGTGAAGGAAGCAATTGAAGCAACTGGCATTATAAACGTTACATTTGATGGTGAGATTTGCTTAGTTAATGATAAGGGTGATGAGGATTTTCAGGGTGTAATGAAGCAGCTAAGACGTAAAGATCACCAAATTGCCAACCCGGCTTATATGGTGTTTGATATGTTGTCAAATGCAGAGTTTGATAGTTGTAAAGGTAATAGATTATTAAAAGACAGGCTACACACATTAAGCTCATGGTGCCCAGAAATGAATTATGAGTGTGATGATAATGGTCAACCAATGCATCTTAATACCCTACGTAACACAGAGCAAATAATAATAAATGGTGATGATCATTTAGATACATGGAACACAGTTGCTGAAGCTAATAATTGGGAGGGTGTAATGTTGAGGAAGAATGTCGGATATGAAGGTAAACGTACTAAGAACTTAGTTAAAGTTAAGAAATTCTTCGACGCTGAATATACAGTTGTAGACTGTGATGTATCATCTATGGCTGTTGTTAGAGATGGTAAGGAGGAACAAGAGACTATGCTAGCACAAGTTTACATTGAGCATAAGGGGCACTTAGTTAAAGTGGGCAGTGGTTTCAGCCAAGAGCAGAGAATACAATACATGACTGAAGACATAGTAGGCAAAACAATTACTGTTCAATACTTTGAAGAAACCCACAATGATAAAGGGGGCATATCACTACGCTTTCCAACAGTAAAGCATATTTATGAAAACGAAAGAGATTGCTAGTATGAAATCAGATAGACAATACATAGATAGCATGACATTATTTTGCATAGCAGCAATAGGGTTATATGCTACACTAATAATAGCATTACTGATAAAGTGAACCTTGGTATTAAAAAAATAAAGCCTTTATTTCGAACTTTGTAGTTTGAGAATTCATTCGTATATTTACGGTATAAGAAGAGAAAGAAATTCAATTCAAACACAAAATAAATAATTAACATGGCAGGACGTGGACGCCCCAGTAAATCAGCAGTGCAATTAGATAAAGCACCTTTACAAATTAAGTTAACTAAGATGAATGACGTTAAGTTTGACGACTCGTTATTCACACCTACTAAAACAGGAACTATCGTTGATACGATATTAAGTAACGAGGGGGGAGTATTCCCTGGTACTAATACAATCGTTGTTGGTGATCCAGGTGTAGGTAAATCTACAGTATTGCTAGATTGGGTTGCAAATTTCCAAGCTAAAGGAAAAAGAGTATTGTTTGTATCTGGTGAGATGAATGAAATTGATTTGCATGGTTATGTAAAACGTTACCCTAAATTTGGTCGTGTGCCTATTTTGTTTATGCAGAATTATGCTGACAATGCTCAAGCCGCTTTAGAGGGTGTGTTGAAAGAGGGGTTTGATATAATATTAATTGACAGTTGGGCTGAGGTAAATGACTTAGTTCAGGAGGAGAATGGGTGGACGCGTCGTAAGGCAGAGTCATGGTTACTTGATTTAATGGATGAGCATAATAAAGCGAACAACAAAACCAATTGTCACTCAGCATTTATTTGCATACAGCAGATGACTAAAGGAGGTGATTTTGCCGGTTCAAATCGTATTAAACACATGACCACAGCTATGGCTCATATTAAGTTTGATGGTCGTGGTAGAGATGCTTTGCGTTACATTGAGTTTACTAAAAACCGCCGTGGTGAGGTAGGTGATAAAATATTCTTTTCACTATTCAGACAGGATCATGTTGAATATAGTTTTGAAGAAATCTAAATGCTGATATGAAAGTCATATCTTCTATTGTTTAACTTAATAAAATTAAAATGGCAAGAGATAACCCCACACAACCCGGAGGTATGCGTCGTTTCGATGAGTTAGTTGCTATGCGTAATGTATTTGGGAATGATGAAGTTCTTCTAGAAGAAGTCATTCGCAATATGTCTAATAGGGATGCTAACATAGTATTCCGTCGCGTTGCTAAATCATTTGATGTAACTAATGCTCTAAATAGAGAGCTAATGGCAATTAACCAAGTGCTATAATATTGGTTAGGGGGTTAGTATTACGTGATATTTATTGTCGTAACTAACCCCCACTAATATGGCAGCAGGAGATGATTCGTTAATACTATACACCTTACCAGATGGAAACCAAGTATTCCTTAATGTTAATCACATTGTAAGTATGGAAGAAATAACAAGGAAAAATGCTACCCAAGCAAGATTCCCAGATCTTCAAAAAATTACTATGTCATCTGGAAAAGTATATGATGTTCGGCAAGCTCTTAGTGGGTTAATTAGGTCAGGTAGTAATGCTAGTTTTGCTTCTTCAAGTATTGATATTAAAGCCACCGTTGCAAAGGGGGGAGTAATTACAGGCGGAAGATTTTAGGCACTTTGTTAATTATTTAGAACGCTCATATCTTAGACGCGTGTAACTTGAGGATTTATTCGTATATTTACGGTATAAGAAAAAGTTAAAAACAAATAATTTTACAAAATGGAACACAAATATGTTCAAATAGATAAAGACGGCACAGTAGAATGTACGGAATGTGGAATAAGAAATTCTGACCCAACAGCATATTTTCCGGAAAATATCATGTGTGGTTCTATAACTCGTACGCGAGTCGAATTACTAGCTACTATTGACGAAATAAATCAATACTTAGAAGGCAACGTAACTAAAACTGGCTTGCAAATCACTCTTTCAGAATTAATAAATAAATTATAAAATGGCAACACGCGCATCAATTAAATTTAAGGACAGCGATGGTAATTTCATCGCAAATGTATATCACCACTATGATGGTTATCCCAGTGGTTTAGGAGTTAAATTACTAGAACTAACCGAGGGTGTAGTAGTAAATGGCCTTGGCTCAGGGGAACAGCTAGGAAAGCGAATATTTAATGGCTTTGGTTGTTTAGTAGCATCAGTAATTGAAGGTTTGAAAGACAGACCGGGAAATGTATATCTATACAGTGAAAGTGAATATGGCAATGCGGGTGAAGATTATCTTTATGAAGTTGTTGATTTAGAAAATGGCCCCCAAGTATTTGTTAAGTCAATAGATGATACAGATCTTGATGAATTTGTGCCAGTTAAGGATATTTTAGAAACAGAAAATAATAAATAAAATGGCTAGAAAGAAAAGTTTAACAAAACAGGATGCAATTGCAAACGCATTGTACTTAGGTTTAGCTAAGGCAGGTGGTGCTAGTCCTAAACTAATGGCGTTTAGAGGATTTATGGAATCGTTAAATTATTTAGATGATGAAAATGATGATTAGTATAGGCGATAAAGTGAAATTCAAAAACGACTTAGCTACTTTAATTATTGAGGCTATGGTTGTAGTTAAGAAGCGAAAAATGTTCGCTTCAGATACTTATGCTTACACAGTAAAATGCCCTAATGGTGAAATAGCTGAGTATGATGAAACCCAATTGGTAAAACTTTGATTTTCAAAATAAATACTAGTACCTTAGACGCGTGTAACCTGAGGATTCATTCGTATATTACAGGTATAAGAAAAAATTAAAAACAATGAGTTTATTAAACGATTTAAGACCAGAAATAGCAGCAAAAGTTGATGCTGATATGAAACCATTCCCTAACCTACATAAAGCAATAGTTAGGGATATGGAAAATGCTGATTTTGTAACAGATCTGCCATTAGGCACAGCAAATACCCTTATTGATTATGCTAAGTCAGCTGGGTTTGAATCAAAAACTGATTCGTTTATATTAAAAGTGTATGAAATATTTGATAGATGATTAGAAAGAAACAGGAACGCAGCGGCCCAATCGTAGTTGATTTGACAGGCCCAGATGGTAATGCATTCGCCCTAATGGGCCTTGCATCACGTTTATCTAAGCAGTTAGGCTTTAAGAGCCCTACTGCTGAAATGATGGAGGGTGATTATGAACACCTTCTAGAAGTATTTGATAAGAATTTTGGTGATTACGTAATTTTAGAACGTT
>Ga0209384_1001646_pt1 | contig 11404 bp, 4 predicted proteins | sample CoawatmetaG05DNA_FD_187511 | JGI IMG/M metagenome (GOLD analysis project Ga0209384, IMG submission 187511) | Marine microbial communities from the West Antarctic Peninsula - Coastal water metaG058-DNA (SPAdes) (version 2) | ecosystem: Environmental > Aquatic > Marine > Coastal ... | reverse complement strand
ATTTAGGTAAATATGATGAGGCTGAAAAAATTTTGAATTCAGTTATTGAACAAGATCCTGTTTTTATTTCTGCCTATTTAACATTGGCACAAAACCATGAAGAAAACGATAAAATTGAAGATGCTATTATGTGTTATGAGGCAGTAATTGAGTTAGAACCAAAAGAATTAGTGGCCTATTTAAATTTAGCCTTACTTTATAAAAAAAATAAGGATTTTTATGAAGCAGTAAAAGTTTATCAAAGAGCTAGTATCAGTATACCAAACAATCATTATATTTTAAGTAATTTAGGAAATCTATTTTACCTGCAGCACAAATATGAAGATGCAATAATATGTCATCAAAGAGCAATAAAGATTAAATCAGATTCAAATATTGTGTACTTTAATTATGCAAATACTCTAATTAATGCACAGCAGTTTGATGATGCAATAAAGATGTATAATAAAAGCATTGAACTTAATTCAAATTTTACAAGAGCACATGTCAATCTTGGAACTGCACTGCTAACAAAAGAAAGATTTGATGAAGGTTTTCAAGAATATGAATACAGAATTCATGACGATCCTTTGCTGTTAGATCTAATTAAAAGTGGAAAACCCATTTGGAAAGGTGAAGATATTAAAGGAAAAACGATAGTTGTTAGTTGTGAGAGTGGTTTTGGTAATACAATTCAATTTTCAAGGTATTTAGAAACTTTACAGCAATTAGATTGTAAGATTATTTTTAGGTGTCCTGAACAAGTACAGCATTTATTTGAAGAACTTGATTTTATTGAACGAACAGTAAGTATTGAAGAACATATTGAAGACTATGATTTTTGGGTTCCTTTACAAAATTTGATTTATATTTTAACACCAGATTTAAAAAATTACTGCCCAGCACCGACAAAAATAAAAGTTAATGATGCAAAGATTCAAGAATGGGAAACTTTAATGGGTGTTGATAATATGGTTAAAATTGGTTTGCACTGGCAAGGAAGTAAACAAAACCCAAGGGATCAACAAAATTCTTTAGAATTATTTCATTATAAAGACATCATAGAAAATAATAAAGCTTCGTTTATAAGTCTACAAAAAGGTAATGCTCAATCACAAATTGAGAAATACAATTTTTCAAAAAAAATAATAAATTATGATCCGTTAATTGATACTGGTTCTAAAAAATTTATAGATACTGCAGCGATTATTAAATACTTAGATTTAGTAATAACAACAGATAACGCTATAGCACATTTAGCAGGAAGTCTTGGAACTCAAACGTGGTTGTTATTACCTCATGTCTCAGATTGGAGATGGTTTAACTCTAATGAAGAAACTATTTGGTATGAAAACTTCAGAATATACCGGCAAGAGAAACCAGGTGATTGGACGGACGTTGTAAACAAAGTGAAAATAGATTTAGACATACTAATAGATAACATTCACGAAGTTAGAAATCCTAAAGCTTAATTCAGTTTATTCCAAAAATTTTTATTAATAGATGGTGAAATGCTCTTTAATCTAGAGATTAGTAATTTTGTTTTATCAAATAATACTTTGTCATCATTTAACAATTTTTTAACTTCACTATTTTTAGTTATCAACATTGCAAACAACTCAGCTTTATCTTCATTTTGATTATTTCTTGCGTACTGAGTAACAAAACCATTTATGGAATTATCTAAATTTAAATCTCCGGATAATTCAACTTTGGAGTAATTCTGTTTATTAATTTTTTCCCATTGATTATCAATTATAACATTAGTTAATTGTGCGTCTATGATGTGATAAAATTCATGATGAAAGACATGCTTTAGCATAGATTTTACTCTAGGGTTATTTTTAACATCTTTAAGTTCATTTGCTGATAAATAGAATACACCTGGTGACTGATCATAATGACCAGGCGCCACTCCTATTACCTCACTATCATTAAGAGTTAATTCATCACAAATCATTATAAATTTTAACCCTGAATTATTTATAAATTCAATTGGATAAACATCGATTTCTTTTTTTAATAGATAAATTAATTGCTTAAAGGGAGTAACATTTTTTTTACATTCAAAATTTTTATGACCGAAGGTGTTAATATTTTTTAAAAATATGATCTTTTTATATTCATCTACTATTTTAGAATCTATTTTATTTTCAAGTGATAAAAGAAGATTATTTTTTTTATCAAATTTAGCTAATCGATTATAATATTTATTTTTTATTAAAGATTGAAATCTAACTTTACAATCACGACCTTTCTTTAAATTACATTGACTTAAAGTTTCTTGATCAACTTTATTTTGACTACCCTTTCCAAAACTAATAAAAAAAGAGCCCGATATTGTTTCAACCACGCTGCCTTTATAATTTTGATCTTTTTTTTGTAGTGTTTTTAATTGTTCAATATAATTTTTTAAAAAATTATATCTTGATTCATAAAAATTATTTTGATCGTTGGCATACGTTATTGTGCAAAGAAATATTGCTAAAAATAACAAGCAAACTCTCATTTAAGCCTGTTTAAAAAACTTCAAAATAAAAGAAGATTCAACGTCTCTAAAGCTTTCACTATAACAATTAGAAAAAATTTCTAAAGGTTTTTGTTGAGGTTTATCAGAATAAATTACAGATAAGTTTTTATTTTCACTTGTTGTTTTTTTCAGATCAAAATTTTCAAGAAATACAACCCATTCATCCATTTTCTCTTTACATTTTGAAACATCTGTTAATTTTTTTTTATCGAAGGCAATGATTGCATTCACTTTATTATCAATATTTGTATAGAAATAATAAGTGTTAAAATGTTTTGATTTTTTTTTTGGATCAACAACATAGCATTTTTCTACATTCGATAATGGCTGACAATTCTTGATAATCTTAATATTTTGGTTATTAATTTTTTCTAGAAATGCTTGGCCAAACATATGGGTCAATCTATTTTTGGGCAAATCTACTGTAGTAGTTTTAGGTTCTAATGATTTCTCTATTAATTTTTCTATTGTTTTTGTGTCGATGGTTTCTTTATCTAAAACTTCAAGCTCTACTTTTTTTTCAACTTCTTTTATTTCACCAGGGATCTCATCACCAGGTTCACCTGAATATAATATTTGAGGAATTATTATCAATAAAATCAAATATTTTAATAAGTTGTTTTTATTCATAATTTATCTAGTGTATTCTGTATACATGATGGATAACAAAATTGTCAAAAATGTTGAACTAATTAATAAACTTCCAGGTTTAATAAGAGTAAAAAAAGAAATTAAATCTATAGTAGATTTTTTATTAACTTCTAAAGAACGTGAAAAAGAAGGATTAGGCAATTCAACTACGATAACAAATCATTTAATTTTTACAGGAAATCCTGGAACTGGAAAAACGACTGTTGCAAGAATAATTGCAAATATTTATCGTGATCTTGGTTTAGTTAGTGACGGTAAACTCATAGAAGTCACTAGAAGTGATTTAGTTGTCTCAGAGAAAGGTGAAACTGCAAAACGTTCTGCTGAAAAATATAATAATGCAATTGATAATGTTTTATTTATTGATGAGGCTTATACCTTAATCAATAAAAATGATCCAAATGATAATGGTCAAGAAGCTATTGACGAACTTTTAAAATATATGGAGGATTATAGGGATAGAATTATAGTAATTGTAGCTGGCTATGAAAAGAATATGTCTACATTTATCGACTCGAATGCAGGACTTGCTTCAAGATTTAAAAAAAAAATCTTATTTGATGATTATAATTTTTTAGACCTCTATCAAATTTTTTATAAATTTTGCAAAGATAACAATTATGCTGTTGCTAATGACGCAAATGAAAGTCTAAGAAATTCATGTAAAAAAATTATAGAAGTAACTGGAGAAAAATATTCAAATGGAAGAGATATTAGAAGGTTTTTTGAAGGTTGTATCGAAACTCAGGCCTCAAGATTAACTAAAATAGAAAATAAATCTAAAGTTGATTTAATGATGATTAATAAAAAAGATATAGAAACCACAATAAATAATTATAACTAAGAATAAATCTTATGAGCAGTATTAAGAAATATTCTGGAATTTTTTTGCTAATTTTTTTAGTTTTAATAAAAATTCAAGATAGCAACTTTGTAAGAAAGATTGAAAATATTTCCTATGATGCATACCAATCATTATTTATTGAAAAAAGTACCTTTGATGAAGTGGTCATTATTGATATAGATGAAAAGAGTATTGGAGAGATTGGTCAATTTCCTTGGCGTAGAGATATATTTGCAGACTTAATTCAAAAATTAAACCAATATGGAGTATCAATAATCACTTTTGATGTATTCTTTAGTGAGGAAGACAAACAAAACCCAAAAAAAATATTAGAAGAATTTAATATTAAAAATGACACTGTATTCGACAGTGATCAAAAACTTCTAGAAAGTATACAGTCATCAAATGTTGTGCTCCCTGTTCTTGGTGATGTTTCAGAGTATAATAAAAATAACTCATCAAAACCAAAAACAAATATTATTTCAAAAGGTGGAGATCCTTCTGATTATGTTTATAGCTTTAAAAATAAAATTACTTCTTTGGAAAAATTCAATAACGCTGCAAAAGGAGTAGGAACTATATCTTACCTGGATAGTTCAGATGCTGTTCTAAGATCTTTGCCAATATTTTTAAAAATTGAAAATGATATTTGGCCGGCTTTAAGCCTAGAAACTTTAAGAGTCCTTCATGGTCACAAAAGTATTTTAATTAATTCAGATGAAGCAGGAATTAATTTGATTAAAACAAGAAAATATCAAATAGAGCCAGATACAAATGCAATTGTCCATATTAACTATAAAAAATTTGATAAAGAAAACTACATTTCTGCTGTTGATGTTTTAAATCAAAATATCAATGCAAATAAACTTAGAGATAAAATTGCAATTATTGGAAGTTCCGCACAAGGAATATTTGACTTTGTAAAAATTCCAAATGGTAATGTAATTCCTGGTGTTGAAACTCATGCACACTTAATTGAAAATATTATTAACAATGATTTTATTATCAAAAATACTTTTACAACAATTACTGAAAATCTTTTATTAATAATTTCATTGATTTTAGCACTAATTATTCCAACTAAAATTTTACCAAAATTTAGTATTGTATTTTTTGGTGGTCTAATTTTTACCTTATTGACTTCAAGTATTATTGCTTATCAGTTTAATTATTTTATAGATGTTTTTTATATAATTTTAAGCTCTTCATTATTATTCTTAACTACACTTTACTTTAGATATTTAAGAGAAAATGAAATCGCCCTTGATAATGAAAAAAAACAAATTGTTTTAAAACGAGAAAGAGAAATAGCAGGTGAAGTACAAAAGAAACTTTTTCCAGAAGTTTTTGAAGATAGCAAATTAATTTACGCAAAAAATATACCTGCAAGAGATGTCTCTGGTGATTATTATGACTATATCAGAGTTAATAAGAATGAAATTTACTTTACACTTGCAGATGTATCTGGCAAAGGAATTAAAGCTGGTATTTTAATGGCTAATGCTTCATCGGTCTTTAGGTCACTAGCAAAATTAGAAAAGCCTATATCAACTATTGCTCGTTATGTGAACAATCAAGTATCAGACTCTTCTTATCAAGGTATGTTTATAACAGCTGTAATTGGTAAGATTAATATTGAAAAACAGGAAGTTGAATACATAAATCATGGACACGAACCAATAATGATTTTTGATAGAGAGTATAATTTCGAATATATTAAATCTAGCTTACCTCCGCTAGGTATAATGAAATTTGATGAAGACTCTTTTTTTAAAACAAGTATTAAAAATATTAAAGATAAAACTTTATTAATTTATACTGATGGTGTGACTGAAGGTTATTTAAAAAACAATGAAGAACTAGGTGTACAAGGTTTTGAAAATTTAATTAAAGATAATAAATTTGATAATTCTAAAGATATAATTGATAAAGTTTGTAAAATTCTAGATAATAGATCTAAACTAAGAGACGATATTACTTGTATTGGAATAAATATTTAAACAATTTATCTATTGCTCCATGAAGCAGGTGAAACTGTTACTTTATTCTTACTTCCAATGTTTTTTACAATTCCAAATGTCTCATTAAGAGTTGCATCAGCGTATTTTAAAGTTATTTGTATTCTTCTATTTCCTGGTGTAAAATCATCCTTATCTTCATTTTCATAGTAAACTTTAGCAAGTTCTCGTCTCCAATCAACTTCGGTGGTCACTTTATTAACTGGTGCAGTAATTATTAATGGGCTTGATTGTAAAGTATATCCTCTACTGGTCCAACCTGCTGATAAACTTGCTAGTTTCAATGTATCTTCTTGATCTATAAAAATACTATTTTGACTACCGTCTTCATAAAATGATAGTTCTGCACTTGAAGGTCCAGAAATTACCTGAATGATATTATTTTCTTGTAAATCAGCTTTAGCAAAGTCACCTACGCTTCCTCCATATTTTACTATATAAGAGTCAACATCAGTATTAGGAATATCTTCTCTAGTTTTTATTTTTGGTGTAGAGCCTGATAAAAATGTCAAATAATCCTTATCATCTGCTCCAGGATGATTGGCACTCCAGCTATCTTCGAATGGACCTACTCTTAAGCTTGTCTCAGATGGTCTTAAAACAGTTTCATTGCAGTCAGAGTCTGCATCTATGAGTCCAGAATAATTTATTCTTAATCTCCAAAATTCTTTATCTTTTAAGGGTCCAGATGTATATCTCCAAAAACCTGACTTATAAATTCCACCTTTACATCTATCTGTTCCATTTATCCACGCTTCCTTACCATCCGTAACTCCTAAACTAGCAATAGCAGTTAAATCTTCTGCAGTTGTTACATTTGCAAGATAACCTTGCAAACCACATAAATTGGAATAACTAGCTTGGTAGTCCGCATGTTGATAACTTGGATAACCACCATCAACTTTTTTAAAATAATAATTTGAACCAACTGTTTTTACCACATCTCCAATTTTAACTGAAATTTCTCTTGCCCCTAAACCTCCATTGTGTTCAAAAGTTGTTAGTCGAATTACTTTCAAATAATTATCACAAGTTCCAGATCCGGTATAAGTAATTGTGTCCGTTCCATTTCCTGACACCTTTAAATCTAGTTTAGTAAGAAGTGTTGTTGGTGCTAATAACTTGTCTCCAGTTTGTTTACCGCTTAAAATTTTTACTGTAGCTTTTAAAACTCTTCGATCATATAAATTAATAATTCTTTTTGCAGCAACTCTTGTAATTGAATCACCTGCACTTTCTAGACCTCCATACTCAACAATTATACCTCTAATTCCAAAAGAATTATTGCTCCTTTGGTTCCAATTAAACATATCATTCCATTCACGCTCGGCACTTAAGTGTACGTCCATCATATGTAGTCCCGCCTCTTTTTGGAGAGCATTATCTGGTTGATTATCTCCCCAATGTCTAAAAGGCATATTATCTTTAAATTTTTCTCCTAATTGCTCTCCAGGGGGTCCTATTGGAAGTGCTCTAGTCCATTTTTTATTTTTTCCATTTTGACTGGCTGATGGATTTTCATTTTTTGTTCTGTTTGGAGTAAAAGCAAGACCTTTATGGTCATGTAAAAATTGCTCAGGTCCTGTAACCCATCTCCATGTCGGGCAATCGCTGTTTGGTGTTTTATTATTAGAACCATTAACAGTAGCCATCAGAATAACTTTTGGGTCTTTCCAAAACATTTCAAGACCATTTTGATTTTGTCTATTTTGATCATCTTGATCAACAGTTATTTCAGTTAAAGTTCTGTAGTATTCATTTCTAATACCATTTACTTTACGTATTTGAGCACTGTTGGAAATGTAATTTATGTCTGATGTATCAATATGCCTTCTTGTGTCTAAGTCAATTAATTCAAATTGGTTTTGATCGTATCCCCATAGCGATGTATTTAATTTTACTACTCGGTAATAAGATTTTAAATTTGTTCCATCTATATCATCGTTTATAATTTTGTTTGCATCAGCATCAAGACCATCATCATCATCTATATCCTCTAAAAAAACAATATCATCATGATTCAATCCATGATTATTAACATTAACAATAGTTCGTTCGTCCCCATCTGTTGCTGAAATACTAATAATCGGTTTTGGTAGATCGGTATCTGCAAATATAGGATGAATAAATCTAATATATTTAGGATCTGTTGTGGTTCCTGAATAGGTTTGTCCCTTTTTATACCAAGACCAGATAAATTTAAAATACGTTTCTGTAACTGGTGCATCACTAGCATGCGAACTTGCAGTGGTTTCATCTTCTCCTCTTACAGCTCCAGTAAATGTAGTTGCTGTCTTTCCAGTGTAAGTAATTATTTCTGATCCAATTTTAATTGCTCCTTCTTCTGGAAAATGTGCAGTCGAGTTAACTGGAATATTAGTATTTGTCGCAGAAATTTCGCTAGATAAGTTATCAATCATTATTATTGCACCTGCTCTTGATTTTTCAATTTGTCTCATAGCTTGAAAGTCTTTTTGAGCAACAATTCTTCCAGATATACCTGTCTTATTTGTTCTTTGTCTTATTCCTCCACATTTTTCTAGATCTCCATATGAACTTTGCTCTTCTGATTGAGCAAGCCCCCCTAACCAACCATTACCACTTGCTTTTTCAATTATAATGTTATTCTCTTCCTCGCTGGTAATAGTGGCTAGATAGCCTGTTTTAGCAAAATATTGTAATTGTTTAGAAAGTGTAAAACCCTCATTCATCCTTCTATTATTGTCATTATAATTATTCCACCAATCATAATCTGCTAAATAAGGAAATTTATAAAATTCATAAAAGTGGTTATATCCATCTGGATGTTTTTGAACATGCAATGGTCCTAAAGAAAATATAATTACTCTTTCACCCAATGAAATGGTGTTAAGACTGCTTTCCTGAATGAGGGTATCTGCTGATGGCGTGCCATCAGCATTTGGTTCGACTTGAGTACCAAAAGGGTGCGTTTTGTCATCAGGGGAGACTGCTAAAGGATTTATATATTGTATTGATTCAAAAGCTTGTCGCCAAAAATTTAAATTTCCACAAGGTGCATCAGGTTCATTACCACTATAAAGATGCCAAACATGAGGATTATAAATTGTTGGTGCCTTATCGAATTGAAATGCCCTTATGGTGCTTCCAGAAATATTTTTCCAAGCTCTGTTGTTAAACCAAATTTTTTCATTTGGCTGATAAATTTTATACCACTGATTACCTGTCCAACTAGTAGGTTTATCATTATGAAAAAGAGTTAACACTCCATTTTCCACATCCCATCCTGGATATTCATCTGATGTATCTGTATCAAAAGGTGCAACTGATGCTGGGACAACTAATGCATTCGCATCTTCAGCTTCTGTATCATATTTTAAATAATCTTCTTCAGATACATACTTATCTTTTTCTATTGTAGCTCTTGCAATACAAGTTTTAGTGTTTTCACTAAGATCTTTAGGGCCATCTTTTATTTCATCTCCATCTTCATCATGATCTAATTTAAAAGAATCAAAACCACCATATTCAACAACATACCCTGTAATACAATCTCGACCATTATTTGCACAATCTGGTATTACTTTTAAATCATTCCATTTACCATTTACTCTGCCAACTCTATTTATCTCCATGTCAACAAAATGTTCTCCAGATGATGAATTAGGCTCTCCATTTTGCCAATGAATAAAACTATTAGTTTTTCCCATATCAGGTCCAGACTCTGATTTCATAGCTGCAGGATTTTGTAATGGGACTCTCCAATCCGAATTAGCTAGCCATATATAGTGTTGATCACTTGCACTGGCTAGTCTTGACCCATAATAATTTTCTCTAGTTTCACCTGCCGCAACATGAAATGGTGTTACTCCAGTACACCCAGAATCAGTGCTGTTATCACACATAACAGCGTTTTTTATAAAATCATTTTCAGCTTGAGATTCTATTGAAACCAAATATCCTCTCATACCACCACAAGTAGATTGCTCGGCTCTTCTTTTTGCCTCCCACCAACTTATAGAATTTTTGTCATAACCTATCTCAACACCTTCTGTTAAATTTGGAACAGTTGAAAAATATTTATAATAATGACCATAACTATCATCCCCAGAAGATGAACTAAACTTTACTCCATCGCATCGACTTCCAAGAACTTCTACCCAATCTGCTTCATCAAATGCATCTCCAGAATCTGTGCCAGTATCTTTTTCAAGAATCCATAACTTATCTTCAAATTCAGCACAATCTTCTTCATTGTAAGCAGTAGATTGGTTAAACTGAGCATATAATCCTTTATTTTTGCATTGTTCCATTGACGGTTTAAAAGGATAAAAATCTGTATTGTAAATACCAGTTTTTTGAATAGAAATATCACCTGCAACATCATTATTTGCAACATAATTTCCTAAACTAATTTTTGAATGTGTTGAATCTGCAAGAGTTATTGTTTTTAAATCTTGAGTTGTAAGAGCAATTTTACCATCACCAATATCTCCTTGCTGAACTGGTGCTGTAACTATTAATTCTAAAGGTATAATTTGACCTTGCGGACCGGTTCCACAAGAAAGAACTTTATAAAAAACTAAGTCATCTCCAGGAGGGAAATTTATAGTAGGAGCATCATTATCTTTTGGTACTGTTAATGGATAATATTCTTTATTTGCTTGCCACGAAGTTCCTACAGTTCCTAACCCATATATTGTTGCATCATTTGATTTAGATGAAGGTCTTGATGTATTAGAATCTTTTGCAATTTTTCCAGTACCTTCGTTAAATTTATAATATGAAACAAGTCCTGGTTCAGAGCCTGTTAATCTCTTTCTTCTATTATTTTTTATATCATCTGCAGATCTAGAAATATTCCAAATTCTCATCTCAGCAATATTTCCTAACCATGGGACACTTTTAATTTTAACTTTACCAGTTTTATAATTTGCTGGTTTGAAACCTGCTAAACCTTCACCAATAGCAAGAGGCCAATAATTTCCCTCTGGTAAACTTTCAGGTGAATTTTGATATTTATGAACTTCTTTTTTAAGTACATCCGCATCATAAGTACCAGCCAACACACCATCTTGATAAATTCTAACATTATTAGTATCAGTAATAGCTGGATCACCACCATCCCAAACCCAAGCAATATGAACCCACTCATTCTTTATAGGTGCACCTACTCCAGCATTTCTACCTACTCTTTTATAACCCAAAGTTGGTGTCCACTTATCATTTTTAACTCTAAAAACTGCATCACCAGTACGACCGAACTCAAAAAGGTGGGTATCGTATACTGATGTGGGTTGTTTATTGTTAATCCAAAACTCAATGGTAAATTGTTTTGTTGGAAAATCATTAAAATTCCTAACTAATGCAAATGATCTATCGTTATAATTTGTGTCTTTCTCT
>Ga0209384_1001644_pt1 | contig 11411 bp, 8 predicted proteins | sample CoawatmetaG05DNA_FD_187511 | JGI IMG/M metagenome (GOLD analysis project Ga0209384, IMG submission 187511) | Marine microbial communities from the West Antarctic Peninsula - Coastal water metaG058-DNA (SPAdes) (version 2) | ecosystem: Environmental > Aquatic > Marine > Coastal ... | reverse complement strand
TTTTACAGAAATCCGCACTTTTAAATGCAGTTTTCCGCACTATTATTCCCGCCATTCAAATTACTTTTGTTTTGTAGAAATCTATGCTTCTATAAATTTGTGGGTAAGTTGTATATATAAGCGATATCGCTTATATTATGTGAAAAAGAAAAGGAAGAAAACCTCTTTGTTTATTCAGAGAGGTTTTTTCTATTCCAAATTATTTCAAACTGTAAAGATCTAATAAGTATTTTTTAAAATTTTAGACACTGAATTACGGTTTCTAGTAAAACTATTATTTTAATTAAAGGTATTTTTGAGTAAGTAATCTTTTGTTCTGAAACACTGAATAAGTGGAATTAATTGAAGCTTTAATCGTAGGGGGTTAACGTTAAGTTAAGAAGAATAAAAGTGGAGAATCTCTCTGTTAGTTCAGGGAGGTTTTTTTTATAGGCCCAAAATCATTTTTGCAATCATAAAGTAAATTAAGATTCCGAAAATATCGTTGGAAGTAGTAATAAATGGCCCCGTTGCAATTGCAGGATCTATTCCTCTCTTATTTAAAAATAGAGGAACAAATGTACCAATTAAACCAGCAATAATAATGACCACTACAAGCGATACAGAAATAGCTAAAGCAAGGTCTATTTTGCCTTCATAAACCCAAACAAAAAGGAATAAAAATAGCGCAAGAATAGCGCCATTCAGAGTAGCTAAAAGCATTTCTTTTAAGAGCCTACTGTTTATACTTCCTTTTACGTCGTCATTTGCCAAACCTTGTACAATAATAGCAGAAGACTGTACGCCAACATTTCCTGCCATCGCGGCAATTAAGGGCGTGAAAAAAAATAAAGAGGCGTAGGTAGTAAATACATCCTGAAATCCTTCCATAATTATAAAAGCGCCAACACCACCAATTAAACCTAGGAATAACCATGGCAAACGCGCTTTTGTCAATTCAAAAATACTATCGTCAGAGTCTACATCTTGCGTTAAACCAGCAGCCATTTGATAATCTTTGTCTGCTTCTTCCTTTAAAACATCTACAATATCATCAATCGTAATTCTACCCAATAAAACATTGTTATCATTTACAACGGGGATTGCTTCTAAATCATATTTTACCATGATTTTAGCTACTTCCTCATCATGTTCATTTACATTAACAGCGTCTACTGTAGCTTTAGAGATCTCTGAAATCTTTTGATCAGACTTAGCTACTATTAAGTCTTTTAAAGACAGTCTACCTACTAATTTATCTTCCAAATCTACAACGTAAATAGAGTGCACTCTGGTAACCTCTTGTGCCTGCCCTCTAATTCTTCGCATACAACCAGCAACCGTCCAGGTTTCATAAACCTTTACCAGTTCTTTTGCCATTAAGGCTCCTGCTGTATTGTCTGCATAAGACAATAGTTCTTTAATATCAGCAGCTAGTTCGTCATCTTCTAAAGCGTTAATTACCCGTTTTTGACGTTCAGGAGAAAGCTCTCCAACAATATCCGCAGCATCATCAGAATCCATTTCACCAATTTCTTCTGCAATTTCTTTTGCTGATAAATTTTCTAGAATATTTTCACGGGTATCCTCATCTAGCTCTGTAAGAACTTCTGATGTTTTTTCGCTATCTAATAGTTTTATAATGTAAATAGCTTCATCAAAACTGACCTCCTCTAAAACTTCTGCAATATCTGCAAAATGCACTTCTGCAAAGAGCTCTATTATTTCAGAATCGTTGTTTTCATAGATAAAGCCAATTAGGTTTTCTAGAAACTCTTCAGAAATTTCAAATGCCATTTTCTATTAATTTTTGCGTTAGAGAAATAAAAGCCGCCACAGATAACTGCTCTGGACGTTTTGTAAATACAGGGTCTTCTTTTAAGGTGTCTGAAAGATTGAAAGATTTTAAGCTAGAACGCAACATTTTCCTACGTTGATTAAAAGCTGTTTTTACAACTCTAAAGAATATTTTTTCGTCTACAGGAAGTGAATAATCTTTTTTTCGAACCAATCTAATTACACCAGAATCTACTTTTGGAGGCGGGTTAAAAACGGTTGGAGGAACCGTAAAAAGATACTCTACATCGAAAAAAGCTTGTGTTAAAACCGAAAGAATCCCATAGACTTTACTCCCTTCTTTTTCTGCGATTCTTTTGGCAACTTCTTTCTGAAACATGCCTGCGAACTCTGGCACAAATTCTCTATTTTCTATAGCTTTAAAAACAATTTGAGTGGATATATTATAAGGAAAATTACCAATAATTGCCACTTGTTTTTTCTGAAATATTTCTTGTATTTTTTTCTTTAAAAAATCACCTTCTAAAATAGAAAAGTGTTCTTTTGAAGTGTCTAATTTAATATGTTCAAGAGGAAAAGTATCTTGCAAGTAAGCAACAGATTCCCTGTCTAATTCCATGACAGTAATTTTTGCTTTTTTTTGTAATAAATACTTCGTTAAAACACCCATTCCTGGACCAATTTCTAAAATATCGTCATAACCACTTCCAGTTAGAGCATTGGAAATATCTTTTGCAATACTTTCATCTGTTAAAAAATGTTGACCTAAATGTTTTTTAGCTTTTACAAACACAATCTTTGATTTTATCGGTATACAGGCAAAGGTACAGTTAAATTTGGCATAATTTTTGGTTCAAATAAAATTTTACAATTCAAATAAAATGCAGAAAAAGCTATTTTTTTTATCAGTGTTGTTTTTTGCTTTTTATTGTCCTGGATATTCTCAAGGAGGTAAATTAGAAAAGGCAAAAGAGCGTTTAAAAAGCAACCATTCAAACGCTACTTCCAATCGTTCAACAACTAAAATTAAAAGAACTTCTGTTGCTTCTTCGAGGAATAATGACGATACGAATACTTCGTTTTTAGATTTAATCTTTAGAGATATTTTATGGGGAATTGCAAAGTACACTGTTTATGGAGTTGCGATAGAATCTAGTTTTGAAAGAGAGGGTAAGATGCACAGTGCAGAAATTTCTAATTATCCATATAAAGAAGCGCCGTATGGTAACTTTATTTATACAGATGCTACGAATTATAACATCACGAGATTTGACGTTTACACTCATTTTTTAATTGAAAACAAGAAACTTTATGGAAATGACTTTGGAGTTGATTTTAGGTTTCTAAAACGATTCGCACTGGATGTGAATTATACAACGTTTCTAGAGAGTATAAAAGGTAAAAAAGACTCTTTTAATATGTTTTCTTCGCTTTTAAAGTACCACAGAATTAGAACACAACGTTTTGACGCTTGGTTTGGTTTAGGCTTAAGACATGTTTTTAATGATGTAAATAAAACCAGGTTAATGTTAGGTTTTGGCGGTGAATTTTTTGTTGTAAAACCGATTAGTTTAAAAGCCTCCCATAAATGGGCAACAATAAATAGTCAATCGGTTAGAAACACAAAATTGTTGTTAAAATACCACGTAGAAAATTATAGAATAGCTGCTGGTTATGCGCATTATAAATTGGGGGTTTCTAAAATTAATGCTTTTTCTATAGGTGTTGAAGCTAGTTTTTAGAGTCTTTAAAAAAGCGAGTCGTAGAGAGAACCTCGAAAAGGCACTCCCGAATTTTAGGGATTCACATTTGGACTCTAAACCGAAACGAGTATAAATTTTAAAGCGATACTCTTAGCGGTTAAAAAAGCTGATACTTGCTACTTCCTAGCCGATATAAGCCCTCAAATGATTCTAAATAAATCAATTTTAGCCCTTTATACTAAAGGTTTAGACATCGATAACGACAAACTAATTACAAGAACCTTTTGGGTAAAATTCATTTATAATTTTCAATTCAGTTCTAAAAGTGAGCATTTTATCTGCAAACCTTTTAAGACCTTCTGAACGTAAATTAGGTGCATCAAATTTATAATAGTTATCTAAATCTTCTCTCGTGTTTGCAGCATATTGAATAGAATAGGTTTTTCCACCCATTTCTTCTTCTACTAAAACTTCGGTAAGTTTTGCAGATGTAAATTTTCCGGTATTTAAAACTTCTGTAATATGAGATTCAATCCAAGACAACCACTCGTTGTGAGCAGCATCGTCTATATTTATAGTTACGTTGTAAATGTACATTTCTTGTTTTTATAATTTTGATTAATGACTTTTCGTGTTTGGCTTATGGTTCTTCATAAATAGAAAATAAAAAGACTAAGAACTAAACTTTGTCACCTCTTAGTTTTCGGTATTTTTTTCTAGCATCTACTAAATAGATACTAGAGGGATGTTGAAAGATTATTTTCTGATAATATTTTTGTGCTTTTTCGGTATTGTTAAGATTATTATTATAGATTTCGGCCATTATAAAATAAACATCATCCGTTAAAAAACCTTGGTTATCTGCTTCAATAATTTTTGACAAACGGACAATAGCTTCCTCGTATTTTTTTTGTTTCATGAGAAGTTTTGCTTGAAAAAACAACACATCGTCATAGATTACTTCACCGGGAATTAAACCGTTTAAAAACACTTCTTTTTCTAAGAATAGTCGATTTAATTCGGTCAAAGCTGCATCATCTTTATTTTGAAAAGCGAGCAATTCTGCATTTGCCAATTGTTTTAATCCTGAAGGAATTGAATCTACAGGTTCATTGTCCGATATTTTCAAGAACAAAGCTACAGCATCATTTGCAATTAGCTGAGTGGTAGAAGCTTTTAAAACTTTTAGTTGTGCTTTAGCCCAATCAAAATCTCCTTTAAAATAACTGGTTTGTGCAACTTTAAAACGTGCTTCTTGTGCTATTTCGTGATTTTTTAATTGTGTTTGAATTTGTGAAAAATAAATAAGTGCCTTATTAAATCTCCCTGTAAAAACTAAAATATCACCTAATTTTAACTTGATTCTAGCTCTGTCAAATTTTGAATTTGCAGAAGAAAGAGCTTCTTCCAAAACAATATTTGCTTGTTTGGGTTTGTTTTCTGAAAAAGTTAAAAAATCTGCATATGCTACTTGAATTTTTAAGGTTGAAGTATTTTTACCGAAAGTGGTAAAAAGATTTTGAAACAGGATTTCTGTTTGAGGATTTTTAGTAGCAACTGCAATTTTAGAGCTGTATAAATGCGCATTAATTACTTCACTTCTAATAGTTGATTCTGCTATAATAAAATTGAAACACTGCTGAGAAGCAACAAAATAATTGTCTTCAAAAGCTATTTTTCCGATGGTGGAGATAGCACTTAAATCGCCTGGTTTCCTTTGGAATAATGCCTTTTCTTGAAGGAGTGCTTTTGAATACTCTTTTTGTTGTGTAAACAACCAACTAAGTAAGCTGTTCCAAACATCTTTTGGATTGCTCGTAGACTTTCTTAAAAGTGTTTTTTTAAATAAAATATTAGCTTCATTTTCAGAATCGTCTGTAATATATTGGCTAGTATACCTTTGAACTAAATTAAAGTATTGCTCACTTTTATCTATCAAATCAATATAGGATTCAAACATTTTTTTAAAGTCGCCTTTCTCTCCATAAATCTGGGCAATCTGAAAGTTATAATTCGCATTCTCATTAAACGCCATCGCTTTTTTATAAGCTAATATGGCCTCGTCTAAAAGGTTGTAATCTTTAAAAAGCCTTGCAGTTATACGGCCATAAGCCCTGTTCTTTTCTAAAGAAATTAAGGCAATTTTGTACTGCTCTTGTGCCTTTTCTTTCTGTTGTTGTTTTTCATAATTATAGCCTAAATAGACATATAGATAAACCTCATTCTTATTGGCTTTTAGCTTACTTTTTAGTAGGCTTTCCGCGATTATAAATTGATTGGTTTCTTGATAGCAAGAAATCAATCGTCCTAAATATGCAGTATTAAATGGACTGCTGTCATATAATTTTTTAAAAATTTGTGTTGCTTTTTGATAGGAACCTTCTCTGTAATAATTTTCTGCTAAAAGGTAATTATTTTGAGCTGTCTGTTGATCGGTATTTTGAGCAACACTTAAAAGGCTTATATTTAGAAAGATAAGTAAAATTATTTTTGCCATCTAAATCAAAGATAATCAAGATTAATGTTAAATTCTTATTAAACCAATCGCATTTTTATTCTTACTTGTAACACTTTGGCATAAAACCTGTCTATAAGTTAAATAACCAATCAAATTTTAAAAGTATGAATACTTTATTTACACAATACGAAATTGCAAAAAAGAACTCGATAGCGCTTATGAAAAACGGACAAATTAGTGCATACATGCGTTCACTCATTGAAATGAATAAATATAAGAGACTGATGCTTGTGGTTCTATCCAATTAGTTCGCCATTACAAAGTAGATTAAAAGGACCGACCTTTCTCTAAAAAAATAGTATCCAGTTAATAACTAAGTAAGGCTTATTATATGGAGTCAAAACCACAATAAGGCACCAATACATCTGGTATTTTAATTCCGTTTGCAGTTTGGTAATTTTCCAAGATCCCCGCTAATACCCTCGGTAACGCCAAAGAGCTTCCGTTTAATGTGTGCGCAAATTCACTTTTCCCATCTTTATTTTTAAAACGAAGCTTTAATCTATTCGCTTGAAAAGTCTCAAAGTTAGATGCAGAACTAATTTCTAGCCATCTGTCTTGTGCAGTAGAAAACAACTCAAAATCGAATGTTAAAGCTGCAGTAAATCCAGTATCACCGCCGCATAAACGCAGAATTCTATAAGGTAATTTTAACTCTCTTAAAATGTTTTTTATGTGCTCTACCATGCCATCTAGGGCATTGTAAGAGTGATCAGGGTGTTCAACTCTCACAATTTCAACTTTATCAAATTGATGTAATCTATTTAATCCTCTAACATGTGCGCCGTAGCTTCCCGCTTCTCTTCTAAAACAAGGCGTGTAACCAGTACAGCAAATAGGAAAATCAGATTCTTGTACTAAATTACCACGAAACATATTTGTAATCGGCACCTCTGCAGTAGGGATTAAATATAAATCGTCCTCATTAGAATGATACATTTGTCCTTCTTTGTCTGGTAATTGGCCGGTTGCAGTCGCAGATTCGGTGTTCACCAAATGTGGAACTTGGTATTCTGTATAACCAGCCTCAATATTTTTATCTAAAAAATAATTAATTAAGGCACGTTGTAATCTAGCTCCTTTTCCTTTATAAACAGGAAAACCAGCGCCGGTAATTTTTGTACCTAATTCAAAATCTATAATATCATATTTTTTTGCCAATTCCCAATGTGGAAGCGCATTTTCGCCTAACTCAGGAATGTCTCCTTCACTAAAAATATGTTCATTGTCTTCTTCCGAGTTTCCTGCCTTTACAGAAGCATGCGGAATATTTGGAATTTGAAATAACAGGTTTTGAAGCGCATCAGAAATAACCGTCAATTTCTCTGAAAGCTCTTTAGATTCCTCTTTTAATTTTCCTGTTTTTTCTTTTAAAAGATTCGCCTTTTGTACTTGACCCGATTTGAAAAAGCCACCAATTTCTTTGGATATTTTATTAGATTCTGCTAAAACAGCATCTAGAAGAACCTGTGTTGCCCTTCTATTTTCATCTGCAGTTAAAACTTGTGTTACTATTGTTTCTGCGTTTGCAAAATTACGTTTTGCCAAACCTGCCAAGACAGTCTCTTTGTTTTCTCTAATAAATTGTACTTGTAACATGTTTTCTAAGAATTATGAAATGCAAATATATAATTTGTGAAGTAGTTTTGATGCGAATTCAATAATAAAAGTAAGCTTCAAAACATGAAACTTATAAGTACACAGAAAACAGCATAAAAAGTGCTGCAAGGATTTTAATAGTACAAACTTTTTGGGCGTTACCGCAAGGGTCAGGCTTTTGCACTCGCTTAGCGCAAAAAAAACGCTAGAGCTCAAACAACTGCTCAATCCTTAACGCGCATTGCCCTACTAGAAAGCCAGTCATTATAAATTATTGTCAATATATTCACGTGCACTATTTTCATCTTCTTTTAATTGAAGAACTAAAGAATCTACAGAATCGAACTTATGCTCATCACGTAAAAAATAAATTAATTCTACGGTAAGGTTTTTACCGTATAAATCTTGATTAAAATCAAAAAAGTGGACTTCTATGGTTTGATGCTTTCCATTAATAGTTGGTCTGTTTCCAATATTCATCATTCCAAAAACAGTTTTATTTTTTATGGACGACTTTACAGCGTAAACCCCCGTTTTTGGTATTAATTTGTAATCTTCCTTAATATCGATATTTGCTGTCGGATATCCAATTTGTCCGCCTAATTTCTTTCCGTTAACAACAGTACCACGTAACATAAAATTATACCCTAAATAATTATTAGCAGTTTTTATGTTTCCGGCAGACAAAGCTCCTCTAATTTTAGTTGAACTTACAGAAACATCATTTACGTCTTGCGCTGGAATTTCTTCCACAGTGAAGTCATATAAATGGCTGTATTCAGTTAGTTGTTCAATATTCCCTTCTCTGTTTTTTCCAAAATGATGGTCGTACCCAATAATTAATTTCGAAATATTAAAACTGCCTACTAAAATATCTTTCACAAACTCTAAAGCAGTTGTTTTAGAAAAGTCTTTGCTAAAAGGATGAATAATTAAGTAATCTAAACCTGTTTTTTCTAAAAGCTTGGAGCGTTCGTCAATGGTATTTAACAGTTCTATAGTTGCGTCTTTTTGCAAAACCATCCTTGGGTGTGGGAAAAAAGTTAATAAAACAGATTTTTTGCCTGCTTTCTTAGCCTCAGACACTAGTTTTTCTAATATTTTTTGATGTCCGAAATGAACACCATCAAATGTTCCAATAGTCACAAAAGTTTTTTCGTCTGTAAAAAAACTAGTAATATTTTTAATAATTTTCAATATGAGCTTTTTTTACTAACACAAATGTACAATTTCTGTGAGTTTAATCTATTGCAAAAAGATCTTTTCAAAATTTTTAAAACCGCAGTTTAAAACTGTTTTTTTATTAAAAATATAAAATTAATAGTCAATTAATAAATTATTCAAAAAAAATTGTATTTTGCATTACAGTTAACAAAACAATTCAAATTATGATAAAAAAGGTTTTATTATTTGTGTTTATAGCTTTTAGTGGCGTTGTAATGGTTGCGCAAACAACCGTAAATGGTACAGTTAAAGATGCAAAGACAGGGGAGACACTTCCGGGTGCAAACATTAAAATTGAAAACAAAGCGGTAGGTACTACAACCGATTTTGATGGGATTTTTACATTAAAAGTTACAGAGAATCCACCTTTTACGGTAGAAATATCCGTTTTAGGCTATAAAATGGAAAAAGTTGAGGTAACAGAAAATAATCAAACATTTGATATCGCCTTAACAGAAAACGAAACTTCTTTAGATGAAATTGTAGTTTCTGCTTCTAGAACTCCAGAACGTATTATGGAGTCTCCAGTTACGATAGAAAGATTGGATAGCAGAGCAATCAAAAACACTTCTGCACCTTCGTTTTATGATGGTTTAGAGAATTTAAAAGGAGTAGATGTCAACACGAATAGTTTAACATTTAAATCTGTAAATACAAGGGGTTTTGCAACATTTGCAAATACACGTTTTATGCAATTGGTAGATGGAATGGATAATTCTTCACCCGCATTAAACTTTGCAATTGGTAACCTTTTAGGGATGTCTGAATTAGATGTAAATACGGTAGAGTTATTGCCAGGAGCTTCCTCTGCATTGTACGGGGCAAATGCATTTAACGGTATTATGTTTATGACAAGTAAAAGTCCTTTTGACGATCAAGGAATTAGTATTTCCTTAAAATCTGGTTTGACAAGTCAAGATGCTGCTGGAGACAATCAGTTTCATGATTTTAATATAAGAATGGCCTATGTTTTTTCAAATAAATTTGCAGCTAAAGTTACCTTATCTCACTTAGAAGGCACAGAATGGCATGCAACAGATTATAGAAACACAGCAAATGGAGGTTTTACTTCTGGTGACAGAAATTCTGATAGAAATTACGATGGTTTAAATGTGTATGGAGATGAGGTTTCTACAAACATGAGAGGTGTTGCAGAAACTTTAGAAGGTTTAGGAATTATTCCTGGCGGGGCATCAGCATTAATACCAAGTGAAAACATTAGTAGAACGGGTTATGATGAAAGAGATTTAATGACCTACGAAGCAAAGAGTGTTAAATTTGGGGGATCTCTAAATTACCGTCCTTTTGGTGATGATCGGTTTGAAGTAATTTGGAATTCTAAAGTAGGAGTTGGTAACACCATCTATCAAGGGACAAACAGATACAATATTAATAATTTCTTATTACAACAACATAAACTAGAGTTAAAAGGTAAAAATTTCTTCGTAAGAGGATATGTTACAAGTGAAGATGCTGGAGATTCTTACGATACGCGTTTTGCTGCTATTAACATTAACAGAGCTTGGAAAGCAGACAATGTTTGGTTTGGACAATATGTTGGTGCCTATTTACAAGGTACTTTAGGGGGTTTAAATTCAGATCAAGCGCACGCAGTTGCAAGACAAACGGCCGAGACAGGTAGATTAGTTCCTGGAACTCCAGAATTTATAGCTGAGTTTGATAAAGTAACAGCAGATCCAGATTTAATAACAGGGTCTAAGTTTCAAGATCAAACAAAATTATATCATGCAAATGGAAACTATAATTTACAAGACCATATCGATTGGGCTGAATTTCAAGTAGGAGGTTCGTACAGAAGATATTCTTTAAATTCTAATGGAAGTATTTTTACGGATTATGATGGTCCAATCAATTATGATGAATTTGGTGTGTATACACAAATGCAAAAAGGTTTCTTAGAAGAAGATCGTTTAAAATTAACGGCTTCTATTCGTTACGACAAAGCACAAAATTTTGATGGAAACTTTTCGCCAAGAGTCTCTTTTGCATTTGCAGGAGGTGAAGATAAAAATCAGAATTATAGAGCTTCTTTTCAAACAGGTTTTAGAAACCCTTCTACACAAGATCAATACATCGGTTTAAATGCTGGTAGAGCGTATCTAGTAGGTTCTGCACCAGATAATTTAGACAGATACTTTACAACACCTTTAATTGTTAGTGGAAGAGGTCAGAATTTTACAGGTAGTGGTACAACCACTATTTCTGGAAGAATGGCCTATGAGAATGCTTTTTCCGCAAGCTCAGTTCAAGCTTTTGCTGCAGGTCAAATAGCAGCGCCAGTTGCTGTAAATGTGCCATTAGTGAAACCAGAAAGAGTAACTGCTTATGAAGTTGGTTACAGGGGCTTAATAAATACAGGTGATGCGAGTAGAATTACGGTAGATTTAAGTGTGTATTACAATCAATATGAAGACTTTATTGCAAATAAAAATGTAGTAGTTCCTTTTTATGGTGATGTTGCTCTTACACAAACAGCGCCAATTGGTCCAGGTGGATCTCCAGTGCCATTATCTTTGGTTGCTTTAGGAAGTGGAGATTTTGTAGCATTTCAAACGTACACAAACTCTGAA
>Ga0209384_1001637_pt1 | contig 11429 bp, 9 predicted proteins | sample CoawatmetaG05DNA_FD_187511 | JGI IMG/M metagenome (GOLD analysis project Ga0209384, IMG submission 187511) | Marine microbial communities from the West Antarctic Peninsula - Coastal water metaG058-DNA (SPAdes) (version 2) | ecosystem: Environmental > Aquatic > Marine > Coastal ... | reverse complement strand
AAGCGAATACCTTGTAAACCAATTGCACCCAATACAGTAAAAGCTGCAGTTTCATCGTCAACTTCATCTGGAATTTTGACACATAAGTTCTTTGGTACCCGAACTACCTCTGCATGATTACCATTTGAAACGACTCGATCACCTACTTCGAATTCACTCACATTAGAATCAAGCACAACTCCTGCATTACAGTAGCCAAGAGGTAAGGGCTGATCTAGTTTTGAGCGAACAGCATCAATTGTTGGCATTAAACCATCAGTATTAATCTTATCTACTGCCATTCGCACCTTTTCAGGCTGCTGGAGCGCCTTTTTGATAAGGTTGGCCTTACCAAATTCCACCAGCATTCGCTCAGTACCGGTCGAGACTACAGTTTGTGAAGTACGAATTAACAACTGGCCGTGCTTAGCTGATGGACAGGGCACTTCGGAGACTTCAGTGACACCAGTTTTCAAGGATTGGAGAATCTGTTTCAAAACTATTTCCTCACTTCGATTAACATAAAAAGACCCACATTTAGGAAAAATTGGCGAATGCGCTGAAGATCAATATTCTTGGTTGAGCCAACTTCATTACTCCAGCTTCCGGCAACGCGCCTCAACGCCATTACCTCCCAAGAAAACCTCAATACAACTAGCATTAAGTGACTCAAGTATGGATTTTATTTGTACAGGAGTACGAAGATGTTTATACCAGTCCGTCAAACCATCATGAGCATCTAGGAGTGCCCACTCCTTCTGCAATTTATCACCAATCTGCGGGTAGACATGAAAATAGGTATTAATCGGAGAAATTCTTGAAAATAAGGCCTGTCCTCCAGGGATGTGCTGAACTATTTTATGCAAAGGGAAGAATATGGATACTAAATACTGGCAAGCACGCATTCGATTGCCCGCAGATAGCCTTTTAATAATTGGACGCAACATTAATGCAGTAACTTTGGTAAGCCGTTTTATTTCTGGCGTATAGTGATCAATAACCAAATAACCACCTGGCTTCACTAACTCAAGCAACTTTCTAATCGTTTTTTCTGGACTAGGGGTGTGCTGGATAACACCAATACAAATAACAACATCAAATGAATTTACTTCAAACGGGGATTCCATTATGTCACTCTGAACAATTCGATGGCGATTATCCTGTGGAAAGTTCATTTGATTAGCCTCGACAGCTGCGCTCAAATCAGTCGAAGTTAAATTCACTGCGGGGTACTTAAGCAATATTTCAGTAAAACGACCTGCGCCACAACCGACCTCAAGCACTTGCATAGGTAGTTGACCCGAAAAGAGCTTGATAATTTCAGTACCAATACAGCGATTCAATCGGGAAGCTGAAATTGTTGTGCCAGTATGAGAATCAAGCTGCGTTTGTCGCCATTTAAGCCACTGTTGACCAAAAGCATCTGCATAATTTCCTGATTCTGGCAATATGCGAGGGATACCTTCAATAATTTTAAATTTTGTCCCCATTTTACCAATTAGAACATCCTCTCCCGACACAGTTATTTTTTCAAGTGGGATACGAGTTACTGGATCTAATAGATTAGGAAAGTTGTCTTTCATGATTGCCTCATTTAATTACTTACTTTGACCGATTTTAGGAGAGCTAATTGGTTGTAAAATTTACAGGTCATGATTACTTAAGCGCTTCTTATCTAAAATTACATTTATTTAACTGCAAATTAAACATACTTTTTTTCTTTAGATTTTACCAATCTATTAGGGATTGGTGAATTTGTTTCAAGAAGTTCCCATCTTTATTCACGGTTCATTTAATAAGTCAGTCAACCTGCTATAAAAGGCAAAAAGGGCTCCAAGATAAATACCAGTGTATGGATGAAGTGTGGGGGTTATGACTGCAGCTGCGATAAATACAAGAAGAGCTATTACAAACTTAACATCTAGAAAGCTATTTGAAATCGACTGAATTTTTTTATAAATCCATAAATAGTATATTAAAGCGAACAATCCAATAGATCTATATATCACAAGAAACTCATTGTGATAATCCCCATGAACTAATCTGGTACCACTCATAAATGGAAAAAATACTGAAACTGAACTTGAAGAAAGTTCATCAAAAAACGCATTAATCAACTGAATCCTAACCCATAGATTATTTGGATTTTCATAATTATTTTTATTATAAAGAAACCAGATAATATCAGCATTAAAATAAAGCCAGTTAACAAGCATAGGAGAGATAATTAAAACTATAAACATTAAAAGAAATAGTATTTTATAAGAGCTTACTGATATCAAATTAAGAGTGGGCCTGACAAAACACTGAAAAAATATCAAGCAAGCACCAATAATCATTGCCGTATCATTGTCAGCAACAAGTGCCAAAGTAAAATAAGCAGCTGCAGTAAAAAACCATATCACTTTGGAGTAAACAAATGCAACAGCGAGTAATGGCAGCATGGCTAGTACAAAATACTGATCAAAATTATAAATCATAAACCATTCAGAAATAAAATATCCATATCCATCGCAGTAGGTGAAATAACCCCCGCACTGAAGCCAAACACGAAAAAAATTAAGCATTGTAATCATAAGGATTATTACTCCAGGAATCAAAACAAAATTAGCCTGATAGGCCATAACTAAACTTTGATTTGTCAGTGTCCGCCTAAAATACTCTGTCATTAATGTGATGGTGTATAAAAATAGAATCAGATAACTTAGATTTTTTATTAGATTTTTATCAATCTCTTCATGGATGATATAACTTACCATCATGAGAGAGACATAAATAAAAAATGTAGACATAAAAAATTTACTCCTAACTGGAAAAAATTTCATCTTAAATGACATATAAGCCAAGAAAAAAAGTGAAAACGGTAGAGATATAACAAAACCAGAAAAAGTTAAAACTTCTCGTTCAATGGCTCCACCGAAACGATCAAAAACAACACCATTAGCCCCAATCGTCGCAAATATTGGCATGAGCATGAGTAATCCTGAAAGAATTAAAACTCTTCTGACTCTGGTTTTAGAGATATTCATAGCTTCTAAGTGTTGATTTTTAGCCATTTCTGTAACACCAGTTTTAATACTTTGAAGAATTTGTTTCACCTTTTTTCCTCCCAGTATTTCTTCACAGGTGGTTCATCAAGATAAGTCCGACACCAGATTTCGATACTCAATATTGATAGAAGAGTATAAGCTGCATCTACCTTACCACTATCGTTCTGCTCAATCAGATGCTGGACTTCCATTGGCTCAAACAAACCGCGCTGCTTCAGACTACTCACTGAGAGTAAATCACTAAGTAAAGGTTTTAATTCATGCCGCATCCAGCGACGCAAAGGCGCACCAAATCCAGTCTTTGGGCGATAGATTACATCATGAGGGAGGTAAGGTTCCATCGCTTTTTTTAACACCCATTTCCCAACCCTTCCCCGTTGTTTCATCGCCAGCGGAATCTGCGACGCATGTTTCACCAGATCAAGATCAAGAAAGGGTACGCGAACCTCCACACCAACTGCCATAGACATCTTGTCAGTATAATTCAAGTTGTGATCAGCCAGAAAGAATCGCTGCTCCAAAGTCATCATCTTATCTAGAGGCTTTACCGACGAAGGTAGTTGACTCAAAAAATCGAGCATTGGCTTGACTGCAGTTTCTTCCCCCAAGCGAGCACGAAAGTCAGAGGTATAAATATTTAGCAACTGCGACTCTTTTGACCAAACAAAATAATTAGCCAAGCGCATATCACCAGACAAACCAGCGCCACTACAAACCTTTGCAAGCCTCCTAAACATCGGTTTTCGCTTATCCAATCTTTCCGAAGCCTTTTCTAATCCTGAGAGCATCTGCTGCGGAAGCCAGTCCCAATAATGCTCATAATTCACTGCTAAATGCCTTCGGTATCCAGTAAATAGATCATCACCTCCCGCACCAGATAGTAAGACCTTAACTCCCTGTTCCTTTGCCAACTGGCTGATATAAAGCACATTCAATGCTGCAGGGTCAGCTAGCGGTTCATCTAATTGCATAACCATTTTTTCAAGATCATCTGCCATTCGGTTTGAGTCAATTCGCACCACATCTAGTGGCACCTCCAAATGTTCTGCCACACGCTTGGCGTATGGTAAATCATTAGTTGCTCCAGCCTCCTGATCACCTTCTGATTCAATTGTAAAACAACGTATATCAGAAACTTGTTCTCGAGCAAATGCAACTACTGCACTAGAATCCAACCCGCCTGAAAGGAATGCTCCAACTGGCACATCCGCCACTAACTGTCGTTGCACCGCCTGACGTAAGCCATCAACAGTTCCTGTCAGCGCCTCCATCTCGGAAAGATTGTCTGTAACACCTTGGAAAATAGGCAATTGATACCAGGTCCAATGCCTAACAACCTTGCCATAACGTACTAACATTGCCTCACCCGGCATCAGTTTTCGGACTCCACGCAGAGGTGTCCCTTCCCCAGGGCACCACAAAAAACTCATGTAACGATGCAGAGCTGAAATATCGAGCTCACGGGCTTCTGGCACTAGACACAATAAAGCCTTAATCTCACTGGCAAAAGCAAAACCCTTATCGGTCAAAGAGTAGTAAAGTGGTTTCACCCCTAACGCATCCCGCGCAACGAATAGTGACTTATCTCTTTTATCCCAGATGGCAAAAGCAAAAATTCCATTTAGCTGGTCCAACATTGCTTCACCATAGGTAAGATATAGATGTAATAGAACCTCCGTATCCGAATCACTTCGAAATCGATGACCTATAGCCTCCAGATTCAACCTTAATTCACGGAAGTTGTATATTTCACCGTTGAATATCATTACCACCGACCCATCCTCGCTGGCCATTGGTTGGTGACCCAAGGTTGATAAATCGAGAATAGAGAGTCGGACATGACCGAGCCCAATCCCTGAAGTACTATCGATAAATTCTCCAGAGTCATCAGGACCCCGATGGTCCTGTAGTTTATTAGCCTGAGTTATTGCACTCGCAGTGAACCCACCAGAATAGCCAACTATGCCGCACATGCTAAGATACCATCCTTTGCTTACTGCGATCATTACCAAATCTTAAGATTGTCTCATTAACCGCCAACAGTATTTGATCCACTGCTTGCTCAACATTAAAATGCTTTTCAGCCAACAAAAATCCTTCATCACCCAATTTACAACGTAAAGTGGGATTATCAATAATCCTCTCCAAAGCGAATCGTAATGCTTTAATATTTCTTGAAGGTACGAGCAATGCCTCACGTTCATTAGCAACTACATCGGGAATATTGCCCACATCAGAAACGACCACTGCAAGCCTTGTAGCCATAGCTTCAATCATCGCATTAGGTAATCCTTCTGCCCATGAAGGTAATACAAACACATCAGCCTCCAAGAATGCTCCCTCAAGAGCTTCTCCCTTAAGCCAGCCTGAAAAATATACGATTGAATCGAGTTTATTTTGTTTTACAAGCTCACGTACTTCTGCAGATACATTACCTTCCCCAACAATATTCAACACAAACTGGTATTTTTCAGATAGCTGTCGGCATGCCTCAATCAGTTCAAAAATTCCTTTTTCGCGTTCAAGCCAACCAAGAAATAGAAGGCGTACTGGACGATTGTTCGCAACATATTGACGGCTCCGGCCAATAGCAAGTAGCTTAGGTGTAGCTGTCCAGTTCTTAACTATTAGAGTGTCCTCATGGTGAAAGCCCAGCAAGTCTATGGCAAATTTCTGCCAGACAGGCCCCTGACATAAAATTGTTCGTGCCCCTCGAAAGGCAAAGCGGACCCAAGAACGTGTGAAGCGCGATCTGTGGCTCGCAACGTCACCACGTGGAAACATTATAGCTGGCACGCCTCTGATACGAGCATACCAAGCCATTGCACCCTTCTCCACTATACTAGCTCCAACTGCTGTGAATAATAGCACTGTATCCGGACGCCGACGTTCGAAAAGAACTAGATAGATAAAAAATCGTCGCACAGCAAGTACTAGTCTTATTGCAAAAACAGGCAGAGGATTACTGATTTGGGTACCATCTAACAAAATTAATTCTGCTTGATCAGGAAGTGAGGATTCCAGAAGAGTTTTACAACTAGTTACAATACCACCAAATATTTCGCCATCAGGTGGTGGAAATGCACCTACGATGAGGATACGTGGTCGCCAAGAATGGATAGCCGTTTTTAACATACTAATTTAACTCCACTTTGATTCGCCCAAATCATGAAATTTAGAATTTTCCAAAGCATAAAAGAGCGGTCTCTTCGCCGAGAAGTATGTTCATCATACAAGACTTTAATGGTATCAATACTAAGCACTCCTGGATGTTTATTCTGAAAGGCTTGCAATTGGTCAAAAAATAGTGGTTTGAGGGCATCACGAAGCCAATAACCATATGGCACCCCAAATCCAGTCTTCTTACCATAAAGGATATTCTCAGGTACAACTCCTTTCAGAGCCTTTTTTAGTAGCCATTTTTTTTTGCCAAAATGCACCTTTTGTGATCCGGATAAATGCATACAGAAATCAACTAGATCATTGTCCAGAAAAGGAACACGCACTTCAACACTAGCAGCCATAGTTGACCGGTCAACTTTTTCAAGGAAAATGTCTGGAAGGATAACCATAGTATCCACTAAGAGCATCTGGTTGACGATATCTTCACCTTTGAAGTAGTTTTGACATTCTCGATATCGTGCGAAAGGATCTACTGATAGAACTTGTTTTTGAAATTCTGGTAAAAATACAGACGATGGATTTGAGCAACCATCCTCTTCGGTCAAGAGTAAAGCCATTACTTTTGCTAAATCATCCTCGGTCAGTGCATTTATATAACGCTGTCGACGATAATATTCGGAATTACGTGGCATCAGACCATTCACTAAGCCTCCAAGTCTAGCCAAGACTCTGGCTGTTTTGTAAAAACTCAGGGTGGAATAGCGGCTGTAGCCACCGAACATCTCATCACCCCCATCCCCTTGCAATATGACTTTAGTCTTGTCATTGATCCTGGAGCTAAGCAAATAGAGGGGTATGTTCGCCGCATCTGAAAATGGCATACCATGGTGCGACACCATCTTCTCCACGACATCAGCAATCTCAAATCCTGAGATATGCAGTTCGTGGTGATCTGTGCCATATAACTGAGCAATTTCCTTAGCTCTGGGCAGTTCATTAATACCCTTATCGAAATCAAAACCCACAGAGTAGGTGGCAAGTTTTCCCTTATAGTGCCGTGATGCAAAGGCTGTGATAGCACTCGAGTCAACACCACCAGAAAGAAAAACACCCACTGGAACATCGCTAACGAGTTGGCGCTTTACTGCCTGTTCTAATAAATCATGGGTTTTCTGAACCTGTTCATTAACTGAACCAGTGAACTTATCACGCCCCACATAGTCAGTTGGACTCCAGTAGCACTCAATTTTAGAACTGAATGTAGCCAAATCTAGCTCCAAATAATGTCCAGGCAACAGCTTACAAATTCCTTGATGGAGCGTTTGCTCGCCAAGGGTGGTTCCGTAATAAAGCCATTCATGGACTGCTGAAAAATTACAGTGGGACGCCTGATCATGCAAAACCCGCAACGCCTTAACTTCGGATGCAAAAGACAAACTGTCTTCATCTAAACGGTAATAAAGTGGCTTGATTCCCAAGCGATCTCGAAAAAGCCAAACTTTTTGGGCCTGTTTGTCATAGATGGTAAAGGCAAACATGCCATTAAGCAGCTTAATCGAATCAACCCCTAGCTTTGCAAAAGCACTCAGCACCACTTCAGTATCCGAATGGGTACGAAAATCATTTAAATCCAACTTGCTAGCAAGCTCATCAAAGTTATAAACCTCACCGTTATAGCAAATCACGTAACGACCATCTGGGGTCGCCATTGGCTGACTTGCAGCATCGGAAAGATCAAGAATGCTCAAACGAACATGCCCGAGCCAAACCTGACCATCTGCGTATTGTCCTTGCATATCCGGACCACGGTGACGGATACTATCCAGAGCCAGAAGCTTTTTCTCAGAAGTAAGTACAAGTCCATTACCCGGGCGAACCGCCAGCCCAGTTATACCACACATACGTGTGAACCTATCCAACCCATAAATATTTCATTTAAATTCATAGTTTTAAAAACCATTTTTAATAACTTAATCATTACATTCCCTCATCTATCGATACGAAAGAACTTCGCATGGTAGTGAAGCTAGACTGTTCTCTTCTATGATATGAACTTACTTCTAAATACTTGCGATTCCTTTGCAATTGACTTGAAATCTGGCTCGATATCTGGCGCAAATGATTCTTTAAAGAATGCGATGTAATCCTGACTGAGCGACGTAAGAAAAGTGTCACCTGAGAAGAGGCGATCTTGTACCTTATTAATAGCCTTGAGTCGCTCCTGCTTATTCATCGTTTGATATTCAAAAAAGTCGATCACACAATCTTTCTGGATAAAATTCTTCCATTTTGGCGCCGCCTTGAGGATAGGGGGTGTCCTTGCATTTAACGCTTCTAGCGCTGACCCCTGGAAATAGCCCTCTTCATCATTGTTTTCAATACAAAGTGCTGCCATATATTTGGCAGATAGGTTGCTTGCGTCATCCACAAAATTATCCACCTTTGATACTCTTTGCACGGGTCTGTGAAAGGACCCATAAATATCTATTTCCGAGTATAACTGTTGATATGTGTTTTGCATTTCTGCGATCTTGGTAACGTTGGAGCTAATAAAGCACACTTTATCTATGAGGCCAGTATCACCTTTGTCGCCATAGTTGTATGTTTTATTTTCATTTTTGCATACTGCATCGAAGAAATAGGGGTAGTAGACCGAATTTGGCTGGCAGAAGTGCGAGAAAATGGCCTTGGCGAAATTGAACGGCCGCCAGTATCTCTTCGACCACAACTGACCCTCGAAGCAAGCAAAAATGAGCTTTTCTCTGTTCGATATGAGTTCCTTCATTAGTATTAGACTTTGCTTCTTTGTAAGGCTGTCGAAAAACACCTTGTAGTCCCAGAGCCATTTGTTATTCTGAAGGTGCTGAATCAGAAAAATATCAGATTTTTGATCATCGACTGAGCTATAAATTATCATATTTTCCTTATATTTGAGCTTTGTGAACCCCACCATTATTAACACTAACAAAATAGCAATTGTCGCGGCGAAACACAGCTAATCTCTTAATAAAGGGTGTAGATTATTATACATTGAAAATTAGTTTCTGGTATTTTTTGGCAACAACATCCTGCCTGAAGGGATCAAACACACGATTGGGAATCACAGTCACAGTAGATTTCTCAATCAACGTCTTTTTCATCGCCTCAGCCAGAGCCACATGATCGCCGACAGGTACAAGTCGCCCCCAAGCACCATCTTCGAGTATCTCTCGCGGCCCACTTTCACAGTTTGTCGAAACGACTGGTGCGCCGCATGCCATGGCTTCAATCAATACCATCGATAAACCTTCATGTGCTGAGGAGACAACGAATAGATCGCAAGCCACCATGTAAGGATAACAGTTGTCGACGAAGCCTGGAAGAAGGATGACGTCTTGCAGCCCAAGATCGAGGACAAGAGTTTCGAGTTCTGGACGCAACTCTCCCTCACCTAGGATTATCATACGGGAGGGCAAGTGCTTTACGAATATCGAAAATGCACGTATTAGGGTTGCAAAATCTTTCGCGGAGGTCAGTCGACCAACGGACACGATATTGGGGATATCTTCAGCGAGCAGTGACTGGTCTTCAACAGACGCAGTCTTTAACTGATCGAAGCGATCATTGAGTACTGGCAAATAAAAGACTTGGACACGCTCTCTCGGAATCTTTATGAGTTGTGCAACCTCGTTTGCGACACCTGTTGATATAGCAACGATTTCATCAGCATATCGATAGGCGAACTTTAGAATCTGGAATAAAGCTTGAGTATTAAAACCAGCCAATCTTCGGTCGTTAGTAGCATTATACGCGAGCGACAAATGCGAGTTAATTGTAATAATCAAACGGGTCGGGACGCGAGACAAAAACTTTACCAGGATAGCAATCACATTGGCACCATCATGCGCAGAAATAAGGCCTGCAGGCCTCTCTTTCTGCAAATAGCGAAAGAGCTTCCAGATGCTGTTCCGAGTGCGATTGCTCGCGAGATTGACGACTCGGATTTTATCCGAGACCTGGCTCATGAAACCGCCCTCAGCCTGCATCAGCACTAGATCGACTCTAAGGCCTCTAGCTGCAAGCCCTTCAGCAATCTGAAGCATCGCAAGTTCAGCTCCACCGATATGGAGATTGGGAACTAAAATAGAGATGTCCGTCTTTCGGATCATGGCAAAATTTCAACATTCGGGCGACAATATGGATGACAGGAGTTCGAGGACACCTTCAACATTAGTTGCCTTCAAGCCTTTTTAGAGCCTCGTCGAGGTTTTTGGCACTCTCGATACCGATCCAGAACTCCTTAATCTGATATGTTGGAACGGTATTTCCGGTGGCGAGATACAATTTGATGAGATCCGGCATGGTGAAGAACGTATCTGTTGGAATTCTGTTGATTGCTCTGCCCCGCACAACATAAATCCCGGCACTCACGTGAAACCGACGCACAGGTTTTTCTATGATCTGCAAAATCTTACCGTCATCGATCTCCAATACGCCAAAAGCGGACTGCTCCATCTTTTCGATACAACCAACAATTATGTCTTCTCCGGAATTTTCAGCGAAACGAAGCATTTTAGTAAAATCTACCTCTGTATAGATGTCTCCGTTGATCAGAAAGACGTATTCATCGTCGGAGATTTCATGCTTCATGAGTGAGAGAGGGCCCGCAGTCCCCAGCGGCTTATCCTCATGGAAGTATTTTACACCAACACCTATGCCGCTGCCATCGCCAAAGTAGGCTCGCACGAGTTCGGCCTTATAACCGGTAGATAGCAGAAAATCTTTAATACCAGCCGACTTGAATCTATTGATTAAATGCAGTAGGATCGGGTGCTCACCGATCGGTAATAACGGTTTGGGTATCACAAACGAGAATGGTCTCATTCGGGTGCCCTTCCCACCAGCAAGAATGATGGCCTTACAAGGCATAGCTTACTCCTGATTTTATGATTTTCTTATAATGACTAACCGTTTTGGTGAGACCATCTTCAAGGCTGTATCGAGTTTTCCACCCCGTTAGCGATTTCAGTCGCTCATTACTTGCAATTAGAACCTTTCGCTCGTTGGGGCGTATCTTATCCGGTTCCACAATGATCGAGCCACGATAATGAAGAAGCGCAGAGAGAGTTGAAACGAGCTCCTCAACTGAATGTCCGATTCCAGTACTTACATTAAATATGTCACCTGAAGATGCGGGCGCAAGAAGAAGTTTTATGAACCCTTCTACGACATCATCAATAAAAACGAAGTCACGAACAATCTTGGTGTTGCCGAGCACAATCTGCGCATTTTCTGAAA
>Ga0209384_1001632_pt1 | contig 11465 bp, 1 predicted proteins | sample CoawatmetaG05DNA_FD_187511 | JGI IMG/M metagenome (GOLD analysis project Ga0209384, IMG submission 187511) | Marine microbial communities from the West Antarctic Peninsula - Coastal water metaG058-DNA (SPAdes) (version 2) | ecosystem: Environmental > Aquatic > Marine > Coastal ... | reverse complement strand
AAGAGGCAGAAGCGATAGAAGTATGGTCTCCAAGCTTCCCGAGATCTCTAAAAACAGCTTGGCAAGGGCACAACGAGCAGACTATTGGACAAATAAGAATTCGTTACCCCAAGCCAATAGCAGAGATTCTTAGCAACACCCATCGGAAACCGTGGACGCGAGCACTCATGTGGACTATTCACGGACACGACTCCTTTGAGAACAGCAAAGGAGAGGATGCAAGGTGTTGCCCGTCATTGCCACAAGCACTGAGTATCAGGGGAAACGTAACGTTAGGCGTTCCACATTCCCGCTTACTTGGTCGAAGATGGCGATGCGTGGGTGTCGAACGGCCTTCAGCAGGCAAGTTAGTGACGAACCCAGCCTTGGAAAGCGCCCTGCCCACCAAAGTGAATTTCACGCAGAAGGAATGGGCTGCGTTTGGTATCGCACACTTGCACTTGGACGACTACATCATGTCAAAAATAGATGAAGCTGTCCACTATTTTCAACCAGCTGCGAGCAAATTTGAGCTGTGGGCCCGTACATCAGAAGCTTCGGAAGAAGACAGACAGATGACTCTCAGGACGTTTCAAACGGCCCCGCAGTGGTTGTCAGAAAGGAGGGTCGGCGCACGATGGACACCACTCTCGGAGTCTAGCGAACTGGAACGAAAAAGCTCGATTTGTATCCGTGTGAAACAAATCCGCAATGATCCGACGATATCTCCTCTGCACGAGATTGCACGCCTGATGGAAAGCTTGCATGGACTCGTCAACAAAATCCAGCTACAGCACAGCCCCGAACTACGTAGCTTCACAATCAACGAGGTCAGACTCACAGGCTATACTGACGAGCACAACATGTTGCAGGCAATGATTACTCTAAAAAAGCGGAAAGGAGTATCAGTAGGCCTAGATCAGATCACGGGCTTAACTCTAGCGTTTTTCATTGGAAATTCTACCTTGAGTACAGATCCAGGTCACGAGTACAAGTGGTGTCCAGCGAGCAACAGACTTGGGGTCACCTCCTGCGGAGTCACGCGAATCACGAAAGCAACGTCCTGGTGGCAAACAAGCCGTTCAAAGGTCATACTCGGAGCCAACTTTGATGCCGACCACACGTTGATCATGACAAGCTCCAATTGTGCAACAATCAAGGAACTCGTATCCATCATGAACTCGGGCGACAAGACCGGATTTGTAGCTAGGCTAAAAAAACCAGTCTTCAGCCGCCACGGGCGAATTTTTTCTCGACGAGACCACATCTCCCCGGTCGACGAGATCAGGCCGGATAATAAGAGTAGTGGGATTGACGTAACGGAAAGCACCGGGCTGGACGAAACGCAAACCTGCAGCGAGTTATCGTCAATGCCAGGCACAAGCCCTGAGGGGGCCAAACTTGGACGCGCAACGTGTAGTAGCACTCATGGGACCTTTGACATGTCTGTGAAAAGCGACGATGGCTCTTCACCGCTTGCAAGCCAACAGAACCTGCCGGCCGAGATCACATCCCGGTGCAAACAGTGCGAGGAGACCTTCACACTCAGCATCGGTGAGCAGCAGTTCTTTGCACGAAAGGCGATGAGCACACCAGCCCGGTGTACACGATGCCGACGACAGAACCAATCGCAAGCACTGATCAAACCTGGCGGAGATATTCCAAAGGGCAGTTCTGACTCCAGATTTCGAGAAGCGCTCACATCATGGGCTATAAAATCAGGATGGTGGACTGAAGCCAGAAGCATCGAAGAAAAAAAATGGTCACAGGCATGTGGGATGCAGAAACAGCAGCTGGCCGAAACGCTAGGGCTGCGGTGGAAAAGAGTTGATGAAATCACATCACTCGACACAAAAATCGACAACGAAGCACTCGCATTGGCACTGCAATCGCAAGTAAGTTTCACCAATGCGGAGTGGGACGAGCTCAAGGTATATGACACAGTCATACACACCAGCTACGTTAGCTCAGAAGAACTTTTCTTCAAACCTGCCCTCCCAGAGAAACCAGCAGGGACAGTGGGAGGAAGTGACTCAGAATTTGCTGGATCACTGGTACGAGAGTTCTGGACATCCATAGAGTATGGCGGAGTGCGGGAATTCTTAGGTAGACTCAGAAACAGAGGTCACAGGCTCATAGCAAGGTGGGGTGAGGAGATCTTGCTAGAAACCTCTGGTAACCAGAAAAAGTGGAGTTCAATTTCGGGTTGGGAGCAGTGGCAGTGGCAAAGAGCCCTTGAATCGTGCCAGAAATGGAAACCACAGACCAGCCTAACGGGGAATGTGATCTCTTGGAATCTGGGACCACTGCATCTGTCTGCGGCGCTACCATACATTGCACAGACAATGCAGAAAGGAGCAGCGGTTGTCTTGCTACAGGAGATACTTGTACGCAAAGGAACGAAGGTCAAAGTCAGACGAGAACTCAGGCAGATGTTCCCAAAGTACGAATGCTATATCTCAGTAGGAAGCCACGTGGATGTAGGAAACGATGAAAATGACGCAACGTTAGCTGAGGAGTATGCACGCAACAGAGCACAAATCACAGTAGTCACTTTCCTACACAAAAAAGTTTTTCAAAGTCACGCACTGACTCGCACCTGGTACAAACCCCGTGACATGTCAGCGCTTGAACACATGGCCCACGGCCGTGTTCTATGGCTAGAGGCCAAGACACATGACAATGTGAGTATCAGCATAGTCAATGTGCATCAAGCCACGGCGAAGCGGCATGACTTGCAGAGGCAAGTCACCCACCTTCTCAGGGTAATGATAGACGCAGCGCTGACGCAGCGGCGAATAATGGGAGGCGACTTCAACGCAGCACTCTCTCGCTATGGCTACGCTCAGTCTACAAGTGCGCTATATGAAAAGGTAGACAAGTTTTTCCAGGACTTCGTGCAGTCAACGCACGGAACGCTGATCGAATCAGAAGCGCACACGCGCAGGGATCTCCTCAGGGGATCAAGCGCATCGCTCGATCACATCATCACGTGGAACCTGACGTGCACGAACACATGCACAATGCAAAGCCCAATAAGCAAAGTTCACTGGGTGGGTGCAGAATGCAATGATCATGCCTTAATATCGTGCACAGTTGGTGGAGACTTGCTCACGTATCGCAAAGGCCAGGAAGGCGGCCGCCATCCTGGTGAGTTGCAGTTGAAAAAAATAGACACAAAGCAGATTCCCCGCATCCAGTCAAGGCTTAATGTAATCACACGCCCGATAGCTCAAGAAACACTCAGAAGCTATACGGCAGGTGAGTGTAGTGCCGAGCAGGCGATGGTGCAGACGATTGATACGCGAGTCACAACAGCCAGAACGCTCATGCACAAAAACCCGGAAGGTCGAAGTAATCGAGCTCAAGAACGAGGCCCCCACAGAAGCCGAGAACAAGTCAGGATCTTGAAGGAAGTGGGGACATTACTGGCAGCACTGATGTCTGTAGGAAGACCTGGACAAGCATCAGCAGCAGCCATGCAATGTCTAGCAGACTTTGGAATTTACCGTGACCTACAAATGACCCCGCAGGAAGCACATTATTTCACCCTCGTCCCACAGTGGAAGATTGTGCTGAACGCAATGATCGAGTCCTGCCGGAACGAGCTGCAGTCTAAAGCTATCAAACAGGACTGCTGGAACAGCAGAGAAGCTGACAGGCAAGCCGAAAAGGCCTTTCTAGAAGAGCACAAAGGACCTGGCAAATTCTCCGGTAAGTATGGGCCGCAGCCAACGCAGACGGAACTGTTCTGGAGAATGGCATGGGGCTGCTGGTTCGAATACGATGATGACCAGATACTCTCGGAGGCATGGAAGGCTGCAACCGAGGAGTTCTCTGAAGATGGACCAAGCACGACAGTCCGTCAGATACAAGGCGCACGATTCACTCTCAGCGCGAGTTACAACCAGAAGGACTGGACAGCCATGCAAGAATGGATCTCTTGGGCTTGCTCTATATGGCATTGTAAAATCGAATCAGCAAGCGCAACCACCGCCCCACCAGTCGCGGAGGCTGCAGTCCCTTCATCCAATACCGTGAACGGTGTTGGTGGCCACACAGCGGGGACATCGGGAGCCATGATGCACGACTGTGTCAGATGGGTCTTCGCAGGGCAACAAGCATTGAAGCAAGCGCAAGAGTGGCAAACAGTACTGGAGTTGGCGCAACCCAAGCGTCAAGACGCCCACGATGCCCCCTCATGCCCCCTCTCAAAGTTCACTATCACAGAAGCAAGCAAAGGAGGCGTGATTGCACTTACAACTACACAAATCACTCGACAGCATGACATAGTCAGCTTTTCTCAAGCAATGACCTGTAAGCAGATTCTCTGGAGTGATGGCCCATGGACTGGCAGAGAAATTGAGCCTGCATGGGAAAACTATTACGAATCGCAAGGTTACAAGCCGACGGCAACGTGCAAGGAATGTGGTTTTAAGAAGCTGTGCGTTCTAACGTCGCTCACACCTACGGAGGCTCCGCCCTCTCCCCCATCTCCGTCGCCATCATGGTGCTGCCTCAAATGTGTCTCGCCAGCCGACTGCTCTCGTGCACAAGGACGGCGGCCCGAACCTACGATGACGAATTGGGGCAATGCGAGCAAAACCTGTGCGAGTATCCCACAAGACACAGCTGAGCACAACAGACGAGAGCTAGTTGCCTTCTGCCAAGGGTGCTGGCACTTCACAGATTTCCGGCACAACAAAGGAACAATAGCAGCGCTGGAGCTGATGACCAAGCTCAAGATCAACGCACACAGAACCGCAATTGGCACACAGGGTAGGTTGCGTGGTGAACTCACCAGTCAAGAAATCGCAAAGTATGTTGAACACTGTCTTAAACCAGGCAAGGCGCCAGGCCCGGACAAGTGCCCCAATGAGCTTTTGAAGACAATGTCAGATGAAGAATTCTTGATAGTGCAAGCGTGGGTGAATGAAATATTGACTCTACCCGAGAAAACTATCAACACCGCGCGCCAAAGTCGGTCCACCATGAATGGCACCATCTCTCAACTCCACAAAGGAGGCAGCACCAACAAAACGTCTGATCAAAGACCGGTAGTGCTGCTCAACAGTGGATACCAACTGCTCAATTATATCATCAACGAGCGGTTGAAGAGGATAGTGGAAAAAGAAAACGTGTTAGAACCAGGGCAAGGTGGGGGCAGACAGGGTCGAAGTGTCAACATCAACATGCAAAGAATGCATTTCGTCACGCATGAAGCCCACAGACAAGGAAAGCGAGTCTACCGAGTCGACATCGACTTCAGAAACGCCTTCAATGCAATGTCACAGGCAGCTCTCTGGCACGTGATGAACATGTTTCATATACCAGACGTTGACTTACTGGAACAAATTTACGACAGCGCAACAGTCCGTCTGGCTCCAAATGACGCAGAAAGTGCAACAATCACGTTTGATACGGGTGTAGCACAAGGAAGCATCACGTCCCCGCAACTGTTCAACATCTTTATCAACGCCCTGTTGCGGATGCTTACGGCAACTGGGCAGAATCAAGGGATCAGTCACGGTTTGCAGATTGGCAAGGACCAGGATGACAGCAGTCAAGACGCCGACCACGGCTATCAGTTTAACAACATAGGTTTCATCGACGACATCTCGATTTTTGCTGAGACCCCAGAAGGAATGCAAACTTTGCTAGATGTGGTGCAGGAGTTCACAGCATGGTGTGGTATGGAGATCAACGTAAAAAAAACTTTCTTGCTCGTAATTGACAAGGATCAAAAGCGAAGGGAAAGCATACCGGCACCAGATCTGAGAATAAACGGCGAACGTCTCAAAACGCTAGACATCAATGACGCGTGCCGGTACCTAGGTTACTGGGGCACGGGCAATGGTGACATGAGCGCCACGAGAGGGGTAGTACGTGAAAAAGCGAGAGTAGCGCGTGACCTAATCAAAAGCCACCCGTTGACTCCAGAACTTGCCACCGAACTCTTCGCACAGAAAGGAATCGGCGCCTTCCGGTTTTCGGCAGCCCTCATCGAATGGTCGCAGAGTGAGTTGGAGGGTCTGCAAAGAATATGGGTACAAGCGTATAAAAATGCATGGCACGTACCATGGTCATGCGCAAACTCTCTGTACACCTTCCCAACTGCAGAGGGTGGCCATGAGTGCCCCCTGCCGTCAGGAGTACTCACGCAAGCCTTGCTGCAGCACGTTGACCAATGCATGCGGCATGAAGATGTCGTTAAAAAAATTATGCTAGCGCAGTTAGCACGCACTTTGGCAGAGTGGCACTGCAACTCATTTACTGACTTGATTGATGAAATGGAACTGTGGGACTGGAACGTAGCAAACAAAGACTTCTGGTCACGGTTGGCAAAGTCGTTGCACAGTCAAAAAGTGTCAGTCACATGGGCAGAAAAAATGGACAAAAAACTCGCTTCAGTGCTCGTTCCTGAAAAGATGAGCTGGGCAACGGCAACGCGGCCCATTAGAAAGTGCAAAACACGAATTGAGAAGATTGGGGGATCGCGTGTAGACGCTGAGCCAACTGCGTGGGGCCTTGATGTGCAAGTCTGGAATCTGTTGTGGACAGGTGAGGAGGCTATGAAGAAAGGCATACCGATCTTAAAAAGGGCAGGGTTCGAAAGCGTCGAAGATCTACCGAGGACAGCCGTAGGTTTTAGCTCAAAAGCATATCAGGAGCTGCTACCACCGCTCAGGTTGTCGGCAACGTCGAATGGTGAGCAAAGAGTCCGAGTGCGTGTGCCCAATGCACAAGGACTCCACCGCACCACCCAATTTCTTATGCAGGAGTACCTAAATCTAGTTGATTGGAAAGGCCTTGAACTACCATTAACACAGAGAAGGTGCAAAGCGAGTGTCAAGAAATTCGAACGCTCCCCAACGGCGTTGGCAGAATGGATTGAACTGAAAGAAACTCTCGCAAAATTTCAAGCTGAGAGAGGCAATGAGATGTTAGACGACAAGAAGTCCGATGACATGACATCAAAAGCCGAACGCAAGCGGAAATCGGACGCAAGTCCAGTGGAGTTTTACCGCAGAAGCTTGGCCGGAGGAAACGTCTGGGATTCTCTCGCTGATTTGCTAAAGATCACGAAGCTACGGGGGGGAGGGGCAGACGACGTAAAAGAGGTCCGGGAAGTAGTGCAACACCTCTTCACGAATATCGTCAAACCTGCACGTAGCAAGCGAGATAACCGACAGGCGGAGACGCACGCCGACAACCTGCTGGTTCAGCTCGTTGACGACATGCATGCGATGTGGAACTCGGACTCTTTCCTGGATCGAGCCCAAAAATTGGTGAAAGAGGCAATCGATGAGCATGCGAAATACACTACTGCAGAGCTCGACAGGAGTCGTCCAGTCAAAAAAGGAGCGGCGACAAGAAGACGACTCGGTGAACGGGTAGCAGCAAACATGCACACGATGGGCACAAGCTTCGTCGGAAAGGTAAGAGACGTGCGGCAGATAGCAGAGGCACAGCTTGGAGAGAGGGGGGCCGACAGGGTGGAGTTTGAGGCTCAGGTAAATGGGCATGAAGCAACCGAAAAGGCCAACAGTATCCGAGCCTGGCAGGGTCTGGTAGACTGGCAGCTCGCCGACAGACTCGTCAGGGATAAACCTGTCCTACTCTTACCGGGCTCTTGGTGGAGTGGGCAGCACGAGCCAGAGTTCGAGAGTGCAGGATGGTGGCAAAAGCCGACACGCCGAGCGGGGTGCAAGCAATGTGCAAGGTGTGGGATCGTCAAGGAGTTTCATAAGGACTTTCATGAGATGCAACTGGGTCGAGGTGGCAAGTGCTTAGCGTGCAAAGGAGGGAGCCAAATGATGAACTCAACACCACAGCAGCCATTGATCGGCATAATTTTCACCAATGTAGACCCGAGGTATGCTGGCAGATTAGACGACAAGCAAGGCGGCGACACTATTGTGACGATAGAGAGAGTTAGACAAGCAATCGCCTTCAATGCGGAGTTGGCGGACGAGTCAACATGGTTGTGGCTCACATCTGAGCAAATGGGCTTTCCCTTGAGACCGACAGGTGGGGGTGAGCACGAGGAGAGAGCAGAGGATTTAGACAGCAGCCAGGAGGTAAGTGAAATTGCGTATCACTTGGCGCCGGCGATCACTGACTTTATTTCGGACGAAAATCGGAAGTGCTGCAACAACGATCTTGAACAGACACTAACGCTGCTACACAGTGAATGGAGTAAAGAGATCGAGCCCTTAAGGCAAAGCTCAACACATCATCCACTTATTCTCAGCAACCCAATTGACAAGAAAGGTTCGGAGTTCATGCGTAGAAGCTTGCGGTGGGAAGCGCCCTCGGTGCCAACAGCTGCAGATGACCCTGGCCTCCTTCGTGAGCATGAAACGCCACTAGTGATAGGAAAAAATTGGTTCCTGGACCAAGAGATTCCAGCAGGAGGTTTCGTCAGAATCCTAGACACGTCGCAGGTATGGGAAGAGCTAGTGGATGAAACGAGAATCATCACGACGGAAGGTTTGACCACATGCCTGGACCCAGGACGAGGATGGACAATCACTAGTGGGGGATGGAACTTTTTAAAAAAGCAGGAGTGTTGGGAAGGCCATGAGCAAGCGCTGATCACAACTATTCAGAAAGAGACAAAACGAACAGAAGAATTGGAGGAAGCTGGATACAGATCACCAACGTGGGCAGTACTACGAGCGCTGCAGCAGATCAACAGTGCCACGAGACTTGAAGGAGAGGCAGCGATGTCTGCCCCTCCTTTCTTTCAGTCGGCGGGACGAGGAGATCTACTCTTCTGGGGGATAAAAGAAGGACCAACGGTTGTAATATGGGAGAGTCTATCAGAACAAGAGAAGGAAAATTGGTTGAAAGAGGCGAGCACGATGCACGACTGGGTCGTGTGGTGCAAGTCAAAAAAGGGGGCGGAGGAAATCCGCTCATTTGAGCTCAGCGGGAAAGAAATCTTCTCCAACTATGATGAAACGAAATCGAAAGAGGAGAAGAACAAGGAGAACGGGAGCAAAAGGAAGGCACATCGCGGGCAGAGCGTAAGATACAGATCATGGTGGAAGCAAGGCAACATCAAAATGGCAATGAGTGAGGATCACGCTTCATGCTGGGTTCACAAAGATCTCACTGTCACAACTAAACAAATTCAGGCTTTGTTGACAGCAGCGAGGGCGTCGGGCGGAAAGGACGAATGTGTAGCACGACTAAAAGGTATCGAGCGGGAATACTGGATGGGTACAGAGATCGGCAGATTAGGAGGCTACGGTTTCCGAGGTGCACTCACAGCGGGGGATGGATCTAACCAAAAAGGGGGAAAAATGGGAGCAGGATATGTAAACCTGCGGAAACCAAAGAAAAGGCTGCAGAGGAAGGTGGGACGCGAAGAGGAGGGATCCAGCTCGAACCGTCCGGAACTAGCGGCCTTTGTCTTGGCATTACGCGGCACCCCTGTGACAAAACCCATGCTGTATTTGTGTGACAACCAAGCGCTACTAAAGACTGTAAAAAGATGGGTAGGTGAAGGCGGAAAAGCGACGTTAGTAGGAGCGCCAGACGCCGACATTTTACTAGAAGCAATCGAAGAGCTCCGAAAAAGAACGACAGCAGGAGCAGCGACGTTTCTGGTCAAGGTGAAAGCGCATCGAGGAGAACCTGCGAACGAAGAAGCCGACATCCAAGCAGACAAGGCAATTTCAAGCAAAGATGTTCCCATGGAGTGGCACGACAGAACAAAGCGAGCAGTGTTCACATGGCAAGAGCCTCGCCGGAAAGGAGGCAAGGTGAGCTATGAAGATCGAAAGTCGACGTGGAACAACGGGGTGCGGAAAGCGATTAGACGAGGATCAGCAGAAGAAGAGGTGCGCAAGCACCGGGATCGTGTGACAGGAGCTTGGAAACAGATCAGCAAACAAAGACGACGAGTCGACGTAAGCTATGATCTGAGTATGGTAAAGGCCCTACAGCATGGTACATGGATGGATGAGGAGGTTTTCAAAAAGACTTGTATCAAGGAGAAGAAAGAGAGGGGAGACATCCACCAGCCTTTCCACGGTACGTGGACAGCAGATTTTATGTTGAGAGAGGATGCAGGAAGGTTCATGCAGGGGAAGTATCTTAGCGAGAAAAAAACCCCATGGCGGCGAAGGAGAGGATTGGGTATGGCGGTGGCAGGAATCACGCCAACTGCCAGTTTTCTGACCAAGATACGCAAAATGCAATCAGCAGGGTGTCGGCTGTGCAGAAAAGCGCGAGAAGCCCGAGGTGAGAGCACTGACGGTCTGGCGGAGGAAACATACGGTCACATAAACAGCGCATTCTGCGAAGGAATGGCAACAACAGTTACGGCTGCCCACCATTCCATCTGGAGACACCTGTATGACAGCATGCATGCCGCACAGAAGCCAATGAGTAAACTCAAGTTTGTCACGCTTGACAAAGAAAGTAACATGAGCACGCTGTGGCAACGAGAAGAGTTTCAAAAAATCTGCAGCAAGGAGGATCTGACGGAGAGGGCACAGGAGATAGAGGTGACGATACCTGTCAAAAAAAGTCAAGAGGCACGGCACAACCACGATCCACAGTCTTTCTTCGCAAATCGTTTCTGGGGCAGACGACCGGATGGGGTCGCAATCAATGAGGCTCGGAAGATTGTATATATCTTAGAATGTAAACGGTCGACAGATAGGGACGAGGGGTTCCTAGAGACAAAAGAAGCAGAAGCAAATGAGCAGCACAAAAGTATCATAGGTGCGCTCAAAGCTGCCGCTCCGGAGTGGGTTTTTGAGCAGATTAACTTTGTGGCGGGTAACCGCGGATCGGTGGTTGAGAGCGACTTCTACACCAAGCTCACGAAGCTTGAGGTACAAGCAGGGAAAATAGATAAGCTCTTCGCCGATCATGTGATACAGGTATTCGAAGCGCACAATCGGGTGATGGTGTCCTTCTTCCAGCAGTTACGAGAAGGTGCGAGGCCAACCACAGAGGGATCGAGGGAGAACATTGGGCACAATGTGCACGTGTGAGGAGAAAGAGAGAGGAACACACGCTTGTAAAGCGTCAAAGCTGGGGCCCGTCGAACGATAGTGGACTCAGGATGGTAAACTGAGAATCACGATCCAAGACCTCCCCAGAGTCCGGAAGACGGACACCTTTATTGTATTTTTACTTATTCATATTATATTATATCACGTGTCAAAAACTTGCTACTTCGCTGCTTGTTTTACGTCACTATGAACATGTATTTCTATTTTGTTTCGTTTATGCCAACACTGCACGTGACGTTCGTCACGGTTGTGTTCGTATTTGCTAAATATTTATCACGTCACCTACACATTTTCACACGCACATACAGAGACACATACACACAAGCACACATGTACAATCAGCACACAAGAGGAATCACGACAGCCGGGCACAGGGACCTGGATGAGGGGCGGAAAGACTTTGTTAGAGACCTCACGCACACATATACACACACACAAAAAAAAAAATAG
>Ga0209384_1001631_pt1 | contig 11479 bp, 7 predicted proteins | sample CoawatmetaG05DNA_FD_187511 | JGI IMG/M metagenome (GOLD analysis project Ga0209384, IMG submission 187511) | Marine microbial communities from the West Antarctic Peninsula - Coastal water metaG058-DNA (SPAdes) (version 2) | ecosystem: Environmental > Aquatic > Marine > Coastal ... | reverse complement strand
CATCACCACCTGTATCTTCAGCATTTTCATGTACAATTCTACCAATCTCATTCTCTAAGAATAGGGCATCAATTGAAGCAGAATCTTGTTCCATGGTAAATTGTAATGCGAGAGTATCAGTTGATAACCCATCTTCAATCGCATCAATCGCAGAAATGTCTGTATCCAATACTTCAGAACTATAATCAAAGAGGCGACAACGCATCTTGTAAACTGGATTATTATCTAACTGAAAATATGGCTCATCATGGTCTACAAAATTAATTTGGAATAACTTTGACAGAATTGGATGAAAAATTAAATCTCCCTCTAATGGTCTATCAGAATCAGTCGCTGTTGCTTCTGAAATGATATATCCACTCTCGAACGATGCTGAAGCTTCAACTGTTGCACTATCTAGAGTTCCATCTTCCAATAAGATAGAACCACTAAGTGTATCTGTTCCACTCTCTATTGTAACCTGTTTAGTCAACTCTTGAAATCTAGTTTTAGCAACAACGAATGTTGCTTCACTTAAATTCTGTAGACCAAACTGATTCATAAGTTCTTTTTCACCACCAAATCCAGCTTCACTATTTTCCATATACATTTCAATCTTTGCTTGAGTATTAAATTTGGCAAGACTGTCCGTTCCAAGAATCGTATCCTCATTTACGAGTGTTCGATCTAGGTAAAAAACATCATGCCCATGTATCTGAATAGATTCGATAACCAAATCTCTGTACAGATTTTGTTCTGTAGATATGGCTGCGACATTGCTTGTGTGAAACGCTGAATTGACTGCCATGAGTTATCCTATCATATAATCAAGTGGTAACTCGTAAGCTAGTTGAATTTGTTCTTCCAATCTAATGATTTCCTCTTGTGCTTGTTGAAATATTGTATCTCCATTCATTGTTACACCACCCAACATGGTAACACCAGAAAACTTACTAAGGTTTGCTCCCCATTGCCTTTTGATAAGTGCAGTGGCATACCTTTTTAAATAGATATCATCAAATATATCTGTGTAAGATGTTGGGTCAAGTTTCCTGTAAGCTTCGATAACAATAAAGTCTCGATCAGGAGTTACATCATTTTCCCAATCCATATCAATATACAAACGATTTTGGTGTTGATTAAATCTTATTGGTGTTTCTCCAACTAAGATATGTTCCAAGTAATCTAGATGTTTCATTGTCATGTCATAATGAATGACTGATTGTGAAGAAAGATCAAACAGGTCATTCAATCTTAGCTGATAACGAACATCAAACATATTCGCATTTCCACCTGTATTAGTAAAAGGAAAAACTTGAATAACAGAGACCACTGAGTCTGGAACAGGAATCCAGTTATTACCTTCTAACCAATCAGCAGTTACAGTGCTATCAATTTTGTCTGTAGCAGTTGCAGTGTCATTTGCTCTTGCTCTTGTAACTTCAGCAGTTGTAATCAAATGCTTTAGATACATTTTCTCAACACCATCATAATGATATTGAGAAAAATATTGCAAAGCTTCATCTATCCGATCATCTGCTTGATCATCAGACACATTAATATCAATAACACCAAATCCAAGATTTCTTAGACAGTATGATTTAAATGTAGCTTTTGTCGTTGGTATAGCCATTACTTGTCTACCAATTGTTGCAAGAGATTTTTGATTTCATGTATCTCTGATTTTAAAGTATTTATCTCTCTGGTTGCGTTCCTAATTGTGTCTCGTTGTTCTTCTTCTTCTCGTTGTTTTGCTTTGACATTCTCTGCACGTCTTACTGCTTTTTCATATGCGCTTCTATTTCGATTTATAACAACACCCGGAACATTAGAGTCTTTAGCTAAATCTGGTTCACCTTCAACTTTTTGATAATTATCACCCATTATAAAGCCAATGCTAATGCTCTAAAGTCAGTAAGTCTTGGTACAGCAGATTGATTAGTGCTTTGCATAATAATTTTAATTGAGAATGAAATAAACTCTGGTAAAGGATCGCCAATACCATCATCAGTCACACCAGCACTATATACATATTCTTGAAAATCCTTAAACCCCAAAGAAGAATTGACAGACAAATCTGATGTTCCAGTAGTATTAAAGAATGTGTAAGGCAAATCATCAAAATCTATAGAATCTTCACTTGACAAAATTCTAAACATTACTTTAATAGTAGCATCAGATGGTCTGTTAGCAGAAAGCAATACTTTTAATGCAGTTGCAGGGTTTTCTAATATAACTTTTTTAGTTATATAAATCGCACTATTATTATCCCCTTCGGGTTCTGTTGAAGCAATAAAAGTAAGATTTGATGCAAGATCAGAAGAACTATCAATTTTATTAATTCTGTTCGCTACAGAAATCCAAGATGACCTTTGTAAGTCAATTGCTGGACTTAAATTTGCTCTTGATGATTCTAGATTAAGTCTTGTTAAGTATGATTTAAGTCCACCCATTTCATTTGTTTCATTAATTTGTGAAGCAATCATTTGAGTAGTATCAAAATCATAATTGTCATTTAAAGGAACTTTTCTTTCATTGACTGCTGTTGTTCTACTAAATGATGTTTCATTACCAGAAACACTTGTTGCAGATGTCGTTCTCACAAAACTAGTTATCTTTGTGTTTTCTAAATTCAAATGACTTATTTGAAGAACACCAGTGTTATTGATATGATTTTCTGTAGCAGTAACAACTGTACCACCATTCTCAGAAGATGATCCCGAACCGCCATCAAATACTGGACTACTAGTAAGAGTTATACTATATGAATCAATATCAATATTACCAATTGAAGTGTGAGTATTAATTATTTCTATAAACGGAACTTTATGTAATTGATATAATTCTACAACTGAACCAGCAGCATGTGCCACCGCAGTTGTATTATCTTGTGCCCTAGTTAAAGCAGAAACTGCCGTAGATGTAATACCTGTGAAAAACATAATTTCATCATTAATCTTAATGTACCAACGAGAAGTAGAATCTGCTGTTCCTGCAAATTTTCCAGCGGTATTACCAAAATTTGTACCGCTAACTAATGTTAAGGTAGTAGCAACATCAGTTATTCCAGTGCTTAAAGTTGTCTCTAAACCAGATTTAACTCCAGCAATAATAACATTATTTGAAGTGGTATGCATACCATGGTCTTTATGTCTTACTTTTAAAGCAGTATCTCCATGAGAAAATGTTAGAGGATTAGTCAACAAAGTTTTACTTGGCAAAGCACTATTGGTGAGAGTTAAATTTCCCAAACCAGTATCATCAGCAAGATTTTTTACACTAGAGGTTCTTCCGACCGTAAATAAAGCGGCTCTAATCGTTATTTTCATATCCTCCATTGGAGATATTGCCCATGCCCGATCATTGCTAGATTTAAATAATGTTCCAATCATTGGTTGTTTATCCAATAGTTTCCCTCCCAACAAACTCTCTTCTCCCATTCTTGCAATGAAAATTTTATATTCTGGAGAATGTGATCCCACTACAATGGCGTAGTCAGTGGATTCTAAGACATATACAGGAGATTCAAATGTAAATGTTGTTGGAACATCACCAAGTTCTGATGTAAAAACGTCTACTGGATTCAATACCGCTCTAGAAAAGACTAGTCTTTTAGTAGTTGGATATCCGGTGTCTGTTTCTCTAATTTCAACAAATACGGGCAATTCTTCATCTTTCCCAAAAAAGAATATATCAACAGAAGTGATAAATGCACCACCTCGAAACGAACTTTTGGTAGAGAGACTGCCACTAGTTACAGATTTGATTTCATCCAATGGGAGTTGAAATGTTTGAGACATTGGTTGAATTGTTTTTAATCTAGTTGGTTCAGTCATCAGTTTTTTCCTTTGTAATTATTCTTATTCATTTATGTGTCCCCCGGCCGGGGGCCCGGTCCAACATTACTAGTCGCCGCCGGCGTCGGAGTCGGAGTCGGCACCCTCTGCATCGCCGTCTTCTCCCACATCATACGGGGCATATGCAGTCCGATAAATATATACCGCTGGGGGTGCTGGGGGTGGCGGTGGTGGTCTTAATGACAAAGATACATTCTGATATTGATCAAACATTCCAATAGCATAGTATATTGCAAACCCTTCTGATAAAGTTTCTATCGGAAGTGACTCAGAGGCATCATTTACCATTGCCCCTCTAGTTGAATCACTACTAAGTTTAAATTCAATTTCTCCCGTAGGAAATAATGGGTTGCCGGGAAAATTTGGGTCTGGTATAGTAAATACGCCGCTAATTCTTCCAGCTGAATCAGTTATTAATGGATTTGGTGAAATAAATCGTGATACTGGTACATTATTAAAATATGCAAACAATTTTATTCTTGGTTTAAATCCAGTTCCAGTAAATGAAACAGCTTGTGACCGACAGAATGGACGAACACCTTTAGTTGTTATTCGATAACCATTTCCTGACCTTTCGATATTTGCAATTGCTTTAGTCGCAACTTCAACTCGTTTTCTTTTTGACTCTATTGATCTTACAAACTTATTATTCTCAAAATCATCGCCGGGATCAACTTGTTCAACAACACCTATCCATTGTGATTGCCAAGAATTCCACATAGCACCCAAAACATGATCTGGAGTTGCAGCTGCAAAATCAAAATCGTGAGCAACACTTACAGTAATTGTTGGTCTAATTTCAGTTTCAAACCAATCATCACCAAAAGGAGAAAGTTCAATAACACCATTCCATACAGAATTGACAAATGGGGAAACTGACTCAACCCTTGTTCCAACCTCTTGTTTAAATAGAATTTGTTCTGTATAAGGTAAAGTTATCAAATCACCTGTCTTTTGATAACCAGCAGCGGCTCTTTCAGCATCTGTTGTTACTGTTTCTATCAAATTCAAATGTTGCATTCTATGTTTTGGTCTTAGTTCATTATTTTCTGGATCAATAGAAATCCTATAATCAGGATTTCCAATGTCACCAGTTCTATGACCAGCAAAATTGTCAACCACAAATCCAGATTTAAATCTGTTTAATCCATTTGCATCTGTAACTTCGAGGTCTTGTGCTGATCGTTCCAACAAATTTAATGCAGTATAATATTCAACATTTTGAACTCTTTTCTCAATTTCACCAATATCTCTCATCGTATATCTTTGATGGCGCTCTCTTCGTATTTGAACCTCTGAGGGAGCAAAAGTAAATGCTGGAACAAATATTTGAGCAATCTTCATCATACTGCTATGTACTGCCGGGGGAACAGGGACTTCAGCTGATGCACCACGAAAAACAGTTACTTTTCCTCTTTCTGATACCTCAACATTAGCAATATAAGATAAGAAGTATTCAAAATCACTTTGTACGAATGAATCTGGTTTTGGTACATCTGACATAGATGCGCCTGTTCCATCATATTGCCTATGGAAGAAATCAAACGAATTACCAGTAATCTCATCTGTGGTTGTAATTTCAGAAGAAGTTCCAGCAATGTCTTCAACTCTAGGCCTAAAATCATATGTGTCTTGTAGTGGAAACGCACCTGTTGGTGATGGTGTATCTGGATCAATTTTTGATGCTGTATATGTTGGGATATCCTCATAAGTCATTTGATCTGCAATATCAACATACGAATCAACTGTCATTACATCACCAGCGCCATGTTCAAGGTAATCGTAAATTACTATGACTTTACCTGTTGGAGAACTTACATTATTTCTTCTTACAATTCTAGATATATCATAAAAGTTATCTCTCATTCCAGTATCAAGAGTGTAGTTATTCTTAATATCAATAGAGCCAGCCGTCAGTTCAGTAACAGTTGAAGTTGCAGTAGAAGAAAATCCTGTTATCGTATCACCAACACTAAATTCTGTTGTTGTTTGGAGAACATATTCTATAGGACTAGCAACATTAATAATTCGGGCCGTTGCACCCGAAAATGAACCTGTTATTAATTCACCTCTTGTAAAGGTGCCAGTTATTGTTCCTAAAGTCAATGATGGAATTGTTACATCTGTGCTAGTATTTTCTGAATCAAATACAGCAACTAACTTAAACGCATCTGCTCTACCCAAAGAAATTGTTCTATCGGTAGGACGAGTTCCAAAAGCATCAGTATCACCGGGATTAACTGCTAATTTTTTCATTAGGTTAACAGTTTTACTTTTGTGGGCTGCTGATGTTTTTAATAGAGACGCTATAAGTTTAACTTTTGTTCCTGTTGGCAGATTTGTAGCATCTAGGATAGTTATTGAACTTGTTCCCGCACCAGAAAGAGTACTGGCAATAGATACAATATCTCCTTGAGCGCCACCACCACCATCTGTAAGGATGGAAAGGGTATAATCTTTTTCGTTATGAGAGGTAAATGTCTCTCCACTACCGGAATTGAAAGTAACACCAGCTGAAGTAGTTGTTCCAATAAACTGTTTTCTGATTGTATATTGAGTATCAGATTCGCCTTGGTTTGTTGTTGTTAATAATGTTTTAATTACAGGTTTAGCTAATCTATATAGTAATGCATTTTTTTCCGGTGATTTTATTATAGCAGATTGAGTGTCCCGCCCTTGTTGAATAATATTACCAGAACCTGTTCCAGCTTCCAATTCAATAGATGAATTAACATCATCTTCAAGAAGAATTTCTGAAAAAATGTTTGTTGCTTGATCCAGAACAACATCAGCAGTGAAGTCTTCTCCAGATGTGGTGTCATCCATAAACACTTGTCTAGTGTCAGAGAATTGAAAAGTATCAACTATTGAAATTGTTAAATCAACATTTCCACTATCTTCAACAATGTCATCAGTTTCAGCAGAATCTGAAGCAGTTATAGTTTCGCCAGACTGAAATGTTCCTGTGACATTTGTTAAAAGAATAGTTGTTCCAGTGGTCCCATCACCAAAAACAAAACCTATAGCTCCAGATGTTGAACCTTTAACTTGAACGCCACCATTACCATGAGTAGCAATAAGGGTTGGGCTTGGTGTATCACTCATTGTAAGTTTAGTAAAAGGTCTTACATCAAATAAGTATAATTTATACACAGCTTCTGTATTTGATGCAGATGCCCCAGCTGTGCCAGTACTATATTCTAAACCCCTTGCTCTTGCAACACCAATATGATTTCCAGATGCTGTACCTCTAGTTGCAGTTACCGTATCAAACAAATCAATTTGTTTAAATGCAGTGCTTTCTCCACTTATTGGCGAAATATCTGGACTACCATATATACTTGTTATGTTAACAAAATTTCCTAATTCAGCAATAGTAACACCAGCATTAACAGTTTCAAAATCTCTCGCTTTAGCCATAGTTTTAAAATGTGAATTAAATCGTTCAAATTCATGACCCCTCACATATGCTTTATGAGAAGAAATTTCTAATTGTAACTGATCATTTGCCGCAACAAAATTGTCATCAGTTATTTCGCCAGCAAGAAACAATCCAACATTTTCGTTGATTGTAACACTTTCGTGTATCTTGAATTCAAATGGTTTAACTGTATAATCACCAGATTCATCAAAAGTTCTTCTAGCAAAAGTTTGTTCAAGTTCAGCATATTGTGTTTTATTTACTAATGTGTTAATTCTACCATCTTTAACATCCATCAATTGAACAAAATTCTTAATATCCTCTGAACTTTGTGCAGTTTCTCTTGGTACTTGCGTTAAAGATAATGTAATTTTAAATCTGTGTGCGCCTTTAGCAGCAAAGTTGTTAGAACCTGTAGAATTATCTAAAAGAGATGTATCTAATTCTGGAGTAATAATTTCTTCTTTAATATTAAAACCAACCAATGTGCTTACATCTGTAGTATAATCATTAAGAACAAAAGTTTCTGAAGAATTCTTTAAAAAGAAACCTCGAATGTAATAAACACCATCATTTATTACTACAGAAAATCCTTGTCTAGAAGCTGGACCAGTAGGCCCAGCTTTCTCTGTTTCAGACGCTGTGGTAGCCAAAGGAGAGGTGAATGCTGTAGCAGATGCAACATTAGTATCATATGATGTAGTGTGTGTTATTCCAGCATTAGCAAGTATATTTTCACCATCAGCAAATTTAGAAGTTATATTATCAGTTCCATTTTCAATATAACTGATATGAAGTAAAGGTTGATCTACACTAGTTCCAGCAGAAAACCCAGTAACCTTTGCAGTAACACCAGTTGTTTCTCCAGTAATTGTTATACTACTATTAACATTAAAATATTGTGAAGGATCAATACTTTCTCCAGCAAATGTTTTCACTAATTTTAATGTAAAATGAGGAGCTAAACTTATCTGGCCAGGAATAACCATATCACCTTCTTTAAAGATATGATCTCCAGTGCTTGATATCTGATTTTGTAAATTAGATTGTAATTGCGTCAATTCTCTAGCTTGAATAGCAAAGCCAGGTCGAAATAAAATCTTTTTAAAATTATCATCCTCATCAAAATCATCAAAATAAGGTGCAACATTTAAGTCTGTTTGTTCTGCCATTTTAGAATTCCACTATAATTTTAATATCTTCTGTTTGATCTGTAGCTCTAGATATTGGCCTTCGATTTTCTTTGTAAATAATATTACCACTATCAGCTGCTAATTCTGGATTAGCATATCCATCTGTAAATGTGATAGTAGATGCATTAGCAAGTGTAACAGCACTGTCAGCTGTAGCATCTGGAGTTGCAACTGCACTAGAGGAAGCACCAGTAATAGCATTTTCCCCACTAAAAGCAACAAAGGCACCTGTTGTGGAGTTAGTTCCAAAATCTGCATGTCTTTCCTGCTGATAATAAAGAATTTTTAAATTAGAATCAAATTCAACAACTTTACCGATTGCATTAGTTGATGCCTGTGTTATTTTTTCATCAGCACTAAATGTTCCACTAACTGAACCTGTCCCACTTGCAGGAAACTTAACTGCAAATGTTTGTCTTGCAGTGGATGCTGTTGCAACTGTTGATGTACCAAAATTTGTTGGGTCTACGACTAACCCAACATTTCTAAAATCATTTGTAGCTGCAATATCATCACCTTCTGCACCTGTAAGTGTGGTATTCGTCATTACAAAATGAGCGCCAAATTCTTCTACGCCACTTGAACCATGACCACCCTTGGGAGACACGATAACGTCAAATACAGGGTCAGTTGTTCCACCAATTGCAGAAGCAGAAGTTAATCCTGAGTCTGAAAAAGTAAAACCAGCAGCTGTATGAATTGTTCCATAAGTGTAACCCGCACCACCAGAATTAATTCCAGAAGTTGTTGATTCGTTTGTTCCAAATGATTGAACCTTACCACCAGATATAACAATCCTGACAACAGCACCACTTGCTGTTCCGGCGCTAGTACCATCTCCCTGCACAGCAGCAAAAAAAGTTCCATCAGTACAACCAACACCAAGATTTGTTACTTTAAAAGATTCAATTGCTCCATCAGTTGCAGCTGCACTAACAGTGCTATCTGTTACTACTGGCATAAAATCTGTAGTAAGAAATTTAGTTGCATTAGCAGCAGAAATAGTGTACATAAATTTAAGAACATACCCACCAGTAGTAAATAAAGATGTACTTTCTGAAGTAGGTTCAACTCCACTAAATGCAGCGGCTGCTGTAAATTCTCCAGCTGGAATATTACTAATTACTTTATAAACTCTATTTGCAGACGTTCTAAAATAGAATGTTGAAGTGTAAAGAGAAGATGCGCCGGAATCAGCTGTATTAAGGGAACTATAGTCATCCTTATACATATCAAACTGAGTTCCATTTGACCAATCTCGTCTTGGAATAACTTGAAGAACATCTGTGGAACCAATTGCCTTTGCGCCTGTCATCTGATCCCAAAAATAAAACTCATCAGATACACTATCTGGGGGAGTTGGAGGAGAAGTGTCAGATGCACCGGCTCCATCATTTGTGCTAGAAAACGGTGTTGGTTTTCCGATAAACAAATAATAGGCAGAAGGTGCCGCTTCAGTGAAAGATTCAACAAACTGTGAAGCATTGTGTAATTTAAATTTTTCTGTGATGATTGCTACCATTTTCAGTCCCTATATCTTTTATTTATTTATAAGATGTTTCTTTATATTTATAAGTATTTTGATGCGATACAATTAGGTCCAAACTGTCCATCATCAAACCAATCAGATTTTTTCACAAACCCCGCATTCAAATAAGATTTCAGTGATGATTGTCTTGGAACAGTCCAAACCCAACTACCACCATTACTTCTTGCATATTCTAAACAATGTATCAATATCAACTTTGACAATCCTTGTTTCCTATAATCTGGACTAGTCCACAACCCCCTTGATCTATAATATGTAAATATTCCTGTATCAGTTACAAACACGCTATTAACACACACTATACTATCATCATCTTTTATTCCAAAGAATGTTGGATAAGCATTCTTAGCCATCTCTTTGTCTTTACCTAAAAAACTATCTGTCCACTTCCATGTCCACTCATTTGTTTTTGCAACTCCATTCTTCTTATTAGGCCACAAATGTGTCTCCCATATAGGTTTTATATCTTCCCATCCTATTTCTTTCACTTCATACATGTATACTATAGTCCTCCCACAGATGTGGTTTATTGAGGGAATGAGTAAAGTGAACAAACTTTATATCTTCATGGAACTCTCCCCCAAGGTAGATATAATCATTTCCTGTTATGTCACTATATTTATTAGTCAACTCAATCTGCCATTTTGACATACTCTTTCCATAGTTTATACTTTCATCTGTTACCCATCTTGTGAACCATGCCTCTGGAAGCGTTATCAATTCAAGATTCTCTTTTACTGAGTCTTCTACAAAATATTGTTCTCCATTCACTGGTCCTTTAGTAGTTCCATTCTTGATGTAATAATGTTGCCAATAATGAGGGTCACTCATGAACTTATCAAAAATATATTTGCAATCCCTTGGGTAATACTTAAAGAATCCACCATTTATCTTATATTCATTTTTTGAAGTATCACGCCACCATCCCGGCATTGCAACAAATTGTCCACGCTCTACTGGATAATCAAATATCTTTTCGTAATCATTCACTAAAATAATATCAATGTCAATCACACAGATAGGTTCGTCAATATCCAGTTGCATTCCCCACATCTTATTCCATTGGAGAACAACACCCATATCATATGGGTCTCTTACCCAAATAAATTCATGGTTGGGTAATTTTCTTTCCAGATATTTTTCATATTCTGGTCCGTACTTGTCACCTATTCTAACTGCTAATATTTTCATGGTGCATAAGGAAAAATCATTTTTGATTTTATCATATCTAAAGGTTGTACTCCAAAATATTTATTCGGTTTCCAATCACCATTTTCTTTTTCAAACCAAGGAATAAATGCAGCAACAATGTGAACTCTTGGTTTAGTTGCTCCACCTGTATCTCTAACTCTATGTTTTATTCTTGTGTTCCACATGTAAGCTTTACCTACCTCTAAGTGTTTCGTTAGTGTCAAAGAATTGCCGTAATCATCTGTTCCATCAATCTCCAAAACATAAGATGGCTCTGTTACCAAAGGAA
>Ga0209384_1001622_pt1 | contig 11509 bp, 17 predicted proteins | sample CoawatmetaG05DNA_FD_187511 | JGI IMG/M metagenome (GOLD analysis project Ga0209384, IMG submission 187511) | Marine microbial communities from the West Antarctic Peninsula - Coastal water metaG058-DNA (SPAdes) (version 2) | ecosystem: Environmental > Aquatic > Marine > Coastal ... | reverse complement strand
TTTCCGCAGCGATTGATGGAATGGTCGAACAGACGTTTAGTTTCACAGGGTCGGGCGCTTTAACCTGGGCCGCCGTTTCCTAACCAGTTTAGCGGCTAGGGCTTTGGCCTGAAACAGCGTTTTCCCCGATGCGTTCGCCGCTAATTAATCGGGGGTTTTAAATAATCGGGGAATTTTATGAGTAATATTTTAGAAGTCGCAAAGACGCAATTTAGGGACCGCATGAGCGGTAAATTGCAATTTTCCAACGTGCCCGAATGGGTAGTGGATGGAAAAGAAACCGTCATTTATTACAAACCGTCAATGAATTTTAAAGACCAGGGCGAAGTCTTAAAATTGCATGGTGAGGGTAAACAAGCCGAAGCCGTAGCAATGACTTTTATTTTACGAGCCATGGACCAGGACGGCAAAAAATTATTTACGCGCAGCAACCTGACCGAACTAATGAGACAGATTGACCCGGACATAATCAGCCGGGTGGTTTCAGAAATGGGCGGCGACGATGTGGATTTTGAAGATGCAGCACGGGAATAGCGAAAGACCATGATTTGCGTTTTGCCTTAATTTTGGCCGAACACCTTCACAAGAGTTTGGAGGAAATCATGGTCTTATCCACCGACGAAATAATGCTTTGGGCAAAATACCTGGAATTGAAAAATGGCAAATAAAGACATAAAAATTCAGATAAAGGCGGTCAACAAAACCCGCCGGGCTTTTATGGCTGTTACCGCTGGCCTTGGTGGTATTGCCAAAGCCGCATTTTCAATGAAAACCGCCATTGGTTTGGCGGCCGGTGCCCTGGGTATTGGTTTCTTAATAAAACGCTCGATGGATGCCACCGACGAACTGGCCAAAACAGCCAGGGCGATTGGTTTGTCTGTTACTGAATTGCAGCGGTTCCAATATGCCGCCGAATTGGGCGGCGTGGAATCAAAGGCTTTAAATAAGGCCATGCAAAAACTGGCCATTAATATCAGCGACGTGGCCGGCGGTACGGGTGAAGCAAAGGACGCATTCGAGCGTTATGGAATATCTGCCAAAAATGCCGATGGTTCAACCAGGAGCGTTTCCGATGTGATGGGCCAGGCGGCAACCGCCCTGGAAGGAATGACGAATAAAACCGACCGCGCATCATTTGTTTATGACCTATTCGGTGCCAGGGGTGCGAAGGTTATTAACATGCTCCAAGACGGAAAGGCCGCCATGGAAGCCATGAAAGCCGAGGCCGATAGATTAGGCCTGGTAATGTCGGGCGCTCTGATACAAGGCGTCGAAGATGCGAACGACGCGATTTTGCGTTTAACCAGCTACCTGGGGAATGTGTTTAACCGGGTGGTTGCTTCCCTGGCTCCAATAATCACCGAAGCGACCGACGCTTTGCGTAATTTTGTCGAGATGAAAATTAACGATTCTGGCGGTATAGCCCAGTTTTCGCGTGACATTGCCGTAAATATAGTAAAAGCCGCCCGGTCAATTGTTAAAGCATTTGGTGCAATAACTAACTCCATTATCAGTTTTTCTAACGCCATTGGCAGCGTCGAAAATGTCTACGAAAAATTGTTCGGTGACAAACAAACAATCACACAAATTGAGGCATCAATTGCCAGCACCGTTGAGCAACTTGAAATGCTCAAAAATATGAGCAAAGGAAATGATGCTTTAATAGCAGCACAAGCCCCACAAGTCAGAGAACTAGAATTAACAATATTAACGCTCAGAGAATTAATAGCGACCGGGCACGTTTTAGAGACTAATCCAATAACGCCTAAAGTTGATGTTTCTGGCACGATAAAAACGCTCGATAATTTGGAAGCCAGGTTATCTAAAATAACTGATAGCAATGTTAGTGGTGATGTGACCACAACCAAAACAACCTTGGTCGATGTGACCGCCACAACCGGCAAAGAAAGATTTGCACGCGAATTTGAATTTCAATTGGACCATGACCGACGAATGCTTGAGTTAAACAGGAATCGTTTGGACGCTGAAAATGCAGATAAAAGCGCAGCGTATGGGGTAGCGTTTGAGATGCAAAGGAAATCGTCACGAATGCTGGAAACCTCACGCAGAAAAGATGCAGACGATTTACGCGACGAGGGGCGGGGCGCTCTTGCATCATTGAGCAGCCATTACAAAGCGGCGTTTGCTTTGAATAAATCCTTTGCATTAAAAGACGCAATAATTAATACATACAACGGCGTTGCCAAAGCGTTAAATAATCCATTCCCTTTAAATCTAGGGTTTGCAGCAATTGCCCTGGCGAATGGCATGGCCCAGGTTGCAGCGATTCGCTCCACTCAATTCCGGGCAAATGGTGGACCCATGAGCGCCGGCAGCCCATATATTGTGGGTGAGCGTGGACCCGAATTAGTGGTGCCCAACCAGGCTGCAAACGTCGTGCCCAATGACCAAATGGGTGGGGGGAATTTCACCATCAATATTTCGGCAAATGACACCGAAGGTTTCGACCAGCTATTAAACAAACGTCGAGCCACAATAATGAATATCATCAATCAGTCTCTTAACGATCGCGGGAGGCCGGCGCTAGCATGACCTATCCAACAAGCCCAAAATTTAACGCTATAAATTTACAATCAGAAAGCCCGACTTTGTTTTCTGAAACCGTGAGCGGTCGGATGCAAAGCCGCAAAATTGGCGGTCAGAAATGGACCTTTACCGCAACCTACCCACCATTAACCAGGAGCGAATTTAACCCGGTGTTTGCGTATACAGTTTCGCAAAATGGCCGTCATGGCGTTTTCACGGTAACACCGACAGAAATAAGCACTAGCAGCGGAAATCCCAGTGGCACGGTGACGTGTGCAGCGGCCGCCCTAGGAATTAAGTCGGTCACAATTGCGGGGCTTACAGGTGCCCTAAAAGCCGGTGATGTGGTTAAGTTCTCAGGGCATAGCAAAGTGTATATGTTGACCGCCGACCGCTCTGGTAATGGTGCAATGACCTTTACGCCAGGGCTAGTGGTAGCGGTCACAACGTCGGATACAGTTACTTATTCAAACGTGCCGTTTACGGTTCGCCTGGCAAATGATGTGCAAGGGTATCAGTTCGGCGCTGGTAATTTCTTTAAATACGAAGTTGATTTTATCGAGGCTTTGTCTTGAGCCGGGTTATTAATTCTGCGGTAATCGCAGAACTGGCCAAAGATTCATTTAATATGGCTCATTTGGTGAGCATTGATTTTAGTACCCCAGTTTATTTAACAGAAAATTCAACCGACCTGGTTTACTCTGGTAATACTTACACATCTAGCAGCGCGTTAAAGGGAATTTCAAATATAACCGAAACGTCAGAGGTGCAAGTCGGGTCGGTGGGCATAACTTTGTCAGGTGTAAATCAAGAGTTTATCGCCATTCTATTAAATCAAAACTATATCGACCGAGAAGTAAAAATATTCATGGTCGTGCTAAATGCTGGCAACGGGATTATTGGCGACCCGGTTTTGATTTATGACGGCAGGGTCCAAAGTTTTACTATTAACGATTCAGAAACTGGCAGCCAGATTTTATTGACCGCCTCATCTCATTGGGCCGATTTTGAAAAGAAATCCGGGCGTCGAACAAACACCAATAGCCAGGCTTTATTTTTTAACCAGGACAAAGGTTTTGAGTTTTCGCCAAATACGCAAAAAAGTTTAAAATGGGGTCGGGCGTAATGGGTTGGTTTAGTGATTTCTTTAGTGACCCAATAGGGACCATTGGCAAAATTGGCCAGGGCATTATTGATGTCGTCGTTGATACGATTGGCGACGTAGTAGAATGGTTTGTTGACGTACCCGACATGGATGTTGTTGAAGCACAATATCAAGGTGGCCTGGTCAACAAACAAAGCACGGTTGCCGCAATACCTTTGGTTTATGGCCAGCGTAAAATCGGAGGCACAAGGGTTTTTGTAGCAACCAGCGGGTCCGATAATACATATTTATACATTATCCTGGCTATATCAGAGGGCGAATGTCATAGCATTGGCGACGTGTATGTTAACGACGTTTTAAGCACGGATTCTAAATATTCCGGATTATTAACGCTGACCAAATACACTGGCACGGATACCCAAGTGGCAGATTCGACATTTGTTAACGCAAATATTGGATGGACCGCGCAGCATAAATTATCAGGCGTGGCCTACATTGCCGCCAGGATAAAGTGGGACCAGGACGTTTTTGGAGGTATCCCCACTATCCATGCAATCGTCCAGGGTATCAAAGTGTTTGACCCGCGCACGTCGGCAACCGCCACCCTGGCAAACAGCGCAAACCCGGCATTGTGTTTGCGGGATTATTTGACTAATGCCAGGTATGGCAAAGGCTTAACGTCAGCGGCAATTAATGACGCGTCATTTATAATAGCAGCCAACAAATGTGATGCCCTGGTTAGCCCTTATTCTGGTGCTGGAAACCAAAAAATCTTCCAATGTAATGGCATTATCGATACCAACAAAACGCTAATTAATAATGTTAAATCATTGTTATCAGGTATGCGCGGCTTAATGCCGTATCAGCAGGGACAATATAGCCTAGTAATTGAAGATGAGGGAAACCCATCTTTTGCGTTTAATGAGTCGCATATTATCGGCGGTATTTCGATTCGCTCAGAATCTAAGAAAACCAAATTCAACCGAATAATAGCCACTTTCCCGGACCCGAGTGCCAATTGGCAAATGAACCAAATCGAATACCCGGTGGCTGGTAGTACGGAAGAATCTGGGTATTTAGCACAAGATGGTGGCATTGAATTAAGCAAAAATATGGATTTGCCAACAACGACCAATATATATGCCGCCCAAGACATTGCAGAAATTGCGCTAAAACGATCGCGTGATGGTTTGTCGGTATCGTTTAAATCAACCAGCGAGGCTTTAAATGTAGCAGTTGGTGACATTGTTTCGGTGACACATTCGACCCCCGCATTTATTGCCAAACAATTCAGATGCCAACGATTAATTTTAAATTCAGATGGCACGGTTAATGTTTCGTTATTAGAGCATCAAAACAACATTTATCCCTGGGCAAGCAAAACCGAGCAAGCCAGCAGCCCGGACACTAATTTACCTAACCCGTTTGTTGTCGCTTCACCTTTGCCGGACAACATAACCGAGGAGTTATACACCACCGTAAATTCTGTGGGCACTCGATCAAGGGCGACGTTTAATTGGAACGCGCCCCAGGATGCGTTTGTGGTTAATTACGAGGCTGAATATAAACTGACCGCATCGTCGGCGTATACATTCATTGGATTGACCAGCGCATTAAGCGCAAGCATTGATGATATTCCCGCTGGAACATACGATTTTAGAGTCAGAGCCATTAACGTATCGGGTGCAAAGTCTAGCTTTGCTGATTTAAATAATAAAACTATATCAGGATTAACCGCCGTACCTGGTGACATTAATAACTTCTCCATTCGTGCCCTGGACGGTCAATGCCATTTAACCTGGTCCCGCGTTTTAGACCTTGACGTGATAAATGGTGGTTATGTTCGTATTCGTCATAGTTCATTGGTCGCAAACTCAACCTGGGAAGATGGGCAAGACATTGGCGAGGCAATTGCCGGCAGTCAGACAGCAGCCGTTTTGCCATTATTGGCCGGCACATACATGGCCAAAGCCGTGGACGAGGGTGGGCGCTTTAGCACTAACGCAAAAATTGCCGTGACAACGGTGCCCAATATTGTCGATTTCAATGCCGTTTTGACAACCACTGAAAACCCATCTTTTGGCGGCGTAAAAGATAATATGTTAGTCGCAAATAATATATTAAAACTAGATTTGGGACCGCGTTTTTTATTAACTGAGGCCAGCGATTTTTTGATTGCAGAGGATGGAAGAAAGTTAGCGCGCGAAGTTGGTGAGGCTGGTGTAGTTGAATCAAGTGGCTCTTATTATTTTGCAAATTCCGTGGACCTTGGACAAACCTATACCAGCCGTTTGACTGCCAAATTAGCGTCGGCCGTTTCGCTTGTTTCAGATTTGGTTGATTATCGCACCGCGAATATTGATACCTGGCAGAATTTCGACGGCGCAAGTTCAGACGCAATTACAGCGGTTTTACAGCTTAGAACGACACAAAACAATCCGGCATCAAATCCAACCTGGACAGATTGGGCACCCTTTTTGGTGGGAGACTATCACGCCAGGGGCTTTGAGTTTAGGGTAATTGTTACCAATACAGATTCAACCTATAACATCAATATAACGGCCCTGGCGGTGACAATAGATATGCCAGACCGTATTGAAAAAGAAAGTGATTTTTCAGTCGCGGCAAACAGTACCGCCGTTTCATTTGGCAGCAATTTTAAAGCGGTCCCCGTCATTGGCGTGACGATGAACGATTCAAATAGCGGCGATTATTTCAGAGTAACCAGCAAAGCCAGGACAGGTTTTACGGTCCAGTGCTTTAATTCATCAAATAATGGGATTGTCAGATCAATAAATTGGCAAGCCGTCGGTTTTGGAAAAGAGGCAGCATAATGGCACAACACGATTATGACATAGCAAACGGGACCGGCGCAGCGGTCAGGACGGACATTAACAACGTCCTAGACGCGGTGGTCAGCAATAATAGCGGGAGCAATTCGCCTGGTACTACTTTTTCATATCAGCAGTGGGCAGATACAACCGCAGGTCTTTTAAAGATCAGAAACGGCGCAAACAATGCCTGGGTGACAGTGGGCACATTAGACGCTGCAAACCTGGGCCTGGCGAAATTAGCCAGCCCGGCCTTAACGGGCAATCCGACAGCCCCAACACCATCCAATGGTGATAATGACACCTCAATCGCTACAACCGCCTTTGTAAAAACTTTAGTTGATTCGGCAGTGGCAACGGCAGTGGGTAATTTGACAGACGCAATGATGCCACAGGGGTCAGTTTTGCAAGTCAAAACTTTTAGTTCAATTACGGCAGAACATACTCAATCAACTTCTTATGTTGGTTCGGCCTTAACGGGTGCAATTACGCCCTCAAGTTCATCAAATAAAATATTAATAGTGGCTAATATCACAGTTCAAAATTCCTACAACATCGCTGGAGGGCCAGTGAATATAACCGCATATAGGGGGGCAGGAGCAGGAGCGAATCTTAGTGGAACTAATCTTGCAACTTTTGCAAACTCACAACTTGGCCCATCATTTGGTGTATATGACCCAATTGGAGGTACAAACTCAGGCGGTGATCGTTGGGGTCAATTAAGCATTAATACTCTTGATTCACCGAACAGCAGTTCAGCCGTTAATTATACGATTGCATTTAGAAATCAATATTCAAATCGTAGAGCGTCAATTGGCGGAAATACATCGTTTCCAGCAATGTCAACAATGACACTAATGGAAATTAAGGGGTAATTTATGGCAGACGTAAAGATTAGCGAATTACCAGCATTAACGTCGATTAGCGGTGCTGATGAATTTGTTGTTAATGATGGTGGCACAACAAAAAAGATTACATCGACAAATTTGCTAGGCGGTTTTGTCACTAAAACAGGGACAAATGGGGCGGCAAATATACCTACGGGAACCACTGCGCAGCGACCTTCTGCGGCAGTTGGTTTATTACGCCATAACTCTACTCTAAACCAGTTTGAAGGATATAACGATGGAGAGTGGGGCGCGATTGGTGGTGGAGGGCCGAGCCTTGGTACTGACTCAATCATACGAACCAATGCCCAAGTCATAAACGAGAACATAACAATTCCAGCTAATACCAACGGCAGCACCATTGGAGATATTACTGTAAATGCTGGAAAAACGGTAACAATCACAAACGGCTCAACATGGGTGATTCTATGAGTTTAATTAAGTCAAATAACATAACCAATGTCGCAGGTGGCATACCAACAGTGAAGGGTCAGCAGTTAATACCTTCGGCTTGGGTTAGCTTTAATGGTACTGGTGGTACAGCAATACGAGGGAGCGAAAACGTAAGTAGTTTAACCGATAATGCACAAGGAAAATTTACTATAAACTTCTCTACTGCTATGGCTAACATTAACTATTCATTTTCTGGCTCCATGTCTTCTGCTCCCGATGACACTGCTAGAGGGCCGTCAGGGATATGTCCAAACAAAGATAGTGTTAGAACAACAACAGCACTACCAGTTGTAACCTTATTAGGGTCTAGGTCTGATACTTCTGGAGTGCTTTATGACGCTATCTATAACGATGTTCTAGTAATGGGAGGCCAAGCATAATGAGTACAATCAAAGTAGGTACACTCCTAGCGGCTGACGGCAGCACAACAACTCAGCCAAGTATCCCAGCATTAGAAACTCGTATGGCAAAGGCTTGGGTGAACTATGACCAGAAAGATACGGTTCAAGTGAGAAGTTCATATGGCGTGAGCAGTGTTACAGATTTTAGCACTGGAATACATTTAGTAAATTTCAGCACTGCTATGGCAAATGCCAATTATGCAGTGTCGGTAACTATGAATGGAAGTGGCACAACAGCAGCAGGTTTCGCCATGAATGAGCAGAACAATAACACCACTGGTTTGGCAAGAAATGTTATATATGCAAGTGGTTCTTTGGTTGACGCAGACTGTATTCACACAATCGTATTTGGAAATTAAAGGAACAAACAAATGGCATCAACGATAAGAGGAAGTGACAACTTTGATACAGTTGGTAGTTCTAACACTAGCACTAGGCTGGCAAAGGCTTGGGTGAACTTCAATGGTGTAGGTAGTGTGGCTATTAGAAATAGTTTTAACGTCAGCAGTATCACCGATACTAATACGGGTAACTTTTTTATTAACCTAGCCAATAATGTTGCTCAACCAGATTATTCAGTAGTAGCTTCAAACAATTATGTAGCTGCCCCTTATTACACTAATAGAATTTTAGATGTAGGTGTTACGGGATTTCGTTTGTATCTTATTAGACCATTATCTGGTCATGCAGATACGTCTATAAATACAGCAGTAATATTTACCTCATAAACTAAGGAACAAACAAATGAAAATTATATATCAAGAAGCAGACGGAAATGTTTGCGTAATTACACCAGCAGCTAACTGCACACTTAGTGACGCAGAGACAGCCGCTAAAGATGTACCAACGGGTTTGGCTTACAAGATTGTAGCTGACGATGTTGTACCCTCAGACCGAACTTTCCGCAATGCGTGGATAGTTGATGCAGATACTTTAACAGATGGAGTAGGCGAATGATTACTGTAGACATGACCAAGGCAAAGGTAATTGCCCACGATGCTCGTAGAGTTTCACGTAATAAACAGTTTGCACCCTTAGACATTAAGGCCACCATCCCTGCTGAATCTACAGCAGCAGAAGCAGCAAGGGCAGTCATCCGTACCAACGATGCAGCACTTCAAGTAAGTATGGATGCAGCCTCAGATGCAGCAGCACTAAAGGCTTTGATGCCAGCAGGAGAATAATCTATGAGCAAGGCAAGAAAAGCTATCGTTTAATGTGGTCCACAGTCGGTGAGGTTTACGCGGTTATGATTCAGCCCGCCCCGGTGGGCCAAGTTGTCGTGGCCGAACCGCAAACCGACCAGGGGCAAAATAATGAGCGATTTGCAGTTCGGAAAATAAACGGGGTCCTGGCGTATGAAAACCGGGGTCCTATTTCGACACTTTATTGGGTGGCCAAACGATGATGGGTTATTTTAATGCTTCTTGAAATGGCCGCTTGTTCAGCGGCTTACTCCACCATAAAGCAATTCGTGGGCAGTGGACGGGAATTGATAGACTGTTCAGCGGCCGTTATTTCATATTTTGACAATAAAAGCGCCCTGGCAAAAAGGGTCGAAAATTCTACGGGTCCAAAAAATGAACTAGAAGAATTTTTGGCACTAGAAAAAATCAAAGCGCAAGAAGCCGAATTAAAAACATTTATGATTTATTGTGGCCGGGGTGGTATGTGGAACGATTGGCAAGCATTCCAAGCGCGAGCCGCCAGGGCCAGAAAAGAAGCAATAAAAGAACAAGCGCGAGAAAATTATCGACGCAAAGAACAGTTAAACGAAAATATTAATTTAGGCATCAAAGTGATGGGTATTTTGTTAATTATTATGGCGTCATTATTCGGCGTCGCTTTATATTTGAGGCCCTATTAAATGGAAAACAGACAGCCACTATCCGACGATGAAATTGAGCAAATTGCATCCAGGGCGAGTGAGATTGCATACGCCAGGTTTTATCAAAAGGTGGGCGAAAGCGTCGTGCGAAAAGGTTTATTTATCCTGGGCGCAGGGGCAGCCGCAATCTGGTTTTACTTGAATGGAGATGTTTAAAAATGACAATGATTATTGAAATGTTGCGAAAGCACGAAGGTGTAGAGACACACGCGTATAAATGCACGGCCGAAAAGATCACCATAGGAGTGGGGCGGAATATTGACCCGGCGGGTGGGCTTGGTTTATCCGATTCTGAAATTGATTTTTTATTATCCAACGATGTTGCCAGGGTAAAAAAGGAATTAATTATTAGTTTCCCCTGGTTCGCAGAATTGGACGAAGTGCGAAAAGATGCAATGATTAATATCTGTTTTCAACTAGGATTGCCCAGGTTAAAGAAATTTAAAATGAGCCTGGCGCATATGAAAAATGGTGATTATGATTTGGCCGCCGATGAATTTTTGATGAGCAATTGGGCAAACCAAACACCCGCCAGGGCGAAAGATATTGCAGGCATGATTCGATCAGGAGATTATTAAATGTTTGGATTAATCAAAACGCTGGTCGGAGTCGGTGGTACTTTTCTCCAGGGGAAAATGGATAATAAAAAAGCGGAGATCGAGGGGCGAAATAATGCCATCCAGGAGAAGCTAAAACAGTCGGGCACTTGGGACGAAATACATGCCAAAAACAGTGGCGAAAGTTGGAAAGATGAATGGTTTACTTTGCTGTTTTCAATCCCCCTGGTACTCGCTTTTATACCGTCAGCGGTGCCATTTGTGGAGCAGGGTTTTAGGGTTTTGGACATGATGCCCGATTGGTATAAGCAAGCCCTGGCGGTCCTGGTTGCGGCGTCTGTTGGTTATCAAAAGCTAACACAGTTATTCACCAAAAAAGCGGGTGGAAAATAATTAAATTAATTATCTATTGACTAGCGGCGGGGCCATCTTTACAATGCCGTGGCAGTAACAAGCACCACTTGGCAGGGTTGCAAAACTCATTGCTAAGTTGTTGATTATATTGCTATGCTTTGCTAACAAATGCTAAGTATAACCGCTATTGATTGTCTTGATAATATCATTTTAATCAATGACTTAGGACATAGAAGGTCCATGCCTTCTAAGCCGTAGGTCGCGGGTTCGAATCCTGCAGGGCGTGCCAATAAATGCCTATATATCAAGACCTTAGCGGGTCTTTTTTTATGCCTGTAATTTGGGTTGCAAAAAGATTGCAAAAAGATTGCAAAACTATAGGCAAAAAAAAGGCCACTTAATAAAGCAGCCCTGGCGTTTTCGCCATGTTTACCCCATGAATTTAGCCAGGCTAAACCCGCCTAGGCTGGCATCAACCCAGTTTAT
>Ga0209384_1001621_pt1 | contig 11511 bp, 12 predicted proteins | sample CoawatmetaG05DNA_FD_187511 | JGI IMG/M metagenome (GOLD analysis project Ga0209384, IMG submission 187511) | Marine microbial communities from the West Antarctic Peninsula - Coastal water metaG058-DNA (SPAdes) (version 2) | ecosystem: Environmental > Aquatic > Marine > Coastal ... | reverse complement strand
TAGAAGGCAATTATGCACGAAAAGTTTACGATTTAGACGATGACTTAGTTGAAGTAATACCAACTACATTTGAAGATGTAGGTGTTGATAACAGAGTTAAGTTTGGGTCTGTCATCGAGTTTAAGATAAAAAATAAAAAATACTTTGTCTTAGAACTAGATTGCTCTTGGTTAGGTGGTGAGGTTTCGGCCTTACTGGCTCTAGGTGATTCTTTAGAGTACCCTAGTAATTGCCTTATGACTAACGAGGAGGCAATGAAAATAATTTCTGACAACAGAGAAGACGTTATATAATGGGAAAAAGAGGGCTGTACGATAATATAAACGCTAAAAAGAAATCAGGAACGAGTAGATCAAAATCTAAGTCTACTATATCTGATGAAGATTACGCTAATATGAAATCAGGTTTTAATAAGGCTAAAGAAGGTGCAAGCATTCTTAAACGTATTGGAGTCTCTGGGTACAACAAGCCTAAGAAAACACCTGGTCACGCTACTAAGTCTCACGCTGTTGTTGCTAAGAGTGATAACACAGTAAAGGTTATACGCTTTGGTCAACAAGGTGTAAGTGGTGCTGGTAGCAACCCTTCAACAAAGAAGGATAAAGCTAGGCAGAATTCTTTCAAGGCTAGGCATAGGAAGAATATATCTAAAGGAGTTTTATCTGCAGCCTATTGGGCTGATAAAGTAAAGTGGTAATGGAATTAACAATAAGTATGATACAGTTATTAATAGCAACTATAGTTGTAATAGGAGCAGGGTTTACCGTTTGGGTAAATCTTAATATAGAGATAACTAAACTAAAGAGTAAAGTTGAGTATTTGGAAGATACTGATACAGAGTGGAAATTGCTGTTAACTGATATACAACTTCAGTTGCAGCAAATAAAGATACTTTTAGCGTCAAACAACTTAAAAGAAAAGTAAATGAATGCAATACTACCAAGATTAAGACACGATAAAAACGAGACTTTAGGTGCTTTTCTAGTTTACGATGACCTTAAAAAAGTTTTTGAGTGTAAGACTTTAGAACTTCCATGGAAAGGAAACCAACTATCTATTAGTTGTATTCCTGGGCGTAAGTACTGGGTTAATCATAGAACTAGTAAGAAGCATGGAAAGCATCTTGAGATCGAGGATGTAGAGTTTAGAACTGTAATTTTAATACACGTAGTTAATTACGTGAAAGATTTAGAAGGTTGCGTTGGGGTAGGTAAAACTTACGCTGACTTAGATGGAGACGGAATATTAGACATCACCTCTTCAAGAGATACATTAGACGAGCTTATAGCGATCGTTCCCAAAAAGGGAATGCCATTACAAATAATTTAAACAAAACAAAATGATTCAATTTTTTATTGACAACGGAGCAATGTTAGTTACTACATTGGTAGCTATTATGTATGTATTCAAACTGATAGCAAATTTAACTCCAGGATTAGCTGACGATGGGCTTTTTAAGAAGTTAGATAGTATGTTTGATATTATCATTCCTAATTATACATCTCAAGCTGAAAAAGAAGACGATGATAAAAACGCCTCTAAGTAGTATAAAAAGCATCTTTAAATCAGTGGGTAAAATCTCTGAGGTATTTAAAGAAGGGCAGAAGCAGAAGAAATGGTCTGCTAAACGATCTATTGCAGGAGTCTTAGTTGGTGCTGTAGTAGTGGATATTAACGAGGTTGGTATAACATGGCATAACTGTTTAATGGCTTTTATAGCTGTTCTACCAATTATAGTCTCATACGTATTCCCAAACATTAAACAAGAATAAAATGGCTACACTTAAAGGAAAAGCAATATCATCTACATATCAGACTATATTAAAAACAGCTTCTGAGATTAAGGATACTAACCTTAAGAATGTAGAGACAGGTTCTGGTAACATTACAGCTATGAAGCTATCTACAGATAAGGCTGAGTTCACTAAAGTAGGTATTGGTACTGCAGGTGCAACTCCTGACGGTTTACTTCACGTTGTTGGGGTAAGTTCTGGGTCTGTATCATCATCATTATCAGCTAACCAACTGACTCTAGAAAATTCTAGCGATTCTGGTTTAACTATACTATCTGGGGGGACCTCTTCAGGTAATATATTCTTTGGTGACTCTAGCGATAATGACGCTGGTCAGATATACTACGATCATAGCCAGGACTACTTAGGCTTTGCTACTAATGGTTCTGAGAAAATGCGTATAGATAAGAACGGTAACCTTAATGTTGCTGGTACTGTATCTCAGTCAGATGACAGGTACGAGCTTAAAGAGGGTTTTGATAAAATACCTAGTTTAGACGGTCAAGATACTTTTATAACTCAAGATACAAACGCAACTACTGCTGTAACTTTACATACTAAGTACGGAATCATAATTATGCAGTCTGTAGATCTTGGAGCGACAGATACAGTAGAGTTTACGTTTAATAATGTTCATATATTTGGAAATTCATCTCATGTTCATGTTCAGCTTCACGATTGGGTAACTGACGATGATAACGCTATGGTTAATGTGTTGGCTTATGATGTAGCAAATGGTAGTTGCAAGATAAGAATAGGTACTAACGGTACTGATGTTACTGCACAAGTGTTTAAGTTGTCTTTTATTGTAGACCCATACGTAACCCCTAATCAAAACTTTGTATTAGGAGGATTTAGTGGTAATGGAGGACAAGATTCTGGAAACTCAGGAAGAGATACTTCATTTGCTGGAGTTAAGATAACTACAGGAGTAACAGATAATAACAAAACTATTATAGCTCCAAGGATTGGGACAACAGAAATGCCTGGAGGGTATAACTCATCAGCTTGGTCTTCGGTAGGTTTTGGAACAGAAAATAAAACAGAATTTTCTACAGCAATTTCTACAGGTGGGGCTATAACTTCAACATCTATTTGGGCTGGATTAAAGCTTACTGAGGTAGGCACGTATGCAACAGACGCTAATCAGGCTTATTTTTTATACGCTGCAAACGATGATCAAGGAGATTTAACTACAAACGGTAATTTACATTTTGTTTATAGTATAGCTAACGTAGATTACGTTACTAACCTTGGTATAGTTGTGTCAACAAGTACGGTATACAAGTTAAAAATAACTTTTGATGAGAATAGAAGAGTATCTATTTCTGTAAACAATAAAAATTACGGATTAACAACTACGCCTACTAGTACGACTGCAGGTGGGTTAACTCAAACTATATCTACAACAAAATCTTTAGTTATGACTAACGATATAGATTTACTTCCTTTTATTGGTGTTCAAACTCACACTACGGCATCTAAAGGTATTCAATGTGGTTACATAAAACTATCAAGAGACTTATACGAATAATAAGCAATAAAAACTAAATTAAATTAAAATGGATTCTATTAACCCTATTATTAGAAAGATTACGATAGGGGACTTAAAGCAGGGCTTGACTTACCAGGTAGGTCAACGAATGTTAGGAGGTTCCTTAAAGATAACAGCGATAATACAAGACGAAGCAGCGTGGTATAAGCACCAGCAAGTAGTTTACGATGTATACATAAAAAAAGAAGCGGAGGAGTTCTCTAGACCTTGGAAAAGGTTCTTCTCCCAGCCAACAGCTATAGAGTACAATACAGATGTCCTAGATGACTACGAAGTAAAGTAAAAAAAAGATGAAGCCAATTAAAGATCTCTACTGGATACAAGTAGAAAAAGAAACAGAGGATACCATACTATTAAATGGTAAGGAGATGTACAGAGATACATCATACGATCCTATGAAACTAGCTAGGCAATACGGTACGGTGTATAAAACACCAACCCTTGACACTAGTAATGCAGGTATACAGGAAGGGGATAAGGTTTGGTTTCACCACTTTATCGCAACACCTACCAACCATGTATCACATGCAGACAAGGATAATATATATCAGGCTTACATAGAGCAGATATACCTTATAGAAAGAGATGGTAAATACACCCCTGTGGGAGTTTGGAACTTCATGGAGCAGGAGATGAAAGAAGCTGAGATGTCAGAGTCTGGAATATTCTTAGAGAACTCACCTTCGGAGGTAGAGTTTCATGGTACAGCTATCCTTATTAACGATTGGGTCAAGGATCAAGGAGTTAAAGTTAAAGATCGAGTTATGTGGAGTGAGAATTCTGAGTACGAGATGGATATAGATGGTAGAAAACTTCTACGCATGCGTAACGTTGACATACTAGCTTCTTATGAAGGATAACAATAAAGATTACGCCCTAGATACCTTAGAGAGGCTTATAGAGGCAAGTAAAGGAGCTATTGATCTTCTTATAGAGGAGATAAGTAAACCCTTACTAGAGGAAGATGACGCAAAAAGAAGGCAAGCTATAAAAGCAAAAAGGGAATGCTTCCTTGATTGCCAAGAGATACTTTTAGGTATTAAAAACCTAGAGGATAGAATTAAAGATGGAACATCACTGATAGAAGACAAGAAGGATTTTAAAGGTTCTTACGCTGAGAAGTATGCAAAAAGAGAGTAAAATATACTTAAGTGATACCAGCCATGGCGAGGTTTTAGAGTTTGACAAGTTAGAAATTGTCTTACCTAAGAGACCTAGGTTCAATAAAGATATACTTTATAACGATCTCCCTAAGTCTAAGCAGAAATGGACCAGATTAGATACTCCTAAATCTTTAACTAGGGACAACGCTTCTGACTTTGTTGATTACATAGATGAAGAATTTAGACGTAGAAAGGATGGTTTATGGTTTTACAACAACGGAGTTCCTACCTACATAACAGGTAGTCATTATATGTTTATTCAATGGAGTAAGATTGATGTTGGATACCCAGATTATAGAGATGCTAATAGGACTTTCTTCCTGTTTTGGGAAGCTTGTAAGTTAGATAAGAACTCTTATGGGATGTGTTTCCTTAAGAATCGTAGATCTGGTTTTTCTTATGCCGCTAGTAGTGAGGTAGTTAACTTAGCTAGTATGACCTACGAGAGTAGCTTTGGTTTACTGTCTAAGACAGGTGCTGATGCTAAGACTATGTTTACTGACAAGGTAGTACGTATATATCGTAACTACCCTTTCTTTTTTCAGCCTATACAGGATGGTTCAAGTAACCCTCGTGTAGAGCTTGCGTTTAGAGAGCCAGCAAAGAAAATTACAAAGAATCAAAAACACATAGAGGAGTCTGAAGCTTTAAACTCAATTATAGATTGGAGAAACACTGCTGATAACAGTTATGATGGTATGAAGTTAAAACTTCTTGTACATGATGAAGCTGGTAAGTGGACGGGACAGAACTCTATAAAGAAGAACTGGGGAGTTACTCAGACGTGTCTTCTTTTAGGTAGAAAAATAGTAGGTAAATGTATGATGGGATCTACAGCCAATAAACTACAAGATGGTGGGGCTGAGTTCAAGGATATATTCTACGACTCTAATACTGATGATAAAGATCTTAACGGTAGAACTAAAAGTGGTTTATATAAGCTATTTATACCAGCATACGAAAACCTAGAGGGGTTTATTGATGAGTATGGTTTTTCTGTTATAGACACGCCAGAGAAGCCTGTTATGGGTATTGATGATATACTTATTGACGTAGGTGCTAAGGATTACATGCAGAATAGGAGGGAAGCTTTAAAGAATGATACCACAGCGTTATCAGAATTTAAAAGACAATTTCCATTTAATGTAGAGGAGGCTTTCAGGAATGATACTCAAAGTTGTATCTTTGACGTGGAAAGGATCTATCAACAGATGGATTACAACGAGGTTAATAAAGTAACTACGACAAGGGGTGAGTTTATATGGAAGGGTGGAAATAGAGATAGCGAAGTTATTTGGGTTCCACACAAAAAAGGTAAGTGGGAAATTAGTTGGGTCCCAGAGATTGGAGAGCAGAATGTTATCTCTTCTAGATTCAACAGGAAATTCCCTGGAAGGTCCGATAACTTGGTTGCAGGGTGTGACCCTTATGACCATGACACCACTACTGATGGTAGGAGATCTGATGCTGCTGCTCATGTATTTCACAAGTTCAGTATGTCAAGTGATGCGTCTATGCAGTTTGTATGTGAGTACATTAATAGGCCACCTAAGTCGGAGATATTCTACGAAGACATGATTAAGATGTGTGTCTTTTATGGTTGTCAGATATTAGTGGAGAACAATAAAGTAGGAATACTTAAGTACTTTGAGAATAGAGGTTACTATGAGTACCTGATGGATAGACCAGAAATGACTCATACTGAGTGGAGTAAGGGTAAGCAAAAGACAAAGGGTATACCTGGATCTGGAGCTGCAGTTATAAATGCTCAAGCTGAGGCTATAGCTACATACGTATACGACCACGTAGGAATACTTCCTGAGACGGGAGAGATGGGAAGGTGTTATTTTAATACCTTACTTGATGATTGGAGTAGATTCGAGATAGATAATAGAACTAAGTATGATGCGAGTATATCCTCATCTTTAGCTTTACTAGCTTCTCAGAAATATATAAAACCAAAGCAAGAATTAAAAATGTCATCACCTTTAGTTAAGAAGTATAACAATAAGGGGATGTTTAGTAAAAAACTAAGATAGATATGCTTAACAAGAAACAAGAATCAAACGGCTACCCATCTCCTTTGTCTACAAACGAAGAGAAAAGTTCTAAGGCTTATGGTTTAAATTATTTCAGAACCATGTACTACGAGTGGCACAATAACAGTGACGCTTACTTTAGAGATAAAAAGCTAAGGTACTCTAGAAATAGAAGTTATGCTGAAGGTAATCAAGACGTTGGTAAGTACAAGGATTTAATGGATGCTGAGGGAGACACGTCTTACCTTAATATTGATTGGACTCCTGTATCTATAATACCTAAGTTTGTTGACGTTATCGTTAACGGGATGGTAAACCAGGAGTACGATATAAAGGCTCAATCTATTGATCCTGTTGCTGCAAACAAAAGGCTAGAAAAAAAGAAGAAGATGTATGGCGAGATGCTATCCAAAGACTTCTTAAATAACCTAGAGGATGAGACTGGTGTACCATTATCTCCTACTGGGTTTGTAGCTGAGAGTTCTGAAGAGGTTGAGATGTTTATGGCACTTAACTATAAGCAGAACGTTGAGATAGCTTTAGAGAAGGCTATTGAGTATACTTTAGATATAAATGATTACGCTGAGGTTAAGAGGTACATGATTCGTGACTTAGTTGTCTTAGGCTTATGTGCAGCTAAGACTGACCTATCTGCATCTAGTGGTGTTAAGATACGTCACGTAGACCCAGCAAACTTAATAACATCATTTTCTTCTAGTTCTGACTATAAGAATATAAGACACGCAGGAGAGGTTTACTCAATGACTATAGCTGACTTAAAGCAGCAAGCAGGAGATGAGTTTAGCGAGGAAGATTATATTAACATAGCTAATGAGTACGCTGGGAAGAATAACAACCCAATGAACTTTAACACTTCAGCTAGTTACGATAACGGGGATAATTCCTATGACTACGATAAGTTTAGTATTAATATATTAGATGCTGAGTTTATTACAAGTCACGAGTTAAAGTACGAAAAGAAAGATAACACTAAGGGTGGTTACTCTGTAAATAAGAAAGCATCCAACTATAAACAACCTAAAAACTCTAAGACAAATAGACAGGCTATTGGTTCTACTGTAAAGGTTGTATATACAGGAAAATATATAGTAGGTTCAGACTACGTATTTAACTACGGGTTAATGAAGGATATGCCTAGGAAGAAGTCAGCTCTATCTGAGACTAACTTATCTTATATTATCTACCAGCCAAACCTATACAAAATGAAGAGTCGTTCTTTAGTAGATAGAATGGTTCCTTTTGCTGATCAGATTCAACTAGCTCACCTTAAGATTCAACACGTACTTGCTAAGGCTAGACCAAAGGGTGCTGCGTTTGAGGTAGGTTCTTTAGAGAACGTATCTAAGGGTGACGGTGGTACGTTTACCCCAATGGAGTTACAAGAGATTTACGATCAGACAGGTAATATCTATTACAGACGTATAGACGATGAAGGTCAAATGACTGGTTCTATGCCAATACAAGAGTTAGAAAATGGTATAGGTAAAGACTTCGGTACTCTTATCGGTGTCTACAACCATAACATGCAGATGATTCGTGACGTTACAGGTATTAACGAAGCACGTGACGCATCTAAACCATCTAGTGAGGCTTTGGTAGGTGTTCAGAAACTTTCTCTCTTAGCGTCCAACAATGCAACTAGAGATATTAATGATGCTTACCTTAATGTTACCAATAGAGTATCTAAAAGTATTACCGTAAGGATGCAAGACTTAGTAAACTTTAAAGGTCTTCACAGTATGTACGCTAATGTTATTGGTGAGACAGCTATGGAGTCTATAGATATGATGAAGAAGCTATCCATCCATGAGTTCGGTATTACCTTAGAGGTTGCACCTAACGAGGAGGAGAAGCAGATGATGGAACAAAATATTCAGGTATCTTTAGCTCAGAAAGAGTTAAGGTTAGAGGATGCTATCATGATTCGTACAGTTAGGAATGTGAAGATGGCTAATCAGATGCTTATCCTAAGAAGGAAAAAGTATCAGGCTGAACAACAAGACCAAGCAAAACAAGCTTCAGAGCAGAACGCTCAACTACAACAACAGACGGCACAGCAGGCAGCAGAACTTAAGCAACAAAGCCTACAGGCAGAGATGCAAATAGAGGGAGCTAGAGTACAAGCTAAGAGTCAGGCAGATATGCAACTGAAGCAATTAGACTACCAACTTAAAGAACAGTTCGAGCAGGCTCAACACCAGAGAAGGTTAAGAGAGATTGAACTTGGTAACTTAGGTAAGGAGGGTGCAGCTTCATTGCAGGGTGGAGTTCGTAAAGAGGTTCAGCAGCAGTCTGCTATAAACCAATCTCAGATGATAGAACAGAGAGATGGTAAGAGAGGACCTCTGGGTGAGGAGACAAAAGAAATCCCTCAATAAATTGCCCTTTTAATAAAAAAGGTTATATTTGCGAAATACGAATAAGTAAATTTAAGCAAAGATGGATATAAGAGACGAGTTAGTAAAACAGTTTGGAGGTGAAGTAATTCAACAACAAACACAAGGAAATATCGTTGACTTAACTGGTGATGAAAACCAAGCAGTTGAGTTAGGGCAACCTATAAACGAGGAGCGATCTGACATTATAGACTTGACAGGAGAAAGTTCTTTTAATAATGAGGAGACCAGTGTTGATGAAAATCAAGGTGGTCAACAAGAAGAGTACGAGGGAATCAGTGACGAACAAATCTTTCAACACCTTAGCGATAAGCTTGGGCGAGAGTTTACGTCTTATGATGATTTTGACACTACCAGTGAGACAACAGAAAATAATGACTTTGCAAGCGAGCAGCTACAGGTTATTAATGACTACGTTAGAGACACAGGTAGAAGTGTTCAAGATTACCTAAACACTCAAACTGTTGATTTAACTGACGTGTCTGATGGAGCAGTAATGAAGGAGTATCTACGAGTAGAGAATCCAAGCCTAACTGAAGCTGAGTTAAGTGACTACATTGCAGCAACATACAAAACAGACTCTGAGGAGTACACTACGAGGGACACCAACGCAGGGAAGGTTCAACTTACGAAGGACGCTAGAACTGCTAGAGATTACTTCAATCAGATTAAAGAGGATTACGCTATGCCAACTGAGGCAGGTAGTGACCCTGGAGTGTCTGAGGAAGAGAGAGGGGAATGGTTGAATGAAATGGAGGGAGAGGTTAATGACCTTGAAGGTTTATCTTTCTCTATGAATGACCAAGGCGAAGAGTTTACTTACAATCTAGATGACGATGCTCGTCAGGAGATTAAGGGGTATAATTCTGACCTAGAGAACTTTTTCGATAAGTATGTAAGCGAAGGTGGAGACTGGAACTTTGACGCTCTGAATACAGATATGTACATCCTAAACAACATTGATAAGATTGTTAGGGGTGTCGCTAATCAGTACAGAAGCAAGGGGACAGAGAGCGTAATTAATGAGATTAAGAACCCATCGTTTGTCCAAGACAAGCAGGGTACACCTCAAAGACAAGAGTCAACTCTCGATATGTTAAGGAGACAAATTCTTGGTTAAAAAACAAAATTAATTTTCATTTTAAAATAAAACAAAATGGCAACAGTAAATTTAGGTAGTACGGCTTCACCAATGGTGGCAACTCCTGCAAACTCAGCAGTTGCAATGACATCAAACTATGTATCTTCAGCAGATTTAATTGCTTCTGGAGATACATCAGCAGCTTTTCATAAGCGTGATGTTGATGAGCAACTAATTAAGCGATATGGTGATCAAGGAATCACTGGGTTAATGGAACTAATGGGTTCTAAAAAAGAAACAACAGCTCAAACTTTTGAGCACTACGAAGAAACTTTCCTTCACAACACTTTTACAGCAGTTATATCTGGTACTGGTGGTGTTACTATTATTGATGCTACACATACTGACGGAGGTAACTCTACTGCAGATTTACAAGGAGCTGTTCGTGATGGAGACTTAATATTAGGTGCTTCAGGTGCTATGTACTACTGTTCTAAAACTTCTACTTCACCAGATGAAATTGTTCTTAAAAAAGTAGCAGATGGTGATATAGCAGGTGAAGGTGCAGATACAAAATTCTCTATTGTAGGTAATGCTTATGCAGAAGCTACTGGTCAACCAGAAGGTTTAACACCTAAGGTTCACCACTATTCAAATAAGTGTCAAATTATTAAAGAGTCGTTTGTAGTTTCAGGTTCTGAAGCAACTAACGCTGTTTACGTAAAGGTCAACTCTCCTGAGAGTGGAACTGGATACTTATGGTACTTACAAGGTGAGGCTGATACTCACCAACGTTTTATGGATTATTCTGAGCTTGCAATGATTATTGGATCTGCTGGTGATGGTACTTTATCTAATGCTGATGGTAATGAAGATGGTTCTGCTGCAGCTACTAGGTTAAACCAAGTTGTTACTACAGAAGGTCTTTTAGGTTTTATGGAAAATAAAGGTCAATCTATGGATCTTGGTTCTTCTGCAATTACAATGGCTGATTTTGACGCTGCTGTTAAGTCTTTAGACAAGTACAGAGGTTCAAAAGAGATGGCTCTTTACGCTGGGATAAATCTATCGTTAGATATTGACGACTTATTAGCATCTCAAGGAGCTTACGCTGCAGGTGGAGCTAACTATGGTACTTTCGCTAACAATAAAGATATGGCATTGAATTTAGGTTTTAACTCGTTCTCTCGTGGTGGTTATACTTTCCACAAGAAAACTTACGACCTATTTAATCGCCCTGACTTATTAGGTGCTGATGGATTTAAATACAATGGTTTCGGAATGTGTATTCCTATGGATTCACAACGTGATGCTAAGTCTGGTGAGAAGATCCCTTCGTTAAGAATGCGATATAAAGCAGCTAACGGATACTCTCGTGAGATGGAGCACTGGTTAACTGGTGGTGCTGTTCTACAGAACAAAACTAACGGTGAAGATAAGTTACAGTGTAACTACAGAACTGA
>Ga0209384_1001594_pt1 | contig 11621 bp, 9 predicted proteins | sample CoawatmetaG05DNA_FD_187511 | JGI IMG/M metagenome (GOLD analysis project Ga0209384, IMG submission 187511) | Marine microbial communities from the West Antarctic Peninsula - Coastal water metaG058-DNA (SPAdes) (version 2) | ecosystem: Environmental > Aquatic > Marine > Coastal ... | reverse complement strand
TATTAGTTAAAAGTCCTGTTTTTTTCATTATAATTAACTACATTAAATCCTAAATCATATATTACTAAAAATCCTGTTTTGGGATCAACTATTATACTGCACGGTATTTTTGCCTTTTCATCTTTAATTGTTAATTGTAAAGTACCGCGATTATCATTTTGTCCATGTATGTCTTCGCCGTATAAATGTATATTATTAAGTTCGCATTTTAATGTTCTATTATAATAATTTTTCAGATTAATATTATTAGTACCTCTTAATACACCTATATTATTGTCATTTTGATAAACAGATAATTTCCCATCACTATCATTAAATTTAATTTTAAATGTATCATTAAATGATTTTAGTGCCATTTGATTTACTGTGGTATTTAATGTTTTTTTATTCACTATAACATCATCCATTCTTATTAATTCCCCTTCATTTAGAACATATTCTTGTGTTAATAATTTACAATCCTTTCCCCAAGGCATATAATGAACCATGTCTTTAAAATCACTATTTGTTTCATCTAATCTATATAAATTGTAAGTCATTTCAGGAATGCCAGGATATTTATTATTACGTCTGGCAAAATCTTTTAAAATATTATTATTAAAAGCTTTTGAATATTGATGTGCTTTTTTACCAGCCTTATCGTATACTTCACTTCTTGCTTCTGCAACAGAAGTTTTGATTAAAGAGTCAAATGAACCACTAAAATAATCGTCACCTGGTTCTTTATCATTTTCAATATCTTCTTTTGCTTTTTTTGCTGATTTATATTTTTCTTTTATTAATTTAATTGCCTCTTCGGCATATTTTTCTTTTTTTTCAATAGCTTCTTCTGCCTCGTCGCCTTCACCCAAACCACTATCATCAAACATATAATCTTTGTAATTCTTTGTTTGAAAACATTTAGATGGATAATAAGGTGATTTTTTCTTAGAATTATTATCCATTTCAGCACCATCCTGACTATATTTAGGTACTAATTCTTCAAAATCTTCACCAATATCAGAAACACACCCGGCATTTAAGCAGGTTTTTTCTAGTTCATAATATAATAAATCATTTTCCCAACTATCGCGATTTTTTTTTCTAATTCCCGCATTTTTTTTTTGCCTTTCTTCATCTTTCATATCCCAATACTCATCTTTTCCTATTTTATCAATAACTTCCTTTGTATAATCGAAATCTTGTTTAACTGCATGAAAATACATTGATTTTTTACTAACAATAAAATTCATCCATTTATTTTGTTGAGATGCAGATTCAAATGATGGAAAATAAGTATATTTATTAGTATTTTTACCTTTTATTATTTTCATTAAATTTGGAATATAAATAACAACTGTATATTTTCCTTGAAAGGTATATTTCACCATTGATGTTTTTTTAAAAGAATTTTGTAATTTTTCAAGATTTTTAATCATTACAGGATCATCAAGTTCATCCAAGAATACCTTAACTGTATTAGCGTTTTTATCATTACCATCATATTCTATTTTTTTTGCTATCATTATATATATCGGTAATGGTATTCTTGATTGATATGCATCTATCATTTTAGTATTCTTTAATAAATTTAATCTTTTTTTTATTTCACTTTTTATACTTTCAAGTTTAACATCAAACTCCTCGCAAAAAATATTATCATTTAAATAGTCTTTATCATTATATTCATTGAATGTTAAATTAACACATCTTTCTTTTTTTAAGAATGAAGCGCCGTTATTTTTATTCGGATCAAGTGCATTGTTACATTCAGTATATGTACTATCTGTATTACATTTATCTCCCTTGACATTTTTATAAATAAGCATTATATTATTTATTTATATATATATTATATATTTAATGGATAATATAATCGACGGATGTATTACAAATAATAGCGATTATGACATAGCAAATGTTATATATATATCTCTAAAAAATAATTTTAGATATATTGAAAATAATGTATGGGAATATCTTGAAGATAATAAGTGGTATATTGATAAAAAGAATGAGAAGCTAAAAAACGCTATCAAAACCATAGTATGTAAATATTTTATTGAAAGATCAATTTTTTGGGCTAAAAAAACAGAAAAAGTAAATAGTAAATCAGATATAATATCTTCCAAACTATTATTTATAGGTACAAAATTAAAAGAGGATAAATATATATCTAACATTATTAAAGAGTGTAAGCAATTTTTTATAAATAATGAATATTAATTATCCTAAACATATAGATAATTTATATTGTGTGTTTGAAAAGGCTTATAACTTTGATATTAAACAAAGCATCATTAAAGAATCACATTGTAATATTTTTAAAGAAGTTGGGGGTTTACTTACAAATGACGGCTTTTTTGGTTGGGATTTTGTCATGGATTATTTTAATACTTGTAATAAATGTTTTAAATTATCTTACAAAAATGTTGTTTTCAACATATTAGTTAAAGGTAATCTTAGTAAAGCAAAACGCGAACATTTATGTAGAAGTATTTATCGCGTATATCTAACAACCAAATTATATAATATAGCTAAAAGTTTCAATTATTTTATAATAATGTATCCCGGTAAACGTAGTCTTCCTAAGAAAAATAATATTGTTGAAGCAGTTAATATTAATGGTGGTTTCACAAACATAAATGGTAATGATATATATATTGTCAGATATCAAGATTATGAAAAAGTTATATTACATGAATTATTGCATCATAATACTACTATGCATTATGATGGATGGAAACATTCTAATTTACAAATATTGAAAAAATTAAGCAATATAAGTGATAATCAGATATTGATACCTAATGAAGCAATTATAGAAACATTTGCTTGTATTTTAAACACTATATTTTATTCATTGGAAACTCGTAAAAGTTTTAAACAGTTACTAAAAAAAGACCAAGAACATAGTTTAAAATTAGCTAAAAATGTATTAGACCATCAAGGATATAATAAATGGTATGAAAAAACAAATTGTTATTGTTATATCGTATATAAAACAATATTATATGTATATTTGAATGACTTTCTCAAAATATATAAATGTAAAAACGATGACGATATAACAATTTTTATTGTTAAATATTTTCCTAAATTAAAAAAAAAGCTAAAAAATATAAAGAAAAAGAGTAAAAATTTAAAGCAAACTATATTTTGAGTAATAATAATAAATTTGTTCTATTTCTGGTAAAAAATGATTAATAATTATAAAATATATAATTACACAAAGAAGATCAATCGTATAGTAACACAAAGAAACTAAACGAAAGATATACCTCTTGTAAGGGTAGAAACGTGATAGATAAATCTATCAAAAAAATTACTGATAACAAAATGGAATATAGTTGTTATTACTTCCATTCAAATCGCAATACAGAAATTACTATATTTGTAAGATCTGGTGATATGTTCAAAATTAAGTTTGAAACATTTGATCCATTTGATGAAGAAGAAGAAGTCATTGGATATGATTTCATCATTTCATATGATGAAATGAAAAATATGAAAAGTTTATATGTGTGTTATTTATTATCTAAGTTATTGACTAAAAATATCAATAAATTAGAATATTTAGAAAATTCACATTATAAAGGATGGGCAATTACTGCCAAAAAAAACTGGAAAGGATTATATTTTACAGAATATTATGATAATGAATGTTATTTATTTGAAGATATCCCAGAAGTAACTTTGATATTTGACTATGATATCAATAATAAAAAAAAAGAATATTGTAATAATAATTTCAATAATAATGATAAATTTGAAAGAAATATTGGTTATTTAAATAAATATATTAATAACGAATATGAAAAAATAGATAAAGAATTGATTACGATTGAACATTATGTTAAAAAAGATAAGATTAAAGAAATGTTTTCTTCGCGTATTAAAAAATTTATAAACGATGATACTTATAAAGTAATCTTATCAAAAACACTAACCTAATGTGATAAGGTTATATATAAAAACACTATATTATCTATATATTGAATAACGATACTTAACTAAATATAAATAAAGTTAATTATAATATTGTATTGTTTATTATTTATATTATTATTTTTAATATTATTTTTGAATTTTTTAAATTTGATATTTTAAACTAAAATAAATAAAAGAGAGTACATAATTTTATTTTTCTATAACTTTTATAACTTTTAATTTTTTTTTAATTTTTTTATAATTATGTACTCTATTTCTAAGTATTTAAAACATAAGAATATCAATTATAAATAGAAGAGATGTCTATTGAAGATATTAACTATTTAAAAGCTAATAGTATTAAACAGACGTATACATTTTTGATTGATAGTAATGAAAGAGATAGGAATATTTACCCAAATCCTAATAATTATGTTATTGAATTTAGTGCTCCATTTAGGAATATTATAGCAATGGAAATTATAGACGCCAGTATACCTAGGACAATGTATAATGTTGATATTGAAAACAATTCAATATATTATTATATTGGTACAGGTGATGACGATGTGTTAATAACTAATGGTGTATATGATAAAAATAATTGTGATATTGAAGTATATAATGCAAATATAGAGGATAGTTTTTTAAGAATAATAGATCGTAAGTTTGTATATATTAAGAATGTAGTAAATTTGTATAATATATATAATTCTGGTGGTATTGGAGGGAGTGTTAAAGGTATAACTATAAGTTTTAAATTAACAGCTTTTTCATCATATAAAACAGGTATTGGGTCGGATAATTCATATACTTTATTAGATTTTAGATATAATCATTTAATTAATCCTAAAACAACAGAGGATTCGCCAATAATAGTAAAATTAATAAGACAAAATAATGCAACACAAACTTATAATATACTTTTTAGAATAGGTAATGAAACAAATGAAATAATAATAAATAATATTAATTTGAGCTATGAAACACATATAGCATGGACAATATCAGATAATAATACTTGGCAAATATATTTAAATGCAACAACAGATTCTTCTAAGAACCATAATTCATCATTGGGTATTAAGAATGTTTTTTATACTGATAAATATATTGGTAAAAAATTTGAATTAGACTATGGTGACTGGGATACAGCCAGTCTTAATATTAAAGATTTCAAAATATATAATAAGGTACTTTTTGAAGGTGAATTAAAAAATTGTATAATCAATGTTCATAATAGTATTTTCAATAATTTGATAATTTGGTATAAGATGGATACTATAATAAATAATACTGTTATTAATTCGGGTTATCATTCTACAATAGATTATAAAGATGTTTTTAATAAAATAGAAATAATGCCAGGAGATTATACATTAAAAACATTTTTTTCAAATTATGATGAATTATTTAATTTCGAGATAGGTTTTAAGGAGCACTCAGATCCATCGGAATTGACTAATTTATTAGACATATATTCAAAAAAACCATTTATTTTAGATATGAAAAGAGCAACTATATCTGAGAATTTAGGATTTGATTTATATGCAAACGGGGACTCGCCTGAAAAATATGTTTATAAAGAAATATATAGATATAATGATAATATGAATAGAATTTTTCATAGTAATTTAAATGATAATCCCGTAAAAGAATTTAATGATGGTTTTGTAGACATATATAAAATAGTATCGCCTGGTATAATTTATTTTATAGGAAATAAGTACATAATAATGAAATGTCCAGAAATAGAAGCACATTTATACGGGTCATTATCATATTCAAAGTTTTCATTAGGTTTAGCAAAATTCAGGGTAGATAACGTAGGTATTAATAGTGAAAAATTAAGTATTACTAAATTACCTGTGAGAGAGTTTCATCCAATTGGGAAGCTTGCAAAGATGACATTGCGCTTTGAAACAAATAAGGGAACATTATATGATTTTAAAGGAGTAAATCACAATATTGTATTTGCAATATATTATTATGAACCTACACAAAATAATTTTCCACAAGGATCTATATTAAATCCTGAATATAAAATGAATTATATTGAATATCAATATAATCAACAAGAAATAGAACGTGATAGTGATGATGAAGAAGAAGATTTTTCAAGAGATAATATTATGGATTATAAGAAAAAAGAAAATATGTATAGTGAGGAAGGGGTAAAATTACAACAATATAACAAATTTTTTGTTAATAAAGAATCTTCTGATGAATCTTCTGATGAATCTGAGGAAGCCTAATTTATTTATTTAAAATAGATATTAATTCTTCAACTTCTATTTTTCTTAATTTATCTTCACCAATACTTGTTTTTATTTTTTCTTTTTTATCAGCACTTATTTTACCACAATCTTCTAATAATTTTAATATTTCATCTTTTTTATCTCCAAGAGCGAGATATGGATTACTATTATCTTCTGTGTTTTGTGGACTTTGGAATGTAACATCAAAATCGGCAATATATCCATCACCAGCATTATCAACTGTTACGCTTGTTATTTCACCGTTAGTAACTACCGCAGTTAGTTCGGCTTTAACACCATCGGAAGGCGCATCTCCAATATCTATTGTTGGAACAGAACCATACCCTTTACCCGGATTTGTTATTTTTATATGAGATAAAGCACCAAGTGTTACAGTTGTTTCTAATCCAGTACCAGATCCTTTCAAGCTTACTGTCGGTGCTGAAGTATAACCTTTACCACTCTTAGTTACTTTGATTTCTGTTACTTTACCATCACTTATAGTTGCCTTACCTTCTGCTTTTTCGCCATCATCAGGATCACTAAATTCAATAGTAGTTCCTTCTTCAAGACCTGAACCACCGTTGGTAATTTCAACTTTTGACACACCTCCAATTATAGCTTTGCCAGTAGCAGTAACTTTTTCTGTTTCAAAATTTTCAATATTATTTTTTGCATAACAAGTATAAAGTATAATTATAAAAATAGATATAGCAAGTATTAATGAAATATAATTAAATATCATTTCATAATCAATATTTTTCATTATTATAATCTGTTATACTAAAAGATTATTTATTTATAAAATAATAAATGTATTTATAAAATAATAAATTTATTTTAATATAAGTAGGGTATTAATGACAGATTTAAACTTATTATATGGTTCAGAGGATAATTTGATGGGTGATCAAATGGGCGCAAAAGACGGGGGGTATTCTTCTCAATTATCTGGCCAACAATTACATAAAATGGCATCACAAAATACAGTAGATCAAGAAGAAAAACAACAACAACAACAACAACAACAACAGTTACAACAAATACAGCAACAACAAATGCAACAACAAATGCAACAACAAATGCAACAACAGGTACAACAAGCGCAAACGGTACAACAAAAACCACTTCAAAAAGATGAATCGATTGGGCAACCAAGAAGAAAAATGGAATACAATTTTATGGATAGAATGAATATGAAAAAAGGAGAGGTTATCAAACTTGCATTATTTTCATTTGTAATCGTTTTAGGTATATCAATAGATAGAATGATAACATTTTATATAAGTAAGTATATTGGAGATAATGTATTAACAGATTTCCAAGAATTATTATTAAGGATAAGTTATCCAATCGGTATATTCTTATTATTATGGATATTTAAAGCAATATAATTATTTTTCTAATATTTTATAAATATATATATTAAGGTAATATATGAGTTTTAGAGATACAGTAGATACGTTTAATAGAATTTATAATCAGGACAATACAAAGATAAAAGATAAAATATTTCTGTTATTTATTATATTTATATTTATAATTATATTTTTGTTAAATACATCAGAATTACTATCTTTTCTAATAAGTCGTTATAATATCGTTTCAGAACCTGTAATGACAAAGAGTCCTTATAACGATAGTTTATATAAAAGATATTGTAATTTATCTGAAACAAATGACTTGGTAGTAGATTGGCAAATAATGACTTGGTTTGTTATATATTTATTATTATTTGTAATATTTTGGTTCAATTATTTAACAGATGCTTTATCATATGTTAGAATTGAAAAGGAAATTAAGTTACTTATTTATAGTAAATATTATAACAAAGATTTAACAAATAAGATTGATTACGATTTTTTGAATTACTTATCTATATATATACTTGGTATGTTAATGATACTATTATATTATATTTATAATTATTTCAATAATTACAATAATATTGACAAAGAAGTGTATGGAAATATGAAAGCTATCAATGAAGAGTTTCAAGAATATATAATTCCAGATTTATATATAATATTAATTAATCAAGATGGTACTACTTTAAAAGATAAATTAAAAAAATATCATGATAATGTTGATAGTGAAAACAAAATGGACAGTGTGTTTGGTAATAATGGTACAGGAGACGAAACAGTAAAAAAACGATTAAGGTTAATGATAACATATATAGTAAGTTATGAAAGCAGATTTGGGATGGTTAGAACAAAATCAAATCCATTGAAACCCTCGAAAGATTTTATACCACCAACAAATAAGTGTTTTTACCATTTATTAACAAATTATAAAAAAGATGCTTTACTTCCTGAATATGAGGATGTTGAAAATAAGTACTATTTCATAGAACCATATGATTACTTAGATACAACAGTTACAAATGAAGAAGCTGAAGGCTATAAAATTGAAGGAGATAAATTAAGAGAAAAATATAATGATATTAAAAATAAATTATCTAATTATTCAAAAAATATTAATAGTTATCACGACGATAATACAATTTATTATAAAGTATGGTTAATTTGTATTACACTATTTGGCTTTTTAGTATCAATATTTACATTAATATTTTTTGGTATTGAAACAGGTTGGTTTGATACAACTTTTGAGGAATGGTTTAATAATAATTTTAAAACATTAACAATTTTTATAACTTTATTTGTTTTGATAATTGGTTCAATGATTATTAATTTATAGATATTAATTAAGGGATTAATATAATCATGGAAAATGATACTACTGAATTAATAATTTATTATATTATATTTTTAGCAATCGGCTTAATATCTTTAATTACATTAATTACCATAATTAATTATACGTTATATAGCGTATATAGTATTAATTCTATTAGAAGAGAATATACATATAATAATTCGCCATTTTTTAAATTAGACCAAATATATAATTATATGTTAATAAATTACGTTTATTTATTGGATAAAAAAAGACATATTAGATTTAAAAAAACTGATTACTATTATAAAAAAGCTGATAATAGTTTTGTTATAGTTGATATAGTTGATGCATATAATAAAAATGATTATAATGATTTTAAAGACGTAGTTTATTATTATGAGTATTCTTATATTGAAAAACAAATTGAAGATGCGATAGCAAGCAATAATGATGAACCGGATAAATATATTTATATAAAATCACCAATTGATACAAAAACTGAAGAACAAAAAAATATATATTGTAAATATGAAAAAATCAATGAAGATTTGGGATTTTTTGATAATTTCTTTAAATTTTTATGGGAATTACGGTATAGTTATGTGTTACATGATGCAAAAACCACCGATTTATATATACATTTAAATAATAGATTTTATGAAATGGTATTATTTGTATTATTTATAATATTAGTAATATTCGTTATTAAAATCATACATACACTTATTGGTAATTTATTATCAATAATTAAAGATGAAAAAATTAATGAAATAGATTCAACTAATATATTTAGATATGTATACAATAAAAAATTCAGTACGATAATTATAATAATAGCAATTTTATTGTATTGTATTCTTCACAGTATATTATATAAAAAATTATTTATAGATAATGTCTATGATAGAATTCATGGTATGTATAAAGAAATCACTAAAATTGATTTACAAATGCAAGGAGAAGTAAATATGCTTATTAGTAATGAGCCTAATAAGCAAGAAGAAATAGTAAACTATAATAATACAATTGGAAATTTACTAAAATTATCCCATATCGGAAACCTAGAAAAAAGAGGTACTATTATAGATTTTGATGACACTGACAATGATAGTAAAGCACAACTTGAATCATTTACAAAAAAAATGTTAGTAGTTAACAAAAAATTTAATATTAGCAATTATTATAAATTATTTAATTTAAAAGAATATATAAATACATGTCTGATTAAACACAGAACAAGCTTAAAATGTGATGATACCATATCTGCTAATATAGAAAAAATTGATGATGATAAGATTCTCGCATCACAATTATTTATTATTATTATTTATATTTACTTTGTATCTAATAACAAAGATGATCCATATATATTGATAAAATTGAATAAATTAATATTAGGACAAATTGGAAAAGTTGGTGATAAAGATATAGATAAAGATATTGAATATACGATAACACTAAGATCTTTGTTATATGAAAAATTAGATCATGAACATACTAAAAATCAATTGAACAATATTTATAATATAGTTAATAATTACATTTTTAAAAATTGTAAAGATAGTGATGGTAAAGAGACAAATAAATACAAGCATGTGAAAGTTCTGATAGAAAATAAAATAAAATTATTTACAGAGAATATTGAAAATGCAAATAATAATTTAAATTTTTTTACACCAGTATATTTTTTCAATTTGTATTTGGCTCTTGAAATGGGATTAAACTTTGTAGTAATATTGATAATATTATTTTCTATGTTAACTTACGATAAGAACACACCTGAATTAAAAGCAAAAATTGAGGAAACTGTTGAATGGATTAAAGTTGCAAAGGAGGAAATTGAAACCGCAATATATGGTGTAATTTAAAATATTATAGTAAATAAGATAGTCATTTATACTTAATGAATAAATTTACAATTATCAGGCAAAAATTAAGTTTAATATTTATAATTATTACATTTATAATTGCCAATCTTGTATTTTTAAATTGTGCTTATAATTCTTTATTTGTATGGTCTGATAATGATAACGATGTTAATTTAACTGATGGAATAATACCAGTATCTTCAATGTTTGGATATAAGATATTAGCTAATTCATATGTTGTAAATGGTACCTGTACAAAATATAATAATGATATTATATTGACAACAAATATTAATACAATATCATTTAGTATTTTTAGAATGATATTTACACTTTATGTTATGATGATAATTTTAACGTATTTTAGTCAATTAATAGCAAATGAAGTAATAGAATTAAATCCGTTTGAAAAAACTTTTTACTCGGATTTTAAAGACATAATAAGACTAAGCATATTTTCAGTATTGGTAATGTCAATTATAAGTAATAATTTTAATAATCCAGGCGATAATGAGTATAAAGAATATGATGATATAGAAGAAACATTTGAAAGCTATTTGTTTGTACAATATAAAAAAATAAAAGAACCAGAAAAAGAAAAGCTTATAAATATTTTTAAAAATAAAAATAAAAATAATTTTAATGATGATGATGATTATGAAAGTATTGAATATTCAATATCTGAATCTGTAACTGAATCATGCGATACTTGCAAAAAAATGTTAAAACTTTGCAAGAACCTATGTAATATAAATAGAGATACAAATGTAGATGTAGTTAAAATATTTAATAAATTTTTACAAAATTGCCAGATTAGTGATATTAAAAAAAGATATAATATTGAAGAAGTTAATGTTAATGAAATTACAGATGAAAATAAAAAGAAAGCACAATCTATTAA
>Ga0209384_1001592_pt1 | contig 11633 bp, 33 predicted proteins | sample CoawatmetaG05DNA_FD_187511 | JGI IMG/M metagenome (GOLD analysis project Ga0209384, IMG submission 187511) | Marine microbial communities from the West Antarctic Peninsula - Coastal water metaG058-DNA (SPAdes) (version 2) | ecosystem: Environmental > Aquatic > Marine > Coastal ... | reverse complement strand
GGGGGTGCCTGAGGTGTATATATTTTTGGAGTCTTTTAAAATTGCTTGGTTATCGGCATGTGTATGCTAGACACCACTCACCTATTGTTTACCAATACCGCTACCCATTGTCCACATACCACTATGTCATTTAATGTGTTGTCCACACTTATAAACTACGTTGTTCACATTATGTATACCTTTGTGTAGTCAACTTTACTGCCATTTTACTACGTGTTACTCAGTTAACCTACGGCAGTAGACCACCATGTGTTAGTAGTCTTCTTAGTTAAGTCCATTAAGTTATCTTTAATTATCTCAGGTTATCTTTGATATTCATCCTACCCCTGTGATGGTAGTGTTTGGTAGGTGGTGTGACTACATTCAGTAATCTTCACCGTACGTGTAATTCTCTTCACGGTAATGTTTGTCTGGGTATATCGGTTCTTTATTTAACTAAATTCCACCTCATACCCCCACTGTCTACATCTAGATTCAATTGCTGTCTTACTTGAATTCTTTATATCTAAAAAGTTAGCTACCTGTCGTTGTGTATCAAACCATTTACTTGTACTAATTGAAATCTTTAATTCTACCATTCTGTAATTGTTAGTATATACGTATTCACTTTGGTGTGTGGGCTACCAAAAAGCTTTAATAAACCTTTTGTAGTTATTTTTGGTTGTTAACAGTAGAAACTATAGATACCATCTATGTTTTCTTCAAGTTGTCTTGTGATTTCTTTCATTTGATGTAGTAAATCATTTAACTCTGTTTGTTTTACACAATTGTCAATTTCATATTTGTATGAATTTAACTCTCCAATAAGTGATGATACCTCATTTAATTCGGGAATATCATCCCATCCATCTGTTTCTTCCATTTTCTTATAGATTAAGTTCCTTAATTTTTTTCTTTATAGTAGTTTCTGTTTTGTATTTAGATACTATTTCTATTACTTCGGCAACATCATCAGTTGTTAACCATCCTATAACTTGGTCATTATCACCTACACTCATCATTGTGTTACATTTTCCAACACCACCTTTAAACACAGCTATTTCAGCAGTGTTTGACTCCCAAGCATTTCTAAATCCTTTAGAATTACCTTTCATTTCTAGATCATTGAATACTTCATCTAAGTTTTTTGCTGAACAGTAGTTACTAGTTCCCCACTGTACTGATATTCCAAATCCATTATCAAACGCCATGAAAAATCCTTTATTACTATTTGTTCTAAACATATCTTAAAATTTCATTTTTTCATTCAACAACTCCTCAGTTTGGGTTTTAGGTTTAGTCATCACTAATTGTCTTAGCATTTGATCATCCATCCCTAACTTTTCAATAATGTATTGCATTGTTTCTCCATCAATGTCTATACGTTTAAAATTCCCTATGGCTTCATTTACCACACCCATTTCAATTTCTCTTTCCATAACCTTTTTACTTAGTTTAACTTATCTTTCTTATACTATAATATAACATCTTTATCCCAGTAAGCCAAACTTTACCTGCTTATTATTCTTTCAATTTTTTCTGTTCCTGAATTGATCATCTCTATTACATCAGTCCAATTCCCACTGTCAGCTTCCCATTCTATTTCAAATGGTTTAATTCCTCCCTGAGTAAATGGTCTAAGACCAAACTGCCAATTACTTAAAGCAAATCCCATCCCACTCATTTTAAATTCACCATCATCATTTTTTCTGAATCGGATTGTGTGTCTGTTATCACACATACAACTAACAGTGTAAAATATTATTTCTTTAACATTTTTCTTAATGCTTGAACGCACTCTAGGTGGATTCTGTAGTAATTCTTGATATTTGCTCATAATCTTCTTTTTTTTCATTTATTAAATCTTGACCTGTTGCGTTCATTTCTTTGATCACATCTTTAATGCTGTACTTCTTAGACTTGTATCGATTTACAATTAATTGCAAGTCATCAATAAAACCTTCTAATTGATCTTTTAATTCTTCATTCATAACCTTCAATTTTAATATTTACGTGCTGTTTTTCCTCTACGTTTCTCAGTTGTTGTTTCAAATGTCTCAATTCTTAAGATATTTTTAACACTCATACCCTCTTCTTTAACAGCGTTAATAACTGCTTGTGGTGTGACACCTGATTTTGTAAATGTGAATTCTTTTCCACTCACATTCATAATCGCTCTAAACTTTGTCTTAAACATTTCCTTTATCATAACCTTAATTTAAATTTTACTTAATTAACTACCCTTTCTTATACTATAATATAACATCCTTTCCCCCGGAAGCCAAACCTTGGGTTAGCTTACTATGTCTACCATATTCATTGGAACTGTAAATCTACCTTTAGAACAACTAATAACTATTTTCTTACGATTTACTTTAACAACCTCACATTTAATACCTGCTAGTTTTTTGTGGTCAACAGTTACATTCATTCCCTCACTAATCTGAGATTTCATGTTTGTGATTTTATTATCTCTAAATTTGTCTATTTGTGTGTCAATAGTTCTTCTTAGTAATCTTAATTCGTCTTCATTAAGTGTTTCTAATTTATGAAAATCTACAACACCAACTAATTTTTTTAAACTCATAACCTTAATTTTTTTACTTAGTTAATAACTCCTTCTTATACTATAATATAACATCCTTCTCCCCGAAAGCCAAACCTTAGGTTAGTTGGATGTGTTTAAAATCCTTCCATTAATTCTTCTTTAGCTTCTATACATTGTGTGTAACTAAACCCACCAATATGGAATTTGACTTTCTGATCCATCTGGAGTGATCTATATTCTTTCCAGTCGTAAATCGTAAATGCAATTCCGTCCTCAGTTTCCAAATTATACTCCATGTTGACCTTATCTTGACCATCATTGTCAAAAAAATCAGGCTCACCTAATACATCTATGAGTTTTTGAGGTGTTACTGTTAATGTTACTCCATAAAAACTTGTTCCACTTGTGTTGTTAGATCTTTTCATAATTACTTAGATTTTTTAGTTAAACTTTTTAATCTCTCTAATGTTTCCTTTCCAATCATGTCAACATAACCCTCAGTCATTAGTGGATTCTTACCTTGACTCTCTATTCTTTGGATGTCATTTTTCATTGAATCCATAACCATACTTAAGCCCTGCTCTAATAAGTGACTTTCAAAACCATTAAACTTTTTCATAACCTTCTTTTTTTAAATTTACTTAATTAACTACCCTTTCTTATACTATAATATAACATCCTTCTCCCAGTAAGCCAAACTTTTAGTTCATAAATTCTATGGTGTCTTTATTTTGCCCATGTAACTCAGCTATGTTGAAAAATAATTTCTCAGTTGAGCCATTAAAGTTACTCATTATATCTTTAATTGTGTTTGGGTGTGATTTGAAATGTTTACTTAATGCTTTGACTAGTTTAAATAGTCTGTCGTTTTCATCAGTGTATCCATTCTCTGTTAGTTTGTTGTAACGTTTCCTAGCTCTAAATTCTATTTCATGATACAATCCATCCTCTTCAGGATCCCTACCTTGGTAATTAGCTTTAAATTCATCTTGTTCATCTAACATCCAATGCAACTCCCACTTGGCCTGTTGAAAGAATTCTGAGTATTCAAAGTCGCCATTTCTAATTTTGTCTAGTAATGATGACTTGTTTGGTAGACATTTATGTGTCTTAAAACGTCGCCACCAATAAAATGGTAATGCTTTTCTTCCACTTGGTTTCTTAGGTGCTCTCATATTACTTATGTTTACCTCTTTTCTTTAATGTTGAGTTTTTTTTATTTCCTATTTGTTCTCTTGCCTCTTTTTCCTCACATAGTTGTTTATAGATGGGACTCTGTTGTCTCATCCACAACTCATACTTATTAACTCTTGGTTTCTTTTCCATCTGTATTAATTTAGTGTGGTCATTAATAGAATTGCTTCAGCCATTAAATCAGCATCATATGACACATCAGGAAACTCATCAGCTAATTGATTTTGAGCAATTATAACTACGTCTTCAAACTTGTTGTTACCGTTAATAATCTTCTTGACTGATTTCTTAGCATCTGAAGCTAATTGTAATCTTATCATTCCGTTTCTGTGTTTCCTAAAACTACTTTTCATAACCTTAATTTTTTTACTTAGTTAATAACTCCTTCTTATACTATAATATAACAAAAATAGAGTGGGGAGCCAAATTTTGACCCCCCACTCTAAAATATATCTTTAATAACCTCAATGGAATCATCGGGGGCCGAAGCCCCCTTAGATTCTATTTTCCGGTTATGAAACGGTTAAACTAACTCATTTGCCATTGCAAATAATTTTTTATTCACATCTATGTCTTGACTAAAGTTTTTAATCTCTCTAGCTTTGCGAATTTTTCCACCCATGGTGTAACTAAAATCACCTGTGATTAATTTTTCTTGAATCACATTAAATAATGACCAAACATCACTTCCTGCATCTTCTGTTCTAACAGGTTGAATTAATTGTTTTAAGTCAATTTTAAATACTTTAATTTGATCTTTTGTGAAACGTGTTGTAAGTGCATTTTTAGCAAACTTAAGTGCTATTTTTTCCCCAATTTCAGTTGCTTTCATTTTATTCATTGACTCAACTGTGATTGGTAACAATTCAACCATTTCTCTAATTTTAACTTGTAAATCTTTAAATGTGTAACCCATGTGACGCATTTTTACATTTTCAAACTCTTTAGTTGACACAACCAAACCATTTGCACATACCATTCTAAACAACCCAGCTGTAAATGTAAATGCATTTTTTCCATCATGTGAATTTGTAAGTAATACTTGTGGAAACACTGTGTCACCATCATCTCCATTAATCACTACATCCGGATTTCTAAACACAATTAAATGTTTTTGAAAACCAACACCTTTTCGTGCTTTAACTTCTTGCACACCTGATACCTTCCATCCTAATTTTTCCATGTCATCAACAATAACTGATGTTGGAATGTGTGTGTAATGTTTTGAAACATTACTAGCTGGAGCATTTGTAAACACACTAGGTGCTTGTTCCTTAATTTGCTCTTTACTTAAAAAATCTTTACTTGTTAAATCAATCATAACCTTCTTTTTTTTTACTTAGTTAATAACTCCTTCTTATACTATAATATAACATCCTTTCCCCCGTAAGCCAAGCTTTTTACATATTATCTAATATAAGTTGTTTTTTAATTTTCCACTCATTAAAGTCCTTGTAATTAAAAGGCTCACCACCTATGTCTTCAAGTGTTGTGTTCTCATCAATACCATAATATTCCATTTCTGAAACTTGCTTATCATCAACCCAAAACGCTTGTGTTGAGGTGTTTGGTTTGTTTGATGAAAAATTTAATTGGAAATTAATACTTTTACTCATAACCTTAATTTTTTTACTTAGTTTAACTTATCTTTCTTATACTATAATATAACATTCTTTCCCCCGAAAGCCAAACTTTTTACATATTATCTAATCTGAGTTGTTTTTGTTGTTGAACCCAACTTTTCATTATTTTTAATGTTTGAGAATCACTCATTGGAACATAAGTGTTTTCTTTACTACACCATTTTTGACAATCTTTAATTCTATCCCACCAAACATAACCCGGATCTTTACTTCCAGTTGTTTTTACATGGAATTTTTTAAATGTTTGTTCTAATCTATCTAAACTTTCTACTACTGTCATAACCTTAATTTTTTTACTTAGTTTAACTTATCTTTCTTATACTATAATATAACATCCTTCTCCCCGTAAGCCAAACTTTTATTTATTTCTTTTAGGTAAATCATCTTCCCAAGCATATACTTTATCTTCAATTAATTCATAGGTAGTATGATCAGTTCCACATTTATCCCTAACTAAATCAAAATCTAACTCCCATAACCACTCTGGCTCATCCAATTCTCCATCTGAGTCTTCAAATTTTCTATACTCATCTAGTTGTTCTTTTGTAATGTCAGCTTCATACCAAAGATGGTTTGTTTGTGTTTCAAATTTTCTAATTTTAGGTAGTAATTTCATTTATTTGATTTATTTATTTGAATAATTGTAATACCAATAGTATTGGATTCTACCCTTTTTAATCTTAATAGAGTATATTCCTGTAACTTCACTGTAGTTACCAAATATGTTTGTTTGTTCAATAAGTTTACCTTCCTTATTTACTTCTAAACTACCTAACTCCATATGTTATTTTCTATGCTCATCATAAAATTCTTGCCAATCAATTCTATCTTCAGGGTGGCGTTTGTCATTCCACTTCTTCCAAGCTGCTCTTAATCTTACATACTCTGATGTACCTGAACTTAATAATCCACCATTTATTCTCATAACCTTTATTTATTTATTAATTCTACTTCATCATTTCCATCTGCTAATAGCATACACCCCCCAGCATCAATAACATACCCATTCATTCCCTGATATGATATTAATGTACATATGGTTTGTTTATTATCTACATTTAACTTTTCACTAATAAACTCATCACCTGCTTTTAAATCTGATACTTTCATATTATTTTACTTAGTTTAACTTACCTTTCTTATACTATAATATAACATCCTTTCCCCCAAAAGCCAAATTTATTTTTTAGGACGGCCTCGTCCTTTTTTAACTTTAGGTCTATTAGCTTCACATTTGATTTTAAGTTTTGTTAATGAGGATAAGCGAAGTGATTTGTCAACACCATCTTTAATTACATCTAGTTTTAAATTCTCCCACAACTCATAAAACTCTAAGTCTAATTCAGGTGTGGGTTGTAAACTTAAGTGTAGTGAGTAGTAGTCTCTAAACTCAGGAAATGACATAAATGCTACGTTATATAATACTTGTGGGGTGATTATAAACTCACCACCACTTATAGATCTATATTCACTCATGTTTATTTAATTTGAAAGGATTAAAAATAATGATGCTAATGCAAATACTACTACTTTAAATATTAAATCAGATTTGTTCATTGTTGTTTGTTTTTTAATAATCTGGTGGTGTAAGTGGTTCTATACTATTAATATGCTTCATTCGTGCTATATGATCTCTTATAGAATCTTCCTTTGTGTATGTAGGAAAAGGTTCACTACTCCATCTGATTGAGTCTGTTAAAGTGTCTCCATATGTAATAACACCTATACCATTAGGCATAATTGCTCTCATTGTGTCAAGAGCTGTTTTACCCTTCCATCCCGGATACCAATAGTTGTATGTTGGTGATGGTGGTCTGGGATCTGTTTTAGTTTTAGCTTGCATTGCTTGAGCTCCTGTATGAATTATCCATACCCATGCTACACCTACAGCCATAATTCCTAACCCACCTAAATGTGTTTTCCAATTATCTGATCTTATTCCCATATTATTTATTTTATTATTGGTTGCATTGTAACAGCCATTTGTGTTGGCAAGTAAAATATTTGACCTGCACTTGAATTATATTTAGTATGTTCTTCATGTTCCAATACCTCATAATAGGCTTTGTCACCCTCATAACCTAACAATCTAGCTTTCATTGTGGGGGAAATGTTTGTGTTAAAATCCATCCCAATGACATCTTCTAATTTGTCAATTACTGTTTCTCGTGGTGCTATTCTTCTCATATTAGTTTAAAGTTTCCATATTGATTTTCTACCACGTTTTGGTTTTATATATAACCACCATAAAGCTAATTTAAGTATTATCTTCTTCATTCTGGATAGTTTTGGTTATTAAATAATTTATATAAAGATCAACATTAAAATTGTCCCAATGCTGTTTATATTTTTCTATTTCTATTTCATCCATAATTAAGCTTGGTTATTAAAGTAATTCATTTTTTCAGTTAATGTCATTTGTTTAGCAACTGCATCCTTTGACTCAGAAATATATTCTTTATCTTTATCATTTCCTAAACGTAAAGTTATAGAACTACCTAATTTGAAAGTGACAACAACTGTTTTCCATTCATAATAACTAGAATTTGTTGATCTATAACCTGTGCTTTGTTTTACCTGAGCATTTGGGTATAATGTTTTGTATTTGTTTATTGTATACTCTAAAATTGATGCATTTTTATTAAATGCTAAACGCTCATAATCAGCTCTTTCATTAGCTCCTATTAATTTACTAAACATAGTAGTTGGTTTAATAAATCTACTACTGTAATTTTGTAATGAGTAACAATTTAATTTACCATTTTCTAAATCAAATGTAGCATTTTTACTCTCTATAAGATTTGATCTTTCAGAAAATTCTTTTACAATTAAATAACAACCACCATTATAAACTTCAATTTTATCAGTGAAACTTTTCCTAGTATCATCATAACTATAACCTATAGAATAATCAACATTAGACATTTCTATATTTTCTTTAACCATAAAATGAGTACCCTCTTCAAATCCATTTCCAAGTAAAATGTTTTTTTTCCTTTGTGTTAATAATCTTTTATCTTTGTGGATCTTAATAATTCTATTAAGTTCATCACTTTTTTGTTGTTCTTGTTTTGCACTTAATACTTCAAATAATTCTAATTGCTTGCTCATAACCTTTTTTTTTACTTAGTTAATATTACCTTCCTTATATCCTAATATAACATCTTTCTCCCAGTAAGCCAAATTTAATTTGGGGGGAGAATTTATTTTATTCAACCCCTGTTATCATTCCATATTCAATTTCTGAATTCATTAATGAAAATGATAAACGTTTATTTACACTTCCATTTCTATTTTTAGTGAATTCTAAATATGTTCCACCTCCATCTCTATCACTTTCTTTACGCATTTCTAACATTGCATCTGTCATGTGTTTCAATTTATTACTACCTACAAAATCACCTGCTTTAGTAACTTGTTGTATCAATAAAAATGATGTGAATTTTTCCTCAACGTTTTCTCCTTTGTTATTTTTAACACAGGTATCAACTAACCAACTTTCAGCTGTTTTTCTATCCCAACGATTATCATCTCTAACACTGTCAACAATCTCAGCAATTGAATCTATTAACACACAATCAAATCCTTTACTTAACACTTGTTCAACAACATCCTTAGAATTAAACTCTAAAAAGTCACTTAAGAATAAAGTTGTAACACATCCAAATTGTTTAAATCTTTTAGTGTATTTAAACATTTGTTTTCTACCCATCTCACCTGAAATGAATAAACATTTTCTACCTGATTTCTCAATAGATGATAATGTATCTAATAAAATTGATGTTTTGCCTACTCCTGGATCACCTATAACCATTATGTTAGTTGAACATGGAACACCACCTTCATGACTGATAAATTCATCAATCAATTCAATACCTGAGGGCATAGTTTCTAACATTCTTGGATCAATATCTAGATCATTTAGTCTTGTTAGACTTTTAAAGTCAATTACTTTAGGAGTAACATCTTGTTGGAATTGATTTCTTGGTGGTCTACCTCTTCTTTTTTTAACTTCCATAACCTTTTTTACTTAATTTAACTTCCCTTTCTTATACTATAATATAACATTCTTTTATTGGGAAGCCAAATCTAACGTCTCCAGCGTTCTGAGAACTCTATGTCCTCATCAGGTGGTAGTTCTTGGATGAGTTCTTTCTTAACTCCATCTACTAGCATCGATATAGGAGCTAAAATAACGACTATAAAACCGAGTAAAAATAAGCCTAACATCTGTATGAGCTTTATAAGTATATTAGTTAATTTCTTCATATTCAACATCTGTTACTGTTTCACAAAATAAAAAAGACTCTGGATCTCTTAGAACATGATCAGCTCTAATCCAATCTCTAACTGCTTTAACTTTATTTTTATTAAGCACATTTCCATCTTCAAACTTTATGATAGGAAATTTTCTTAAAATAATATATGCTTGGTTGTTATGTACTCTTAATTCTTTCATTTATTTCTTAAATTAAAATAATAATATATCAGTCCAGCTATAAATGCTAAAATTATAAGTGGGAATATTATAACACCAAGTATTCCATCAATGTGAGTTGTTTTTGATTCTGGTATGTAATGTCTTCTAAATATCTCAAAAAAGAACATAACTACTACACCACAAAAAATATATTGCAATATTAAATCCATATAATTAACTTTCAATTTTAGTTAGTATAGGTTCTGACTCTGGGAATTGAAATTCTGGATCTGATCCATACCATTTACTGTCATCTAACTCATCCTCATCCTCTTCATCAACTACAATATATTCCGGTAATAATCCTGCTCGTTCAACTAAATGAAACACTCTATCTTTCCACAAATCTAAAGATATTTTTTCAATAATTGTACTTCCAGCAACTCCATTAATGGTTAGTTCACCCATGTACTTAAGCATTTCTCTACTTAACTCATCAAAATCATCTCCATCTTCAAATTTACTTTTAGATTTAAACAAATCTTTTAAGTTAGCAAATTTAACATCTAATGCATAATCTTCTTTCTTCTTCATAACCTTTTTTTTACTTAATTAATAACTCTTTCTTATATCCTAATATAACATCTTCTTCCCCAAAAGCCAAATTTTATCTTATTTTTTTAGAGGAACGAATCTTAGTGACTTGTACTGTGTTTCCATAATCCTTCTCAATTATAGATTTTAAAAGATTTTGGATTGATGTATCTTCTTTATCAAATGATTTATCAATATTATCTTGTGTAATAGAATACTTCCCATCAGATCTAAATTCTTCACCACTTGGTTCTCTGTACTGATAGAATACTTCATAATTACCTACTTTACCAGCAACAATCTTTTGAATTTCTTCTCTTATGATTTGAGTTATTTCTTTTTTATTCATATTGGATTTTATTATAAATATTATTTGTCTCTTACCTCTTTTACGTGTTTACAATTGCCCTTAGATCTCCAAAACCCCATACAGTCACATTTAAATTTATCACCATGTCTAGTAACTTTATAAGTTCCATTACCATTTGAACTTGTAAATGACCATGTGTTGATTGGATGTGTTGGTTGTCTTGGTTTGTTTTTTCTTTTTTTAATAACCTTAATGTCTGCTAATGTTGTTTTTGGGTGACATTCAATTCCCCAAGGCATTATTTTTTTAACACCTCCCAACTTAATAATGACAGGACATAAACCTTTCCACTCTGGAACTTCATATCTAAATGATTTGTGGTTGGCAAATTTAATTCCATCCCGTTTAGGATAAATTTTTATCTGCTCTCCAGGTTCAGTATAAATGATTTTGGATTCTTCTCCATGAAAAATATCTTTGTAAACTATATCTAATTTATGTAACATAACCTTTATTTTTTATATTTTTTAGGTATGAAATCACCAGCATCATATGATTTTAATATATGACATTGTTTACACACTAATTGATAGTTTGATGGGTCTTCATAGCCCTCTTTCATCTTTAATCCTGGGTCTATATGGTCAACATCAAATAATCCGGCAAGTTGTTCAGTTGGTCTATCTTTGAAGTGATGGTGAGCTGAGTATCCACAGAGTTCACATTCTAATTCAATGTCAACAATTTTCTCTACCTTATACATTAACCAAGGACGTCTTGAAGCATTGGCTGCATATTTTTTATATTGAATATGAGTTGAGCAGTATGTTTTTGGATTTCCATTTTTATAAAACCTATCTTTTTTATCACACCAACTTACTTTACACATAACCTTTATTTACTTAATTGATATCTCTTTCTTATATCCTAATATAACATCCTTCT
>Ga0209384_1001581_pt1 | contig 11671 bp, 15 predicted proteins | sample CoawatmetaG05DNA_FD_187511 | JGI IMG/M metagenome (GOLD analysis project Ga0209384, IMG submission 187511) | Marine microbial communities from the West Antarctic Peninsula - Coastal water metaG058-DNA (SPAdes) (version 2) | ecosystem: Environmental > Aquatic > Marine > Coastal ... | reverse complement strand
AAAATATTTAATGAGGTATGGTAAGAAGGGTGGTCATAATAGAAAAGATCTATTGAAGGCTGTTCATTATATTGTATTGCTAGCACATTTTACATCAGGAGATGATAATGGAAATTAAGATTGAGATAGACCAACTGAAGAAAAGAAAACTATTTGTAGCTACTCCTATGTATGGAGGACAGTGTCATGGTATGTATACTAGAAGTACTAATGACTTATCTGCATTGTGTATGCATTATGGAATAGAAGTTAAGTTCTATTATTTGTTTAATGAAAGTTTAATTACTAGGGCTCGTAACTATTGCTGTGATGAGTTTATGAGAAGTGATAGTACACATATGATATTTATTGATAGTGATATTGGTTTTGATGCTAGAGATGTTTTATCTATGATGGCATTAATGGATCATGAAGATGATAAGTCTAAGTATGATATAATGTGTGCTCCTTATCCTAAGAAATGTATTGCTTGGGAAAAGATTAAAGCTGCTGTCGATCAAGGTAAAGCTGATGAAGATCCTCAGAACTTAGATAACTATGTTGGTGACTATGTATTTAATCCTGTACCTGGTACAGATAGAATACAATTAGATGAACCAGCTGAAGTGTTAGAAGGTGGTACTGGATTTATGATGTTTACTAAGAAATGTTTACAGAAGTATAAGGATGCTTATTGGGAAGATAGTGTAAACAGTCCTGGTGGATTTAGATATAGACCTGACCATGTTAGAACTAAAGAGTTTGATGGTAGTACAGAAATAATGATGTACTTCCAAGCATTGATTGATCCTGTATCAAGAAGATATCTATCAGAAGATTATATGTTCTGTCAGTGGGCTCGTAAGATAGATCTGAAGATATGGTTATGTCCTTGGATGAAATTACAGCATGTAGGTACTCATGTGTTTGGTGGTAGCTTAGCAGACCTAGCTCAGATACAAGCCTCTGCTACAGCTGACTCTTCTAAAGTAGGAATTAATTCAGGAGGTAAACCTTTAAAAGGTCCTCTGGAAGGTTCTAAAGTTACAATGAAAGATACTGGTGCTGTTCATAATAGAAAGTCTGGTACGTTTGAAGATGATACAGCTAAGAAGTTAGCTGCTAAGAAAGCGAGACAAAATGCAAATAAGTAATCAGACTATACAAATACTAAAAAACTTTGCTATGATTAATCCTTCTATAGCTTTTGAACCAGGTGAAATGTTACAGACTATTGCAACATCTAAATCTATAATGGCTAAAGCTAAGATAACAGAAAGCCTTACTACGTCAGGAGCAATCTATGATCTTAGTAGGTTCTTAGGTGTAGTAAGTCTATTTGAAAAACCTGAGTTTGATTTTACTGAAACACAAGTTGTAGTACGAGGAGGTAGATCGTCTGTTAATTATACGTTTGCTGACTCTTCTATGATTGTAACTCCACCTAAAGATAAACAGATAACAATAGATGACCCAGACGTTGAGATTGATCTCTCTGGTAATAAAATACAAGCTGTATTAAAAGCAGCTGCTGTGTTACAGTTACCAGAAGTATCTATTATGTGTGATGGAGCTCAAGTATATCTACAAGCATTGGATAGTAAGAACCCTTCTACAGATGACTACAAAGAAGAGATTATGGATTGGACTGGTGATAAAACTTTTAACTTTATCTTTAAGACTGAAAACTTTAAGATGATGCAGTTCGATTATAATGTAAAATTAACTAGCAGAGGTATCGCTCAGTTTACTTCAACGTCTTCGGACATGGAGTTGACTTACTGGGTTGCTGTCGAAGCTAATTCAACATACGAGTAGCTATATGCGTGATGAATATTTATGGGTAGAGAAGTGGAGACCTAAGAAGGTTGATGAAACTATTCTACCTAAGGAATTACATAATACATTCCAGGAGTTTGTGGATAGTAAGAACATACCAAACCTTATATTGTCTGGTGGTCCTGGGGTAGGTAAGACTACCATAGCCAAGGCTATGTTAGAGCAGTTAGACTGCGATTATATCGTTATAAACGGTAGTCTATCAGGTAATATAGATACCCTGCGTAACGAGATAATGCAGTTTGCTTCTTCGGTAAGTTTGTCTGGAGGAAGGAAATATGTAATACTAGATGAGGCTGATTATTTAAATCCTAATAGTACGCAGCCAGCTCTTAGAAACTTTATGGAAGAGTATAGTTCTAACTGTGGATTTATTCTTACTTGTAATTTTAAGAATAGAATTATACAACCATTACATTCTCGTTGTAGTGTAATTGATTTTAAAATTAATGGTAACGCACCTCAGTTAGCATCTAAGTTCTTTAAACGAGTTGAAAGTATTCTGACTACAGAAAATATTACATATGATAAAAATGTAGTTGTGCAACTCATAACAAAGTTCTTTCCAGACTATAGAAGAGTACTGAATGAGTTACAAAGATATAGTGTATCTGGATCTATCGATAGTGGAATACTAACTAACTTATCTGATGAAAATTTTAAATCTCTTGTGAAACATTTAAAGAATAAAAACTTTACTGATATGAGAAAATGGGTTGCTAGTAACTTAGATAATGAACCTGTAGTATTGTTTAGAAGTATATATGACAACGCTTCATTAGTAATGAATAAAGGTTCAATACCTCAATTAGTATTAACCATAGCTGACTATCAATATAAAAGTGCCTTTGTAGCTGACCAAGAAATAAATATGGTAGCATGTTTAACACAACTGATGGCAGAATGTGAATGGGTATAAAAAAAGTTGCGGTAGTAGGTAATGGTATTGCTGGTATAACAACAGCATACTTTCTTGCTAAGAAAGATATTGAAGTAGATATTTATGACAAGAATGGATCAGTAGCACATTATCCTGCATGTAGTTATCAGAATGGTGGACAGCTATCTGTATGTAATTCTGAAGTATGGAACACCTGGGACAATGTCTTTCGTGGTATGGGATGGTTATTTAAAAAAGATGCTCCCCTTGCATTAAGACCTGACGTTATTAGTTGGAGTAAAATTAAATGGCTAGCTGGTTTTGTTGGTGCTACAATAACAAATAGCTATGAAAAAAATACTCGTAAGACAATTCAGTATGCTTTAAGATCAAGAGAGTTACTTTTAGAACTTGAAGATGAGATTGGTATAAGGTATGACCAACAAAAATGTGGCATAGCTCACATCTATCGTAATGGTGCATCATACAAACATGCACTACATAACATACAAAGATTTCAAGATACAGGATGGGATGTAAAAAACTATCCAGTAGAAAAATTAACTAACTTAAAAACAAATGGCATAGTAGGAGCTACTATGTGTGAAGATGATTTTATTGGTGACATTAATTTCTTTTGTACTGAATTATATAATCATATCAAAGCAAAGTATGCTGTAACAAAGTATGAGAATAATGTGACACGTTATCAAAACAGTGAACCTGGTAACGTAGGTTTAGATACTTTAGCTAGTCAGTATGATGAAGTAGTAGTTGCTGCTGGAGCATGGACTAGTGAACTTGTACCACAGTGTAACATATATCCTATTAAAGGTTATACAGTTACAGTATGGGACGAAAGTAAAAGTGCACCAAAGTATTCTATAGTAGATGACGGTAAGAAGATTGTTACATCTACATTTAGCAATGGAAGATTTAGAGTAGCAGGTACAGCTGAACTAGCTGGATTTGAACAAGGTGAACCATGGCATAGAATAAATCCATTACTGGATTGGATAAAAGATTATACAAACATTGAATATGATGGAGTAGCCAGACACTCATGCTTTAGACCTATGACACCTAACATGTTGCCTATAATAAAGAAGATAGATAATGTGTGGGTAAATAGTGGAGCAGGCCATCTTGGATGGACTATGGGTATGGCTTTAGCAGAACAGATAGGTAACAAATTATGAAGAATACAATAAAAAGAATACATGTCAACATGCACCATATAAGATACAATAAAAAGAATGAAGTTAAGAAGCCTGTAATAACTTGTAAGACAGGTGGAAAGAATATCTATGGTGACAGAGTTAAAATATTTGGACCTAGTGAAGTAATATACAGTCCTGATAAACCATTGTCATGCGGAGCTAAAGTATGGGTTGAGACTCATAGTGAAGTTCTAATTACATGAAACCGTTTGACTATATAAACACAATCAATTATAGTAAAAAGAATCTTATGAGGAACTCTGACAATGATGAGTTGGCTGAGTCTGGTTACGTGCCATTCTTAACTAATAGATCATTATCATACTTCACAGATACGTTATTTTATGCTAATGAAATAAACCAATTTTGCCATACAGATCACAAGCTCCAATACGAGTATCTCCTAAATAGTGTCAGACCGAAAAAAAGGTTTGCGAAATGGGTTAAGACTATGGATAGTGATGATTTGGAAATGGTTAAATTATATTACAACTACTCAACAAAAAAAGCACTTCAAGCAATTGCCATCTTAACCCCTTCAGAACTAGACTATATAACTAGAAAGGTTACTAGGGGAATAAAACATGAGCATAATTGATACAATGGTTGAGGTTGGCCTCAAAGAAGAAGAAGACTTTCTTAAAGTAAGAGAGACACTTACTCGAATTGGTGTAGCCTCCCGCAAAGATAAGACACTTTATCAGAGCTGTCATATTCTCCATAAGCAAGGACGATATTATATAGTACACTTTAAAGAGCTCTTTGCCTTAGATGGTAAACCGACTAATTTTTCAGATGAAGATACTGGTCGAAGAAATACAATAACAAATTTATTAGCAGAGTGGGGACTGATAACAATTAATGATATCAACTCCACAGCAGAACCAATCACACCTCTTAGTCAAGTGAAAATAATTTCACACAAAGAAAAGAGTGAATGGAATCTAGTTGCAAAATATAATATAGGAAAGAAAAAATAATGGGATTTTTTACATGGATGTTTGGACCTACACCAGCAGTGACTAAAGATAAGTTTATGGAAGACATAAAAAAACCTGTCACAGCTTTTACAGCTAGGGTTCCAAAGAAAGTAATAACAAAAACACAAATGATGAATCTATCTAAAGATCAATTAGAACAAATAGGTAGAGAGAATGGTATTGAATTAGACAAACGTAAGACTAAAGCAAAACTAATAGACATCATACATAAAAAACTTACCAAAAATTCAAAAAAGTAATAGCTCATATACTAAAAGCCGTTGACTTCTTAGGGTGGAATGCAGATATATATTAGTGAGGTTGCCTTATGGAACCTCATAATATTAACTCGCTTTTAAAGGAGAACAATAATGGTTTTACATAACCTAAATTTCGACCCATTCCATTCACGCACTGTAGGCTTTGAAAAAATATTTGATCGCTTAAGCAGAATTGCTGAATCAGAAGTACATACACCTTCCACTTATCCCCCATACAATATCCACCGCAAAGGTGATGATAAGTTTGACATTGAAATTGCTGTCGCAGGCTTTCAAGAAGAGGAACTAGATATTGAGTTTAAAGATAACGAACTTACCATTGAGGGTAAGAAAAAAGAAGACAAAGAATCAGATTACGTCCACAAAGGTATCGCTAATAGGAGCTTCAAAAAAGTCTGGCACCTTGAAGACCACACAGAAGTTATCGGAGCAAAACTCTCAAACGGATTGCTCTGTATCACTTTGGAGAAAATTATTCCTGAAGAACTAAAAGCTAAGAAGATAAAAATTAATCAAAAACAAGAACGACGAAGTAATAAAGAGCTCTTGCAAGAGGGCAAAGCATAAACCAGTTAAAGGGCTCTTCGGAGCCCTTTTTTTATGTGTTGACTACCAAATAGAAATGTGCGAAGGTAGATTCAAATAAGAAGGAACAAATTATGAACTTAAAAACATTAAGAGAACAATTAGAAATAGACGAAGGAGTTAAGTATGACATTTACAATGATCACCTCGGGTATCCTACTTTTGGTATCGGTCATTTTGTTATTGAATCTGACCCGGAACGTGGACAAGAAGTTGGGACTGCCGTCTCGAGAAAACGAGTCGCAGAAGCATTCGAGTCTGATGTTAAAGGAGTAATAGAAGATTGCAATGAATTATATAATGACTTTGATGAGTTGCCAGAAGAGGCACAACAAATTATAGCGAACATGATGTTTAATATGGGTAGAACCAGATTAAGTAAGTTTCGTGGTATGAAAAGGGGTGTTGATGCTAGGGATTGGGATGCTGCAGCTGATGAGATGGTTGACAGTGCCTGGTATAAACAAGTTACTAATCGAGCTGATCGTTTGGTCCAAAGAATGAGAGGCATAACCTAGGAGAACTTAAATGTTTCCTTATACTGAAGAGGAAGCCGACTGGCTTTCGGGTAGGTAGGTTATAAGGGGTAGACATATAGTCTGCCCCTCGGTGATATAAAATAGGAGAAGAGATGATGAATGTAAAGACTTTGATCACGTGGATAATAATTGTATGTGCTCTGTTTACTTATGGGTGTACAGAGCTACTAGCTGATGAGGATGGCTATAGTACCCTTCCTGGTTGGTCTATTGGTTATAAATTTAATTTAGATTTAGATGAAGATAAAGATAGCAAGTTAAGATTGTTTGGAAAGTACAAAGAAAAAGATGGCACCTCATATAAAATGGGATGGGTCAAAAAAACTGGTACCAATTTGAATGACTGGAACGAAGATGAAGATGGAGTTATCTTTTTTGAGCAAGAGATAAAATTTTAGTTGACTTGAACACAATACTAGGTGATATTATATTATGAGTAAATTTTGGACAAATGTAAGCCTTGACAAGAATAATTTAATTGTTAGAGGTTATGAGAACGGTATGGAATATCAGAATCGTATTCCTGTTAAGCCACATCTGTATGTAGACGATCCGACTGGACAAAGTGAATGGCGAACCATTGAAGGTAAGCCTGTTATTAAAAAAGTATTTCCTAATGTAAATGGTGATCCTGAAAAGAGAAGACGTGATGGATTGAAACCTGATGGTGTACCTGAAGGTATTATGGCATGGAGATCTAGAAATGCTTCTAGTCTCAATATGTATGGACTGCAAACATCTAAGTCATGGTACTATATTTACTATGACTATCTTCAAGAAACATATCCTGATGAAGTTAAATATGATGCTTCCTTAATGTCTGTAGCTAATATAGATATAGAGGTTGCTGCTGATGAAGGGTTTCCAGATCCTGCACTAGCCGAGAAACCTATTACTGCTATTGCTGTACAGACTGGTAAGAAAGTAGTTGTGTTTGGCTGTGGTGATTTTACATCACAAGATCCTATGCATAAGTATTTTAAATGTAAAGATGAAAAAGATCTCCTAAGAAAATTTGTTGATGTATTCACTATACTAAATCCTAACACTACAAAGAAAAAGAAAATCTTTATTGGTGAGGTAACAGGAACCTATCCAGATGTTATTACTGGTTGGAATGTTGAATCGTTTGATATACCTTATTTAATTAATAGAATGGTTAGACTATTTGGTAACAGAAATTTAGCCAATAGACTTTCTCCGTGGGGTAAGTTAGATCAGAATAGTAGAATAGAAGCTATGACTGGACATAAAGGATGGGATATTATTGGTATTAGTATTCTTGATTATCTTGCTGCTTATAAAAAGTTTACCTATGCACAACAATCTAGTTACTCATTAGACAATATTGCTAATGTAGAATTAAAAGAAAGAAAACTAGACTATAGTGAATATGATGGACTGATGGGTCTATATAAAAATAACTATCAAAAGTTTATTGAATATAATATTAAAGATACACTACTTGTACAGAGACTTGATGACAAGATGAAACTATTAGAGTTAATGTATGCAATTGCCTATGATGCTAAAGTTAATCTTAATGATGCATTTACTTCTGTGAGGTTGTGGGATGTAATGATAAACAATTACCTTGCTTCTAAAAAGATTGTTGTACCTAGAGCTATACCTCAAGAAAAAGAAAGAAAAAATATTGGAGGGTATGTTAAAAATCCTCAACGTGGTATGCAAGAATGGATAGTATCGTTTGATTTAAATAGTTTGTATCCTCATTTGATTATGCAGTATAATATCTCACCTGAAACTTATAGAGGCATACATTCAGCAAGAACATCTGATGCTGCATGTGATCAGTCAATTGATGAGATACTTGATGGTGCATATGATAATATAGACAACCCAGAGGACAATACAATTGGTGGCTCTGGTGCAATGTATACCAAAGACTTTAGAGGCTTTCTACCTACACTAATGGAAAAGACATATGCTGATCGTGTAGTGTGGAAGAATAAATTAAATGAAGCTAAAAAGTCTGGTGATGAGAATGAGATATCAAGATGTGATAACATGCAGATGGCTAAGAAGATTCAACTTAACTCTGCTTATGGTGCTCTTGCTAATCCATTCTTTAGATGGTTCAAGTTAGAGTATGCTGAATCTATTACAGCATCTGGTCAGCTTTCTATTCGTTGGATAGAGAAGAAGATTAATGAATGGATGAATGTTAAACTTAAAACTGATGGTAAAGATTATGTAGTAGCTATTGATACTGATTCTGTTTATGTATCTATGAAGGACCTGGTCACTGAACCAGAGAGAGGTGTTGAACAACTACACAACTTCACTACCGATACCTTTGAACCTCTAATTAATAAATGGTATGCTGAACTTGCAAAGTATACTAATGCATATGCACAACGAATGGTAATGAAGAGAGAAGTGATAGCTGATAGAGGTGTGTGGACATCCAAGAAGCATTATGCTCTTAACGTATGGGACATGGAAGGCTTTAGATATAAAGTACCTCAACAGAAGGTGATGGGTCTTGAAGTGGTTAGGTCGTCGACTCCAAACTTCTGTAGGGTGGCAATGAAATCTGCGCTGAGGATATTGCTGAACGAGAATGAAGCTCGCTTTATAGAGTTTATAGAGAACTTTAGAAAAGAGTTTTTTGCTCTACCGTTTGAAGATATAGCTTTTCCTCGAGGAGTATCAAATCTTGCTAAATGGCAAGAAATCTCGCAAAACAGGTTTCTCATTAAAAAGGGGTGTCCTATTCATGTTAGAGGATCTATAACATTTAATAATATGCTATTAGATCATAATTTAATAGGAAAGTATGATTTAGTAAATCAAGGTGATAAGATAAAATTTGCATATCTTAAATTACCTAATCCTTCAAGAGAACATGTAATATCTGTACCAAGTACACTGCCTAAGCAATTTGGTCTGGATAAATATATAGACTACGAGAAACAGTTCAGTAAATCTTTCTTAGATCCTATAAAGACAGTAGCAGACGCTGCTGAGTGGAAAGTAGAGCATATGTTAACACTAGAAGATTTTTGGACATAGGAGAAGAAAATGGTAACGAAGACAGAAATGAGTTTAGATGATTTTGATTTTGGATTTTCAATTGTAGACGAAAATGAATTAGAAGCAGTTACAAAAGTAGAATCAAAACTTCAACAAACATCATCAGGAGCTGCAACAGCAGTTGCTGAAACAAAGAGTATACAAGCTAAAATGGATAAGATGTATAATGCTGTGATACCACTTTTGAACAACCTTCAAAAGAACCCAGAAAAAGAATATATCTATTGGCCAGGTCGTCATAATAAAGTTGAACAGTTTAGAGATAAGTTAACAATATTATATAAAAGCTAGTTGACCTGACTATCATTTAGATATACAATAAGATATTATAACAGTGGAGTGATCGCTATGAGTGACTTTTTTCGTAATTTAGTAGATGATATGAAAGATGAAGATACATCTATAATGGGTGATGGTAAGGGTGCTGCTGAATTTGGCGGTACAATAGATTCAGGTAGCTATATGCTTAATGCTGTAATGTCTGGTTCTATATTTGGTGGAATACCTAATAATAAAATAACTGCCTTTGCAGGTGAATCTGCAACTGGGAAGACTTTCTTTGTATTAGGTGTTGCTAAGCAATTCTTAAAAGACAATCCTGATGGTGGTATAGTATATTATGATACTGAAGCAGCTGTGACTAAACAGATGATGGAAGAAAGAGGAGTAGATACTTCTCGTGTTATTATATCTCAACCAGACACTATACAGAAATTTAGAACACATGCTATGAAGACTATTGACATGTATGAGAAGTCTCCAGATAGACCTCCTATGTTGTTTATATTAGATAGTCTAGGTTTATTATCTACTGAAAAAGAGGTAGCTGATACTACTGAAGGTAAAGATGTACGTGATATGACTAAGTCTCAATTGATCAAAGGTGCCTTTAGAGTGCTTACACTAAAGTTAGCAAAAATAGGCGTGCCTATGATCGTTACAAACCATGTTTACGAGGTAATTGGCTCGTACATGCCTATGAAAGAGATGGGTGGTGGTTCAGGGTTAAAATACGCAGCTTCTACTATTGCATACCTTTCTAAGAAGAAAGTAAGAGATGGTACTGAGATTACTGGTATCATTATTAAAGCTAAAATGTTTAAATCAAGGATAGCAAAAGAGAATACACAAGCAGAAGTACTGTTATCATATACAGGTGGGTTAGACAGATATTATGGATTACTAGAGTTTGGTGAGAAGCATGGTATATTTAAGAAGTCTGGTAATAGATATGAAATGGGTGAATCTAAGTTATATGGTAAACAGATATTAAAAGAACCTGAAAAGTATTTTACTGAAGAGGTATTAAAGCAGATAGATGAAGCCTGTAAAACAGAATTTACTTATGGAACAGTTTAACTTTTTATCTATAGATCAATGTGATGGATTAATTGACTGGTTTCAACATCAGAAAAAAGCAGGTAAGACTATAAACCAGAAAACAAAAGTTATACCTGATTATGTTGCTCCTTATACTCATGATAGATATAATACAGAAACTGAACTTGCTCAATTAGAAGATGCGTATCTTCCAAGAGACGATATCTTATGCAAAGAGCAATTTGAATTAGTAAATAATTATGCTGCAAAGTATGGTAAACAAATTAAAACTATGCATGGTTTGATAGTTACAAGTTATCCTATAGGTGGTTTCATACAATGGCATGTTGACAGAGATGGAGATAGTCTTTTTAGTACAGCTATGCATTTAAATACAGATTTTGAGGGTGGTGAATTGCAATTTGGGATAGATGCTAATGGTAAAAAACAAATTAAAAATATAACTGAGGGAATAAATTATTATGAGGAAGTACAAGCAAAAGGTGAGATTTTTATAGAGACAATTAAACCATATCATACAGCTGATAAAAAAGCTGGGCAAGGTATGATTTATAGTTCAGACAGTTGGCATAGAGTTAAAGAAGTTACAGCAGGAACAAGATATAGTTTATTAGGATGGTTTCATGGAGGTGATATATGATAACACAAAAAATACTTGAAGGCTTAATTAATAGTGATGATTATGTACGTACAGCTAAACCTTATCTAAAAGATGAATACTTTAAAGAACATTCAGAAAAAATTATATTCGAAGTAATTAATAACTATATTGACAAGTACAATAAGTGTCCTAATGTAGAGTCTATAAAGGTAGATTTAGACAATAGAACTGATCTTAATGAAGATCAACATTCCACTATTTCTAAATACGTTCAGGGTATGGTGCCCGGCAATACTGATATAGAATGGTTAGTTGACGAGACAGAAAAGTTCTGTCAACACCAAGCGATCTATAATGCTATTATGGAGT